>ERZ826016.1537-NODE-1537-length-21417-cov-26.401507_pt1 | contig 21417 bp, 12 predicted proteins | sample MGYA00519872_ERZ826016 | MGnify/ENA primary metagenome ERZ826016 (study PRJEB31778, sample SAMEA3449218) | human gut metagenome | biome: human gut; feature: human-associated habitat; material: faeces | place: United Kingdom | collected 2010/2012 ... | reverse complement strand
GCTGTAAATCTCGTTCTCCGCAATCGGATCCAGCGCCGCCGTAGGTTCGTCCAGCGCCACCACCAAAATCAGTTGCCTGATGGTAACGCCCTTTTCGATATAATCGATCATCGCCTTTGGTATGGGCTTTGCGGCACTGGTCAGCTTTATCCTGCTTTAAAATCGACGGCTTGAAATCCGCTTCAAAATCGATCCAAAAGCCGCAGATTTTCATTAAAAAATCATCGTTTTTTCATTCACTTTTTTCATTCCGGGCTTTTATATTGTTTATGCATCAAAAATGCAAAAGTAGAAAGCAAAATCAAATCAACCGATGCACAGTATAAATATTTGAATTTTTTTACCATTGACCGAGCAGTGTTCTACATCAATCAAGCATTGATCCTCAAGAGATTTTATTGCTCGTCTTACACTTTCGTAACTCATATTGCATTGCTCAGCCATTCTTCTTATTGACCAATAACTTTTTCCTTTTTTATCTTTTTTAGAAACTAAAAAACAATAGACCATAAAGTCACGACTGTTCAATTTATATTTTTTAAAAAAGTCATTTGGCATAATCCAAAATCTTCCGCTTGGAATTTTTTGATATAACATTTTTCATTCACCTTTCTAAAAATAAAAATAAAAAACCTATACGCATCTCAAAATAAAAATGCATATAGGTTCATCATAGTTTTATTGAATTTTCTCTCCGTTTTCATATTAGCAAATTCATAATTTTCTGTCAAGACCCCTTGCAGATGAAAAAATAACTTGAATTCAAATTGAACGGAAGATTGATATTGATTTGTGTTAAAAGTTGATTTTAGGGAAGGAAGTGTGTATAATGATTAATGAAAACAAGTTAGGAAGGAGCGTTGTTATGAACTATACTTTGATGCACAAAAACATAAAAGTAGCCGATTTATCATTAGATGAAGAAACCGGTTCAATCGTTAAAATAGGCGAAATATATAACTTTGCTCATCTTCCTATCGGTACAACTAAAGACGATTTATCTGCCGACAGAGCTTTGCTCAATAAATGGTGGACCGATCGTTCAATTCCTGCAAGCAGGTCTGGTGTAAGAGATGCACTTGAAATTTTGCGTGTAAGCACTCCGAAACTGCTTTTGGCAAAATGCTATGGATTAAGCCTTTCGGATCAGTATTGGGTTAAGCCTATTAATTCTGATTTGGAATGGGAATTGGTAAATTTCTTTGATAATGATTTTTCAGAAGATGTCGGTGATATTCTGTTCGGAAAGGCAAAGGATTCTGAAAATATCAGTTTGAATTCACCTGACAACACTTCTGACGGTTGCTTAAAGAAAAGATGGAAAATAATTAATCAAAAGCGTTGTCTTCTTAAAGCAGGAAGTTTGCCTTATGAGCAACAGCCGTTTAATGAGGCTATTGCATCATTGATTATGAAAAAGCTGAATGTTGACCATGTCAATTATTCTGTCATTATTGATGACGAAAAACCATATAGCGTTTGCGAAGATTTCATTTCAAGGGATACAGAACTTGTTACAGCTTGGAAGATTTTGCAAAAGTATCCTAAACCTAATCACCTATCTGTTTATCAGCATTATATTAACTGTTGCAAATCTTTAGGCATTGATGACATCGTTGATAAAATCAATCAAATGATTGTAGTTGATTTTATTATAGCCAATGAGGACAGACACCTCAATAATTTCGGTCTTGTCAGAAATGCAAACACACTTGAATGGATTGGCGTTGCACCGATTTTTGACAGTGGCTCATCACTCGGATATGATAAGGTCACACCTAATATGGATAAACAATCATTGATAGTTTGCAAGCCGTTCAAAAAAACTCATTTTGAACAGTTAAGATTAGTCACCTGTTTTGATTGGATTGATTTTGACGCTTTGAATAATATCGACAATGAGATACTCGGCATATTGAATGATGCCGATGTAAATTTAATTGACGATGCAAGAAAACAAAAAATCATATCTTCAATCAACCAAAGAATAGAATATATTCATAATCTTGCATTGGAAAAAACTTGGCAAATCAATGACGACATTACCGAAGATGTTGAAAACGATATTGCCGAGGATTACACATCATTTGATATGTCAATGTAAAAATCCAAATAATAAAAGTGAAAGACTATCCCTCCTGATGTTTATTCTACATCAAGAGGGCTCTTTTTTCTATTACCCATTTTTTACGGACTTGTTCATTGTATTTTTAGAATACACATATTCAATTAATCGCTTTCTGCTCTGCTCAAATACTTCATCCATCATATGCGTGCAGATTTTTGCGGTTACTGATATGTCAGAGTGTCCCACACAGCGGCTACAAATGCGTCAAATTTGCAGAAACATCTTCAGCTCGTCTTGTTATTTGATTCACTTAGAAAGCAGTCAATAATCGGCACACAAGGTGCTGTTTAACAACAAAATGCTATTATTTATAATTTTGCATAAAAGAGCATACATCAATATCAAAAAGAGGACTTGAGGCAACAAAGCGCCCAAGTCCTCTTTTTTATTTCAATTTAATTTATTCCCCGAAGCCGCAACTCAAACGATTTTATATATGCCGTTTAGCACGGATTATCAGAATTATTCAAATTGTTCGAGAATTACAAATTCCTGTTGTCATCTTGTTGTCGCAAAAAATTTATTTCCCTGTTACGCTGCTTTTGTAGTCCTCGCCCCAGTTCCACATAGCGTCAAGTATCGGTTTGAGGCTTTGACCCAATTCCGTTAGGGAATATTCCACTCTCGGCGGAACCTCGGCATATACTTCTCTGTGCACAAGCCCGTTTGCTTCCATATCACGAAGCTGTGCGGTCAACACCTTTTGCGATACCGTGCCGATAGATTTTTTCAGCTCGCCAAAACGCTTTGTGCCGGGCATCAAATCTCTTAATATCAGAACTTTCCATTTGTCGCCAATTAAGGTCAGCGTTGTTTCCACAGGGCAAGCCGGAAGCTCTTTTGTTTTCTCGTTCATATGCTACCTCCGTAATGGTATCTTTTGGTTACTTACAGATTTAATATACCATATAGAAATTATTTCCGTCAAGTGAAGAATTTTTTCAAATCAGAAAAATTCCGAAAGCCATTGTGTTTACGTATTAGTTTCTGTTTGGTAACTGCCCAATAGTATATTTTTGGTAACTACGGCACAATATTGTGCTTACTTTACAAGTGATACCGACGCAGATATAATGAAGTCAAGAGCTACGGAGAACGGCCGATTCGTAACTCAATGAACAGACAAGGAGAAATCCAAAATGAACATTTTTAGAAAGATTTTTAGCAATAAATCAAACGACAAGAAAGAGGTAATTACAATGACAAATACAGAAAAAGCTCTTGCACTTATTAACACATTTTCAATAGGCGACACAGAAAAGGCTTCCGCGCTTCTTGCAGAGGGATACATTCAGCACAATCTTGCATACGGCACAGGCAGGGATGCTTTTGTAGGCTCGGTTTCCTACCTTGCTTCTGCTCCGGTAAAAACAACTGTAAACAACATTCGTGCTTTCGAGGACGGCGACAAGGTGTTTTTGCAGACGGTTTACAACTTTGCAGGTGCGGGCGAGCAGGTTGCATTTGATATTTTCCGCTTTGACGAAAACGGCAAAATTGCAGAACACTGGGACAACCTTGCAAACAAGGCAGAGCCTAACCCGTCAGGTCTCACACAGATTGACGGAACTATGGAAATCAATGACCTTGATAAGACAGAGGCTAACCGTGAGCTTGTAAAGAATTTCCTTTATGATGTAATGCAGGGCAATCGTCCCGAAAAAACACCCGATTACTTTGACGGTGATACTTATATTCAGCACAATACAGGCATTGCAGACGGACTTTCAGGACTCGGCGCAGCACTTGAAGCACTCGGTAAGCAAGGCATTCAGATGATTTATACTACTATTCATCAGGTGCTTGCACAGGGCAATTATGTGCTTGCAGTCAGCGAGGGAACTTTCGGCGGAGCACCTACAGCTTATTATGATTTGTGGAGAATTGAGAACGGCAAAATCGCAGAACATTGGGATGTAATGGAAACGATTGCCGAAAAATCGACTTGGCAGAATCAAAACGGCAAATTCTAATGAGCACGAGAGCCACGCAAGCTCTTTCTTGCGTGGCTTTCTCCTTGCACGGAGGGAACACAATGACGCAAAATGATAGAAGAAAGTATTTAATAACAGAATTATTGAAAGAACGACACGAATACGCAGATATATCCATTCCGAAAGACGAAGCCGAGCAGAAGAAATTACTTCGAGCACTTTTCAATGTTCGTATGCCTTTGCCGATAAGTGATGATTTTCTAAGGGTGCAGGATGAATATTTGCAAGAGGAAATTGCTCAAAAAGGAATAACAAGTATTGACGATATAGAGCCGATTAAGCCTGATATTTATTTGTGGCAGGGCGACATTACAACGCTGAAATGTGATGCCATCGTCAATGCGGCGAACAGCCAAATGCTCGGTTGCTTTTGCCCGAATCACGGTTGTATAGACAATGCCATTCACACTTTTTCGGGTGCTCAGCTTCGTTTGAAATGTGCCGAAATTATGAAAAATCAAGGCAAAGATGAAGAAACAGGAAAGGCGAAAATCACACCTGCGTATAATCTTCCCTGCAAATATATTTTGCACATGGTAGGTCCGATTGTTACAGGCAAATTGACAGAAAAAGACTGTGAATTACTGCGTTCTTGCTACCGTTCTTGCTTGGCACTTGCAGACGAATACAAGCTAAACAGCATTGCATTTTGTTGCATATCGACAGGCGAATTCCATTTTCCCAACGATAAGGCGGCAAAAATCGCAATCGAAACCGTCGGCGAATACAAAAGGCTGACAAACAGTAAAATCAAGGTGATATTTAATGTTTTCAAGAATTCAGACTATGAAATCTACCGAGAATATCTCGGATAATATAGAAAAATTAAAAGAAAAAATCCGCACGGCTGACGCTGTTGTAATCGGTGCAGGTGCGGGTCTTTCCACCGCCGCAGGCTTCACTTACAGCGGTGAGAGGTTTGAAAAATACTTTTCCGATTTTCGTCAAAAATACGGATTTGAGGATATGTATTCGGGTGGGTTTTACCCTTATCAAACCCCTGAGGAGCATTGGGCATATTGGAGCAGATACATTTTTGTTAATCGCTATCAAGATACGCCAAAGCCGGTCTATGAGAACCTGCTGAAACTCGTTGCAGATAAAGATTATTTTGTAATCACAACAAATGTTGACCATTGCTTTCAAAAAGCAGGCTTTGAGAAAAAACGACTTTTCTACACACAAGGCGATTATGGTCTGTTTCAATGCAGTGAGCCGTGCTGCCGGGAAACTTTTGACAATGAGGCTGTTGTTCTTGAAATGCTCAACCGGCAAAAGGATATGAAAATCCCCACCGAACTTGTGCCCGTCTGTCCGCATTGCGGAAAACCGCTTACAATGAATCTTCGCAGTGACAACAAATTCGTTGAAGATGAGGGTTGGCATTGTGCGGCAGAACGGTATCAAAACTTTCTCCGCACCCGTGCAAACGAAAAAATCCTCTTTCTTGAATTAGGCGTCGGCTATAACACCCCGGTTATTATCAAATATCCGTTCTGGCAGATGACGGCAAAAAATCCCAATGCCACCTATACTTGTGTCAATAACGGACAAGCGAATTGTCCGCCCGAAATACGGCATAAGTCCATCTGTATAAATGACGACATATCAAATGTTATCAATGAATGTATAAACAGGAAGCAATAGAATATATAATACCGGCATTCAGCTTGAATCCCATTGAATAATAAGCTTTTATATTCTTCGTCACTAAAGGGTGCAGTACCCTACTGTAAATGATAATGCGGATTTAGAACTTCTTTCGACACCTCAGTGTAAGGTTCGCAATTTTTTATACGAGGTTGCTATTCAAAGCAAAAATAAAATTCTGAGAGATTTTTGAGAGACGCAAAGTCTGAAAAATGGCTTAAATAGGCGGTTTTGAAAAAAGATTGCGAGGCTCTGACTCCGTCATTTAAGGTTCGAATCCTTATACCTCTGCCATCAAGAGGCTACAAAAAAAATATGGCCCAAGGGAACCCCGATTTTATCGGGGTTTTCGTCATTTATACGGCAAAATTTCACTAAACAATTTCGTAGATATAAAACCGCTGTTTTCCATTTATGTATGGATTCGAACTCTAACATAACACCTCGTAATTATTACATAAACGCACGGATATTAAATTTCGTGCGTTTTTTCATATCTATTTTAACAAAGGAGAATATATGCTACAGAAAGAATTTGCCAAACGGCTCAAAGCTCGGTACGACACCAAGATGGACGGCAACGAATGGCTGGAGGTGTCCTCGGACGGCATTCCCATCTGCCGGATAAAGTACAATGGTCAATTTCTAAGCAATATGAATTTGAAAAAACTCAACTAAAAAGCTCTATGAATTATTAAATAATACGGTTGACGAAATACGATTATATACCGATAAAACCGTGGCTGTTGTTCTTCGAAACAGGCAGTACATAGGAAGAAAGGAAATATATAATGGAACGGATTATATCTGCAGCTCCGAAAAAAACAGTACGAATAATTGAGCCGACCATACCGATTAACGAAAACATAAAATTAAATTATCACCTTCTTCGAGTTGCCGCTTATTGCCGAGTATCTACCAAGCAGGAAGAACAACTCAACAGTTACGAAAATCAGGTGGAACACTACACGCACCGAATCAATTCCGAAAAAGATTGGCAACTGGAGGGAATATATGCCGATAAAGGCATCTCGGGCACAAGTGTAAAAAAACGTGATGAGTTTAACCGAATGATTCGCCGTTGTAAACAAGGCAAAATAGACATGATTATCACAAAGTCCATTGCACGATTTGCAAGAAATACTGTTGACTGCTTGAAATATGTACGAACGCTGAAAGATTTGGGCGTTGATGTGTACTTTGAAGAACAGGGAATCCACAGTAATCAACCCGGTGCAGAATTCTATATAACAATATACGGCAGCATTGCCCAAAGCGAGTCGGAAAACATCAGTGCAAATGTTAAATGGGGTAAGGCACAAAGTGCAAAGGAAGGCAAAGTAAACTTTCACTACCAAAATTTTCTCGGATATCGTAAAGGAACAGCCGGAAAACCTGAAATTGTACCCGAGGAAGCAGAAACAATACGCCTCATATATGGTTTATTCCTTGCGGGTAATAGCTTGAGCGGTATAGCTCACGAACTCGAAAAACGGGGAATATTAAGCCCGGCGGGAAAAGAAAAGTGGCAGCTTTCAACGGTTCGGTCTATTATCTCTAACGAAAAATACAAGGGCGATGCAATAATAAACAAAACATATATAACCGATTGTATCAGCAAAAAAGTCAGGACAAATAACGGAGAACGACCAAAATACTATGTTGAAAACAGCCACCCGGCAATTATTGATTCTGCAACATTCGGCAGAGTTCAGGAAGAACTTGCGAGGCGCTCAGGAAAGCATAAAGTAAAACAGGTCGGCACAAAAACCGAGCAGGGAAAATATTCAAGCAAATACGCTTTAACGGAACTGCTTATTTGCGGAGAATGTAAAACGCCGTATCGCAGATGCACCTGGACAGCAAGCGGTAAAAAGAAAATCGTATGGAGGTGCATTAACCGCCTTGATTACGGAAAGAAATACTGTCACAACTCACCTAGTATTGAAGAAAGCGTACTGCAAAAAGCAATTATGGAAGCAATAATGAAAATTGCCATACAAAATACGAATGTTATGAACACGCTAAAACTGCATATAGGCATGGGTTTAACGGGTGAAAATGAAGAAGATAACATTCTTGATATACAAGTGAAAATTGCCGAAATCGATGCCGAATTTAAAAGAATGCTTGACTGTGTATCGGCCGAAACTATGGATGCGTTCGATGATGAAAAGGCAACAAGACTTATGAATAAAAAAAGCGAACTGCAACAGCAGCTCGCCCATTATGACAGTTTGCAACAGCAAAGAGAAAATGCGAAATCAAGACTTGACGACATATGTACAATACTTGACGGATTAAAAAATCACCCTATGGAATATGACGACCAGATTGTTCGGCAATTGCTTGAATGCGTGGTGGTAGAGTCCAAAGAAAAGATAAAAATTATTTTCTCCGGCGGAGTGGAAGTGGAAGAAGAACTGAATTAGATATATTAGCTGATTTTAAGTCTTCTATATATTTAATCAATACGAATAATCATCACTTTAAATGTAATTAGATATATGATATAATGAAAATAATATTATGTTATTTCGAGGTATACAATGAAGATTTTAATGCTTTCTGATTTCCATATAGGAAATGAAAACTTTGATATGCATAAAAGTTTTCATTTCATTGATAGAGCCTATGATGCTATTTCAGGAAAAATAGATTATGGTGAAACTATTGTTGTGCTTATTTGTGGAGATATTATTGACAAAGGTAACTCAGCACTGTTTAGTGAGGCTGAAAAAATATTCGACCATATAAGAAACAAATTCTCAACACTCAATATTAAAATTAGATTTGTTCCCGGAAATCATGATATTTGTAATAACGGTTTTAAGGAATTTGATACTTTTACTCATAAATACAATGACTTAGAATTCAATTATTCTTCGAAATCGGTTTATCAAGAACTAATAGAAGATGTAAATTTTATATATGCAAGTTCAGTTAGAAACGGAAATTATAACTATGGTCAGCTTGACTATGATCAAATTAGTGCATGTATAGATGAAAATCATTGTAATTATTTTGTATTTCATCATAGTCCTTTTAGCGAAGATAATCAAGGCGAAAAAGATGCTGTAATACGTGAATCCATTAAATTGTTTGATGGTTCTTTCTGCAATGCCCCTTATTATATATTGCACGGTCATTATCATGGAGATAGTATTATTCCTCTTTATGGTGACGGATTAATTATTGAAGCGGGCTCAATATTTTACTCAAGGGAAAATGTTAATAATCAGTTTAATTTACTTTACTTACAGGGCGGACAAGTTGAATTGGTATATCGTTTTACTTTTGAGGCAAATCATGATAGCTTCAAAGAAGAAACGGTTTATCCTCAAAAAAACAACAAGCGAATAACTAATGTTAAAAAAATACAATACAAAGATGTGCCCAATTATATCAATCGAAAAGTAGCGCTATTTTCACTGGTACTAGAAAGGAGCATTAAGCTCTATTTCGACGACAACTTAAAAAGCACATTATTTGAACTTTGCATGAAAGAAAAACATATCGTTCTTCTGGGCGAAGCCGGATGTGGGAAATCCATAGAGTTATTGCATTTAGCATTTCTACTATCTCAGCCGGATTGTATGTATTATCCCGTATATATTAAGTTAAATACATACACAAACGAGAATATAGATGATTTTATTTCTGAGCAATATTCTCACTTAAATCGTCAAAATTTATTCTTTATTTTTGATGGATTCGATGAAATAGAGTATCTCAACTTGAATAAATTCTCAAGAAAATTAAATGCTTTCACCAATTCACACCCCAATACACACTTTTTAATTTCGTGCCGTACCAATTTTTATAAATTTGAAGATAAAGAAAGTGAATATAGCACAGGTACTTTTACAGGATTCAAAGAATATGGACTTTGCCCATTATCATCAAGTGATATAAACAAATATATTACAACACAAAATTTATCACAAACTCAATTATGGGATTCAGTAAACAGTAACAATCTTAATGAATTATTACAAAATCCATTTTATCTTGTAGAAATTTTAAGATTATATAAAGCCAATTTTAAATTACCAAATAAGCTTGATTTAATGAGTACATTAGTTAAAAACAAGTTTTACTGGGATAAAGAAAAATACAAAAACACAAAAGATATAGAAGATGCAGAACTTGAATTGTTAAATCTTCTTCAAAAGATTGCTTTTTCTTTACAGTGTTTACAGAAAGTAAGCATAACAAACACAGAATTTCAGCAATTAACTACTTCTACTGAAAGAGAACTCCTAAAATATTCTGGCGTTTGGTTAAAAGATGAATTAGGCGAATGGTATTTTGAGCACAATAATTTTAGAGAATATCTAACTGCTGAGTACCTTGTTAACATGCCAATTGAAACAATCAAAAATCTAATAACATATCACGATGACAGAACAAAAATCAAAGAGTCTTGGCAAAATGTTTTGTCATTTCTGGCTTTATCATATCAAAATTCAGAATTATTGGACTGGATACAGAAAACAGATCCTTCTTCTGTTGTTAAGTTTGAAACTTCACGAATAAATGAAAAGATTAGGGCACAAATCTTTTGTAATATTTATAACGAATATAAAGATAAAAACAAATGGATATCATGGAATTTAAACAGCGGAAAAGATCTTGCAAACTTTGGACAAACCGCAGAAACTTTAGAGTTTCTATTAGCTGAAATAAAAAAGCCTGTTCATTTCCGCGCACAAAGTAATGCTATATATTTATTACAAAATTTTTCAAACCTTTTTGGAAAAGATGAAATTGTCAAAGAGGTTTTATTGTCATGTTGTAAAAATGATACTACCCGCTCTTATGAGAAAAAAGGAGCTATCATTGCACTATCCCAATTAGGATTTTCCTCAACCGATATTACCAATGAATTATATTCGCTCTTTGGAGAATCTGCTGAAGATGAAATACGCTATGGATTATACACATATTTTTTAAATACAGAATTACAAGATGAATTCGTAGAGTATTTTATTAAAGGACTTAAATTGGAATTAAAAGAAAAAAATTCCGATTGCTTATTCATTTTGAGAAAAGGTATAAAATCACTCAAAAAATCAAAATCCATTAAATTATTCATTGAATTTTGCTCGGTTAATGATATTACTCATCTTTATCATTCAAAAGAAATTTTCGCAGATGCTTGTAAAAAAATGGAAAAATTTTATGAACAAAATCCTAATGATACATTCAACACAGCTTTTAATTGCATGATTCTTTTAGCTAAACGGTTTGAACGTGATTATATAAAGATATTAAAGCAATTTTTTGAAAACACAAGCACAGTAACACAAGTAATATATAAAATTATTGATTCAAATATAGCTACTCATATACAAGAGTTTATATTGACACAATTTGAAGCACAAGACTATATGGGCATTATTTTAGTCAGGTACAAAGTTAATTCCGTACGATATAAAGAATTGTTCAAATTTCTTGTTTCCGAAATGAATGAAAATTCGAACGAGTTTAAAGAATGTCAAAGACTTATTTTTGAAAATGAGGGTATAAAAATTTCAGGACGAACATATTTAGATTACGAGAAATTGCAACAAAATGGTAGACAAAAGTATTTTGATTGTTTGTTTAGCAAAGATAAATTTGAATGTTTGCTGAAGGAATTTATATGTTTAACAGGCAACAATAATATTACATATGAAGAATTACAAAATCAAGTATTTGAATTTACTCACCAACGGTATGATTTACAAGAACTTATTTGGGGAATCATTAAATGCGAATTTAATGATCAACATGTAAAAAGTTTTTTGGAATATGTTGATTGGGAATCTTTCGTTATTAATGAAATTTACCGCATATTGGATAAAACAGCTGATATTTCAATTTACATTAATTCGGAACAAAAAAAGTTTATCTATCAATATTGCAATGAGACAATCAAAAAAATAAATTTGAATACAGTTGTGCATTATAATGACAATGGTGGTTATTCTTGTTCGTGGGATGTAATTTATATTACTTTTTTTCAGAGTATTTTAACTTTGATTACGATGAAACTGTTTTATTGGATATGCTAACGCTACCTTCCTATTTCTTTAAAGAAGAAAAAACAGATCAATATAATTTTCCAAAATATATAATTAATAAGATTTCTGAAAAATCAATCAATGACCGTGTTAAACATAATATTGATAATTTAATTTTAGTGGATGATGTTTTATGTACTCATATTAAATACTGTATGAAAAAGCACCTTCCGTACGCAATAAAACTTGCAACAGAAATATGTTTAACTTCAGGCAAAGAATGGGAAAAACGTACGGCTTTTGAATACTTGCTTAATATTAGAGGAGAAGACTTCATCTATCAAATAATACTGCCTAATGCGGATGATATTATGATTGAGATTATAGCTAATGCTTTATATAACAATAAAAATATTGAGTTGGAAAATAAACTAATTCAAAAAAACAAATTATCATTCGAACATACAAAATATCTGGGGATTTTAATAAAGATGAACAGTATGTATGGTCTTCAAACATATTATGATTTGGCTTCAAAGCAAAAATCAATTCCGGATTATAGCGAACACAATAATATTTGTCATATAACAGAAGCTATTGGAGAAATATATGAGCCGAAATTGCTACCGTTGCTTCAAAAATTAGTTGAATTGCGATTTGAAGCTAAATTTAAGGATAAGGATAGTTTTGGACTTTACAATAACTTATGTAAAGCATTAAGAAATGTTGCTTTAAATGATTATATGAAAGTAAAAGTACTCCTACAATCATTATTTAAGCAATGTTTACAGGATTCGGAATTGCGATGCTTTTGCAGTTATCTTTTAGATGATATAGAATCTCAATATTATAATAATCATGATATTCCCTGGACAATTAAAGATGTTAAATCTTTTCTTGATAATAATTCAATGCAAAATTAATCCGTAAAAACAATGCTATTTATTTGCATTAATTTTTATTAGAACTTTTTTGATATTTAGAACAATATTATCCGCAACATCAGAGATTTACTATTGAAAACAATAATCCTTTAACATTCTATAAACTCATCTTATTTCTCGGATGATTTTCCTCAAGGATGTGACGGATTTTGTTTGTGCTGATGTGAGTGTAAATCTGCGTGGTTGTAATCGAGCTGTGCCCAAGCAGCTGTTGGATGTATCTGATGTTGACATTCTCGTCCATAAGAACCGTTGCGAAAGTGTGCCGGAACATATGCGGAGTAATATGCAGCCCCGCCCCTGCAGATTTGGCATAATCGTTTATCATACTTCTTATGGATTGCTCCGAATACCTGTTGCCTAATTTGTTGACAAAAACACAGTCATTATCCGAACCGCAAATTTCAATATATTCTTTCAAAAGCCTCGAAACTTTATCATTGGCAATACACATTATGCGTTCTTTGGAACCCTTCCCTGAAATGTAAATCGTGTTGCTTTGAAGTTCGAGGCTTTTTCTTTTTAGATTGCTCACCTCCGACACTCTCATTCCGGTTGAAAACAACAACTCTATGATAATAACATTCCTAAGTGCGGACTTGTATTGATAGCTGCTTTGTGCACTGTCGAGTCGGAAATACGAATATCTTAAAATATCCTTTACGGTCGCAATCGGGATTGTTTTTGGAAGAGTAATCGGCTCCTTGTACTTTAGCGTAATTTTATGAAACGGATTTATTTCGATAATCTCCTCAATCTCCATATACCGATAAAACGCCTTTAAGCAGGCGATTTTGCGCTTGGCGGTTTTCGGTTTGTAATGCTGATGAAGTGAATTTATATATGCACTCAGCTCGTTTTTATCAAAGCAGTCCCTCCTTTTCATATACAGGCAAAACTGCTTCAAATCGATTTTGTATGCTTTTATTGTCAGGGTACTCAGACCTTTTGAGTCGCTGCAAACCGCAAGATAATTCTGTGCTTCTTTTTCAATATCAATCATAATTAAACCTCCAAAAATTGTCTGTTTTAATTATGATTGCTTGGTACTCAAAAGTCGATAACATTCGGCTCTTTTTTACAATATTTATGCACTTTTTCACGTATAATGTGCATTTTTTCGTTTTCTATTGACAAATTGTAAAAAATATGCTATTAGAGTGTAAAGAAATGAGAATTATTATTCGTTATGAAATAATAATTCTCACTACTTATTTGGCAAATTAAGCATATAGCTAATCACAGTTTCAATTATGTGTTAAAACCTGTATACTGTATTTGCGAATATATTTTTTAGAAAGGAACAAAGGATAACTCTAAATTATCCTGTATAAATTACGGGTGATGGTAATGGATAAAATAGCATTAGGAATTCATGTTGGGCACGATAGAGGAGCATGTTTAATAATAAATGGAAGGGTCATCGCTGCGATTGCTAATGAAAGACTGGATAGGCAAAAACATTCCCAATCACTGGAAATCCCTTATGAGTCTATTGATGCATTATTAAAATTCGCTGATAAAACTGTAGAAGATATTTCAGTTATTGGATTATCAGCAGTTGCGATTGAGGGAAATAGCATTAAAAATTTATATTACAAAGAATTTTTTGAACATTACCAATGTTCTCATAAACCATTTTATTTTGTACATCATCATGAGGCTCATGCATATTCCACATACTATTCTTCTGGTCTTGAAAAAGCTTTGGTATTTGTTTTTGATGGAGGAGGAGATTTTTTCGATTCAATGCAAGAAGCGGAAACAATATATTTAGCAAACAATGGTATTTTCACGACAATTGATAAAAGATTTCAAAATATGGCTGTAAGACATATGAAAGATCCAATTAATCATATATTTCCGTTTATGCCTGATCATGTAAAGAATCTTGAAATGAGTCTTGCAAGAAAATATTCACAAATCACTCATATGTTAGGATTTGGCTTTGGTCAAGAAGGCAAGACAATGGGACTTGCTTCATATGGCAAATCCTTAATCGATTTTTCGAATAAAAATTATAACACTTTGAATTTTTCTTTAAAATATAGAGACATGTTGGATGAGTTTAATGCTTTTCAAAGCATTTCAAAGCAGTCATATAAAGAATATTTATATGAAGAAAGAGAAAACATTGCGGCAACCGTACAAAATTTCATTGAAAATATTGTTGTTGATTTAATAAAATACTATACAGAGAAATATAATATTAAAGATATTTGTTTATCTGGCGGATTGTTTTTAAATTGTCTAACCAATCATAAAATAATTGAAAAATGCAATTTAAATAATGTATTTATTCTTCCTGCTGCTGGTGATGATGGTCAAGCACTCGGCTGTGCGTATTACGCATATATAAATGAGTTCGGTTATAACAGATTTTCTATTGATTTGCCATATTTGGGATTTTCATATAATGATTCTAAAATAAAAGAAACTATTGAATCTAAAAATCTTAATTATAGTAAATATCAAGATAATGAACTTATTTCTATTATTGCTAAGTATATTATGGATAATAAAATCATTGCTATTCATAGAGGAAAAAGTGAATTTGGACCTCGTGCATTATGTCACAGAAGTATTATAGCAAATGCATCAAACCCAGATATGAAAGACATATTAAACAATAGGGTTAAGCATCGCGAACCTTTTAGACCTTTTGCACCAGCTGTTGCTGAAGAAGATCAATTTACATATTTTGATTTGAAAAAGCCATCAAAATTCATGCTATTAGCAACAACTGTAAAAGAACAATACAGAAGTGCTTTATCTGCAATAACCCATGTAGATAACACTGCTAGAGTTCAGGCAATATCTAAAGATGATGAGTTATTTCTTCATAGATTATTATTAGAAATCAAAAAACTTTCAGGCTTTTCTGTAATTCTCAATACTTCTTTTAATGTTGCAGGACAGCCAATGGTAGAAAGTCCTTTTGATGCAGTTAGTACTTTTTTAAGTACAGATATTGATATTCTTGTATTAGAAAATTATGTTATCGATAAAAATACTATGATAAAGCAATAAAATAACCTGTCGTATCATCTTTTAATATGTTTTCAGGTTGTTTTTTTACAAATAATAATTGCTTGTTTTTTGCACGCTCATATTGTTCGTGTTTGTCTTTTAAATCAATTCGATAATTACTGAAATAAAAATTTTCTTTTGTTGCATCTGCAAAAAATTTGACTTTTGATATTTCTAAGTTAAATGAGTTTTCGGGAACGTTTTGACTTAAAAATATAAATACATTACTTAAAGCAAGTATATTACTGTAGCAAAGGTCTTTGTTTCCTATAAAATTCAAGTTTTGATTTTCAATAATATCTAAGACTGTTTGAAAAGTATGAAGGATATCATTAAGTTTAATTCCTAATTTTGTTTGAATAATGGCTTTAAGATTGTATAATTGCCATAAATAACTGTTTATTCCATAAGTTATACTATTATTTATAGCAAATTCAATATGGTTCAGCGAAATTTTTATGTCATCTTTTTCCCCATATTTAATCATTAAAGCAGCAAGTACCATTTCAGCTTGAATTTCTGTACGATTAAGTTGATGTGTTTTAGCTTCAGACAAAATATTTTCTAAATCTTTTTTTGCAAGAAAATAATCATCTATTTTGTTATATGTAATTTCAATTATATATTCATAGATTTTATTATTAAGTTCTATTCGTATTGTTGGATAAACTTTTAGAATATTATTTACTTCATTAACATGATATTTAGCCTTTTTATAATCTTGCAAATAATACAATTTAGAATGTGTTCTATGAGCGATCATTCGTAATGAATCGTCGTTAGCAACTTTCATTTCTAATTCTGCATAGTTTTTTGCAACATCAAAAATGTTAAACTTAATGTATATTGCCAACAATCTATCGTATATATCGAATAGTGCTTCATTCTCTATATTTCTACTATTTGACAAAAATTTTGATTGAATTTCATTTAATATTATATAGCCTTCTAAATTCTTTCCGGAATTTAATAGTGCATGTGCTTTTTGTGCTAATATTGTGTTAATTAAAATATCTTTATTAATTATTTTGTTATTGGTATTTATCAATTTAATGCAATAGTCGCACTCTAACGCAGCATTATATGGCATTAAGTGATGCAAAGTGATATATATTCTTGTTTTTATTAATTTTTCAAGCAATACCACACTTTTAATATCACTTTTATATGTTGCATATACATCATAAATATAATCATACATTTGCATATTGATATTAAGATTCGAAATATTTTCATTGTTATTAATAGCATTTACAATTTCACCAAATTGACTTTTCGCAGACTTTATATCCCTGTTCCATAAATACAATCTGCCAAGTTGATATTTATCGAATGTTTTTTCAATACCATTAATTGACAATATATATTTTGAAATTTTTGATGAATAAGTGTCTTTTGCTAATTTTTTAATATAAATAAACAAACTTTCGTGAATAAATCTATAATAATTATTTTTAAATACAATATATCTTAAATTAACGAGTCTTTCTACCAGCGTAAGGTCATCATAATATTTTAATATAATGTCTTTATGTATTTCACCGTTATATAAAGAGATGACCAGTAAAAGAAATAATAGATCTTGTCCATTTTTCTCATTTTGTAAGTGCTCTAATCTTAATTTATAAATATCCGTTATTTTATCAGGAACACCATTTATTGCGGAAAAGCGAGAAGGGTCAATAATTCCTACAGAATTTCTATTAATTATATATACAAGTTTTTCTCCTAATAAATATTCTATATATTGCACAACGAATAATGGGTTATTATTGCTTTTTCGGACCAGAACATCCAATGCACTTATAGGGATTTTATCTATCATTACAAGAATCAAATTTCTTATTTCTTCATTTGTTAGCGGTGATAACAACCAGTTACTGTATCTCAACCCAAATTTTGATTTTGTAAGTTCGACAAAAGAGTAATAATCACAATTACCATAGCTGTAGTCTGTTCTTCCACAAATAATAAAGCGAACTGTTTTGTTATTGATTTCATGGATTTTTTTTATTTGTTCTATAAATTCATTTTCGGCATAATGAAAATCGTCTATAAATATTAATGCGGTTTTCACATAATTATTTGATGCGTTAATACAATTAGAAAATTCGTTTATTTTACAACTTTTTTTAAGAATATAATTTTTTGTATTAAGAAATCTAATAATATCACTTACAGTTTTTTGATTGTTTTTATTTAAATGTATTTCATATATATCATATAATGAATATTGTAATTCTTTAAAAATTTCTTTTACTAATCTAGTTTTACCAATACCGGCTTCTCCCCAAAAGCAAAACAAATTATCGCCTTTTGGATTTGTAATACTTGCAAGTACTGTACTACAAATATTTTTTCGTTCTTCACTTATAAATGGTGGCTCAAATGACTCGCTTAAATGTAAATTGCGAATTTGCAATGTTGCATTATTTTCATTGTTTTCAATTCTAAATACCAGCGAATTAAAATCACTGGTGTTATCGTTCCTTAAATGTACTTTTTTTGAAATAGCAAGATTTGGAGCTATTATAAACTCCAATGCCCTTTCTTCCATATTCCAATTTACATTTGTCATAAGGCTAAAACGACAGTGGTGATTTGTATTTCCATAATTTCTAAACAAAAAAACAATTTCAAAACCGTTATATTCGTTGTCTGAATATGGAGATACTTGATATTCTAAATAAAAATCATCTTTATTATCATTACTTTTATATTCGTTTGGATGAGTTTCAAATAATCCAATATGATTTTTATTAATAGCTTTTGCAACAAGATATTGGTCTATTAATATAAATTCAATATTATATGGTTTTAGTTCATTTTCAATCAAAAAATATGTGTTTGGATTTATTGTTGAATTTGTTATTAATGCAAAATAATCAATTTTATCATACTTACTTTTTACGGCATTGCTAATTATTTTTTCTAAACGTAATTCATTTTTTGTGCTTTTACATTCAAAATATATTGTTATTTCATTTTTATCATATAGTCTATAATAAACTCCAAATAATTCTATATCTTCAAAACTTCTAATAACTATATCTTTTCCACCGTCGTTTGAACATTGTGTTTGCATCACAAACACACGCTTTTCAGATATTTTTGATTTTAATTTTTTTAAAATAGCTTTATATATTTTGTTTTCAAAAACATGTCCGCTCTCATTTTTTAATTCCCAAGTTAAATTATGATTGTTTCCAAAGTGTTCCACCTTGTACATATTTATATTCTAGGATAATTTAGAGTTATCCTTTGTTGAGATATAATATACAGCATAATAAATATCATATTGTAAATTTTATTTTTATATAAACTAGAATATTTAATATAACATTTTTCATTTATAGAAGTTACATACTTAGGTCGGTACAATCAAGTTAATAATAAATCACCATAAAGAGGAAGTTGAAATGGTAAAATTTGAAAATTGCAACAATATCGAAAAAGGACAAATAAATATTATAAAAAATGCACTTAATATTAAATACGCCTTTAATGGAACCGGGAAGTCTACTATTTCCAAGGCTTTAGTAGCATCAATAAATGGCGATTCAGCTGCTTTATCTTCATTAAAGCCATTTAAATTTTCGGATGATATAAGTATAACGCCAAAAGTTGAGGGCTTAAAAGACTTTAACAGTGTTTTGGTATTTAATGAGGACTATGTTAATCAATATGTTTTTCAAACTGATGAATTAATCAAAAACAGCTTTGAGATATTTATTAGAACAGAAAAATATGATGAGCATATGGATAAGATTAATCAATTACTTAAAGAGATACATACTACATTTAATAATGATGATGATTTGAGAATTCTTATTAATGATCTGAAAGATTTTCTTGACAGCTTCGGCAGATCTAAAAAAGGATTTGCCAAATCAAGTATACTTGGAAAAGCGTTGGGGACTGGCAACAAATTAAATAATATTCCTGATGATTTAAAAGACTACGAACAATTTTTAACTAAAAAAGGAACTAATGTGCCGTGGCTAAAATGGCAAATGTCTGGAAAAGACTATCAACTTGATGGTGATGTTTGTCCGTATTGTGCTAAAGATATCACCGCTGAAAAAACAAAAATATCAAAAATGCAAGAAAGTTTTGACACAAAGGAAATTGATAGTCTAAATAAAATCATAGATATTTTTATAAAATTCAAAAAGTACTTTACAGATGAAACAAATGAAAAAATTAAAGAAATATCTGAAAACATTACAGGCATAACTCCCGAACAAAACCATTATCTAAATACAATTAGGGAACAAGCTGATGTTTTACGAACAAAATTAGAAAATTTAAGAAATATTAGTTTTATTACTTTACAGGAAAATGTAGACGATGTTTTTAATTCTGTTACAGCGTATAAAATTGATTTATCCTATATTTCCTCTTTGAATTCTTCTTTTGTAAAAGGAAAAATTGAAATAATTAACAAATCAATAAATAGTATTTTAGAAAAAATAGGCGAAATTAAAGGAGAAGTCAAAAAACAAAAATCATTGATTGAAAGAACAATTAGTAAATATGATAAGGATATTAACGATTTTTTGCAAACTGCAGGATATAATTATCATGTAAAAATTGAAGATACAAATGGAGATTATAAACTTAAGCTATATCACAATGAATGCAACAATGAAATATCAAATAATAAAGAACATTTAAGTTATGGTGAAAGAAATGCGTTTGCGTTAGCATTGTTTATGTATAACGCACTAAATGAAGATGTTGATTTAGTAATTCTAGATGATCCAATTTCTTCCTTTGACGGTAACAAGAAATTCGCCATTATTAATAAGCTTTTCATGGGCTCAAATAGTCTAAAGGATAAAACAGTTCTGTTGCTTACACATGAATTTAATATAGTAATAGATACCATATATAATTTTAAAGGTAAAATAGTTCCAACTCCCAATGCATATTTTTTGACAACAGTTAATGGAGAATTAACAGAAAAGGCTATTTCCAAATCTGATATAAAATCATTTATTGAAATACTATCTGATAAATTGAAAAGCACCGTTGATTCAATTAACAAATTAATATATTTAAGGAGATGGTTTGAATTAAATGGTGATAAAAACTTGGCATGGAATTTACTTTCATCATTATTTCACAAGTCCCCTTCTCCTACAAAGTACATTGATGGCAAAAAAATTCAAATGACATCAGAAGATATAGTTGAAGCTACGAATAATATAAAAAAATATGTAAAAAATTTCGATTATCAAACGGAGTTGACAAAAGTCCTTGATAATAAATACATGAAAAGCTTATATTTGAATTGCAATTGTAATTATGAAAAATTACAAATTTTCAGAATAATATTCGACGATCAAGAACTAAATAGTGTTATAAAAAACTTTATTAATAATACTTTTCATGTTGAAAATGATTATATATTTCAACTTAATCCAGAAGAATACAACACTGTTCCACAATATGTCATTGATATTTGCAATAAAATGATTGATAGTCTGAAAGTATCGTCAGGAATAATTGAATAAGTGTTTTTATAAATGTTGGATTAAATTTTTTGTAACTAACAAAGCCGATATTCTACAAAATGGAATTGCATTTTGCCGATAACAATTATAAAATAAATTTATTGTAATTATCCATACTATATGATAAAATAAATATGTAAAGGA
>ERZ826016.1530-NODE-1530-length-21527-cov-3.160907_pt1 | contig 21527 bp, 18 predicted proteins | sample MGYA00519872_ERZ826016 | MGnify/ENA primary metagenome ERZ826016 (study PRJEB31778, sample SAMEA3449218) | human gut metagenome | biome: human gut; feature: human-associated habitat; material: faeces | place: United Kingdom | collected 2010/2012 ... | reverse complement strand
GGTGATTCATGGGACATTGTTGCTCGATTGGCAAGTCCTGCTTCATGCAAATCATTCCGTTGGGGTGATGATGATGGGGAATAACGGCTGCCACCAACATTATAATGTTGATTAAAAATAGCAGAGTTACTATTATTCGTTTCTTCCCTTTCATCCTTTCTTTTAGAGAATTTATTTTTTTATTGATTCCTTTTCTTTTTCTTGCAAACGTTCCAGCAATTCTGTTGCTGATACATAAATTACTTTTCCATCTGGTGTTCCCTGACTAAGGAGTTTACCATTGCGAGCATTTTTTTCCAGCAATCGCTTTTCTGCCAGCTGAAGACCGCGTCGTAATTTATCGCTCAATTCTTGCATTTCATTATTTGACATAATTCTTGATGCATTTAAAAAGTTCAAGTTCATATATTCGATCCTCGCCATGTTGGTAACCTTCGGCTACAATTACTCGAGGAGAAATACTGTTATCGGCTAACAGCCAATAGTCTACACGCGGCATATAAATCTGAAACAGATTGTTAATGCCTGCCTGATATCGGCGGTAGATAACGTCCATCGGTACATTATGTCCCCCTTCATTGACCCGTTGTAACACACGGTTGACGGCAAGTTCCGGAGAATTCAGCCAGAAATAAATCAAGCTGACTTTATATCCGGCATTTTGTGCTCTTTGAATGAGCCGGGTGTATGAACGGGTTGCCAATGTTGTTTCAATAGAGAAACTTACTTTAGCAGCTAATAGTTCATTAATACGTTTCAACATCAGACGGCCGGCTTCTATAGCCATACTTTCCGGATTGAACGGTGATAAACCTTTGGCGATTTCATCCGCATTAACGAACTCTTTGCATAATAAAATTTCAGGCAGTACAGTGTAGGAAGCTGTTGTTTTACCAGCTCCGTTACATCCGCTTATAATGTATAACTGCCTTGTTTCATCCATTTTTTTCTAACTGCCTGTTATAAATGATGTTGCAAATATACAAATACTTTTATTCCGCCTGCAGCCGATACCCTCTTTTTATTATTTATTATTTCTTTTCCAGTTCTTGCAACGAATCCATTTTTTTCTTTTCGAGGAACTCGTAGATGCCGCAAAGATGTTCCGTCACCTTTTGATTACCGAACTCATACACCTTGCTCACCAGTCCGTCGAGGAAGTCACGGTCATGTGAAACAACAATCAGCGTGCCGTCAAAATCCAGCAATGCCTGTTTCAGGATATCTTTCGTTTTCATGTCCAGATGATTCGTCGGCTCATCCAGGATCAGGAGGTTGACAGGTTCCAACAGCAATTTAATCATGGCAAGGCGGGTACGCTCCCCACCCGAAAGTACTTTCACCTTCTTCATTGATTCCTCGGGACCACCAAACATGAAAGCACCCAGTAAATCACGAATCTTGTTCCGGATATCCCCCTTGGCTACATCATCAATCGTTTGGAAAACTGTCAGGTTTTCATCCATCAACGAAGCCTGATTCTGAGCGAAATATCCGATTTGTACATTATGTCCTAGAGTCAGTGTACCGTCATGTTCGATTTCCTTCATGATACATTTCACGAGTGTAGATTTACCTTCACCATTTTTTCCGACAAAAGCCACTTTATCACCGCGTTCAATAGTAAGAGAGGCGTTCTTGAATACCACATGGTTGCCGTATGATTTCCCAACTTCTTCCATGATGACCGGATAATTCCCGGAACGGGGAGAAGGAGGGAATTTCAGGCGCAGAGCGGAAGTATCTTCTTCGTCTACTTCAAGTAGTTCCAACTTCTCTAACATTTTGACACGACTTTGTACTTGCAGAGTTTTAGAATATGTTCCTTTGAAGCGTTCGATGAACTCTTTTGTTTCAGTAATAAATTTCTGTTGTTCATCGTAAGCTTTTTGTTGCTGTTCACGACGTTCTTTGCGTAGTTGTAGATATTGAGAGTAGTTTACTTTATAGTCATAGATACGTCCCATGGTTACCTCAATGGTACGAGTCGTGATGTTGTCTACAAATTTACGGTCGTGGCTGATAACGATTACAGCTTTTCCGTTGTTAATTAGAAAATCTTCCAGCCATTGAATGGATTCGATATCGAGATGATTGGTCGGTTCATCAAGTAACAGTACGTCCGGCTTTTGTAGTAATAGTTTGGCAAGTTCGATACGCATACGCCACCCACCACTAAAATCACTCGTCTGACGATTGAAGTCTTCGCGGGCAAACCCAAGGCCAAGCAATGCTTTTTCTACATCTTCTTCGTAATTAGTCGCATCAATAGAATAAAACTTTTCGCTCAAAGCAGACACTTCTTCGATGAGAGCCATGTAACTGTCACTTTCGTAATCGGTACGTGTTTCGAGTTCTTTATTCAGTTTCTCTATTTGATCTTCCATTTCGTGCAAATGTGCGAAAGCTTGTGCAGTTTCTTCGAATACAGTCCGTCCGTCTTCTGTCATCAAATGCTGTGGAAGATAAGCTATTACACTATCTTTGGGAGTTGAAACTTTTCCGCGTGTCGGTGGTCTTACTCCTGCCAAAATTTTGAGCAAAGTGCTTTTTCCCGCTCCGTTTTTTCCCATCAGGGCGATTCGGTCTTTTTCGTTAATGACAAAAGAGATATCGCTAAATAAGGTGGTGCCGCCAAATTCTACGGCTAGTCCGTCTATAGAAATCATATAATTCTTAAATTTTGAGGCGCAAAGATAGCGAAATATATGAATCTTTTTTATAACTTGCGGGCTGAAATGAATTATCAAAGTGAAATATAAAATTAAAACAATATATAAACACTATGGAAAGTGAACAAATAAAAGAGTTCAGACCCCTCATTTTAGTGGCAGAGGACGATGATAGCAACTTTAAGTTAATTAAAGCAATTATAGGTAAGAAATGTGATATACAGTGGGCTAAGAATGGAGAAGAAATAGTAGGACTTTTCAAACAATATCGTCATGAGGCAAAAGCTATTTTGATGGATATCAAGATGCCGGTGATGAATGGACTGGAGGCTACCAAGATTATTCGTGAAGAAGATAAAGAAATCCCTATCATTATGCAGACTGCGTATGCTTTCAGTTCGGACAGAGAGAATGCAATGAATGCAGGGGCTAGTGAAGTTCTGGTCAAACCTATTACATTAGGTGTTCTTCGTAATGCGTTGAGTGGATATTTCCCGGCATTACAATGGTAAGATATAATTAGTTTTTTTCCTGTATATACAGGAAAGAAATACTATGAAAATATAGAGAAGATACTACAACTATCAATTTATTATTGAGAGCCGTAGTATCTTTTTTCGTTTCTCATCATATTTATATGAGATAACTGTCTTGCATTGCTGTTTATACCATATAATATAAATAGGAAAATAGTATAAAGTTACTTCCGGTTCTCGGTATGTACCGATATTCGGGGGTAGTAATCTAGGTTTAGTTATTAATCTGTGGAGCACTCCAAGTCTCGTCTGCATCCCAACCAGTGCGTCGGAAACCTGTTACAGTGTAAGTTTTTCCATTCAATGTATATTTTACTTCGATACCATCAGATTTTCCATTCGTAGGTGTAGTTACACTTTTCAATGTCAGTATACCGGAATTTACAGTGAACGTTCCGTTTACAGTTGCTCCGTCTGCCTCCATGTTACCAGCTGTACCGCTGAAAGTGAGATCTTTCACATTGCAATTAATTTTTCCTAATATGCCGGTACTGAATAACTCATCACTTGGTAGCTTGATCCATAATTTGTCTTTATCGTTATCTGTCGTATTATACAGATACATATATGTACCGAATACATCAGTCTTTTGTCCATCCGAATCTGTAATAGTGTGCATTACAATCTCTTTTCCAGCTTCATCAATCACTTTTACATAATACTGTCCGCTCAGCGGATAAACAGGTGAGAACTCCTGTTCATAGTCTCCATACGTGTCGCATGAGATTAATCCAACCATAGCGAATATCAAGAAAAATAAATATTTAATAGGTTTCATAGATATATCCTTTCTTTATGTTATAAATTCAACTTTTATTTCTTGTGCCACCAAAGCGGTTCCGTAATTCCCGGTATGACAGTTGGTGCACTTGTGTTGTAATCTAATGACTCTTTGGAGTAGATAAAACGACTTGGGAAGGCACCTTTTGCCAATGAACTGTTTGGGTTATAAGCCAGCTCACCTGTTACATAATTATCGTTAGTCGTTTCTACATTTCTTAAAGCCGGAATTCTAGTACGATTGATGTCAAACCAAGTGTCCCATGCCTGGCAACGAGTGCTGGCTACCCATTTCTGAGTAAGGATACATTTCAACATTGTATTTTCACTTGTGTCGTCGAAAGCATATTTACCTCCGTCAGCAATGAAATCTGTTGCATCGTGACTCCATCTTTCAAATGATAAATTAACAGCATTCTCGTAATGAGTTTTGGCATTGCCTTTATCACCAAGTCGTGCGTAGCATTCGGATAGCAGGTATTCTGTTTCAGCAGCCGACATATAGTAAACAGGGTCGAGTGCACCGATGACAGCCCGGGAGGTTTCTCTAATGGAGTAAAGCTTAGAATCTCTACTTCCGTAAGGAATAGCTTTATACGCTGAGTAGTCAGATCCGGCTGTTGTCTCATAAAAGTCTTTGATACGTGGATCGTCATTCTCATTCAAATATTGGTAGAGAGTAGTGCAGGCACGTACATTGTTCGTTGTATTTAACTGGCGACGGTCATTCTCATAGAACGGATTCGATTTGTTTACTACATCTTCAAAACAATGGACCGTTGCATCATCTTTCAAGAAATCACCCGCAGCAAGCATTGTTTGAATTTCAGTTTTGTTTGCTTCGAAGTCTCTCATGAGCAGTTTTAGTTTTAACGTTTTGGCAAACCGAATCCATTTCGTCATATCACCATCATAAATATAATCTTCCACACTCATAGCGAGCAACCCTTTTGCAGATGCATCGTCAGCTTTATCGATAGCATCATTCAACATTTGGATGATCCCTGGATAAACTACGGTTTTGCTATCGTCATATTTGCAGTTCTTACCTTTCAATGCTTCGGTGAAAGGAATATCTCCATAAGCGTCAGTTAGTACGTGATAGGTGAAGGCAGTCATTACTTTACCTACTACCCAGTAATTCCAAGCACCTTCGGCTTCTGACTTCTGGATTACAAGATCAAGGTCGGGCAGCACGTCGGCATAAGGGATTCTCCATAAACGCAAGTCACTGGAAGAGGTCATCGCATAATTGACAAGTGTGATATACTGGCTTGATGATGGATTCTGAGTGTAGTGCTGTGCCCACATAGAGCCGTAGAGTTGATATAGATATCCCATGACTCCCGCCGAACCTGTGAATGCAGATGGCAGTAGGGCTGATACAGTTACTTGTGATTCTCCCGGATAGTTCGGGTTCTCATTGATGTTCAGATAATTTTCGCATGAAACAAATGTTCCGGACAATAGAGTGCTAAGTACACCTATATATATTTTTTTTAATCTTTTCATATTCAGTCATTTTTTAGAATACAATTTTGATACCTCCTCCTATGTTACGTGTAGAAGGAAGTGAAGCGAATTCACCGATTTCCGACAGGATATCGTTACCGAAGTTGGTGATTTCCGGATCGACATAGTTGTTAGCTTTCGGAGTCCACATAAAAAGGTTACGTCCAATGAAGCTCAAGTCGAGTTGTTGAATACCCAGTTTAGAAATCAATACTTTGGGGAATGAGTATGATAGTACTAATTCTCTCAGTTTCACATAGCCTTTCGGGATAACAAAATTCTCGAACTGACTTCTGGAATAAGCGTCACTATAAAAGTTACTCATGTTGTCGCTGGTTACCGGATTATTATTTTCGGCATATCCGCCATTGGGTAAGGCCATTACAGAGTTCGGAACAACAAACGGTTCACGGTTATTGAACACTGAGCGTGTGGTGTTACCGACGAAGTGCATCAACTGCGCTGTGTAAGAATACATATATCCTCCTTTGCGCCAATCGGCTACTGCCGAGAGAGTGAAACCTTTGTACGTGATACGTGTATTGAATCCCATGTTGAAATCAGGAGCTGAAGAACCGATAGTTTTCATTTCACTGTTACTCGTTGTCGGAATGCCGTTTGCATCTACGATCACTTTTCCGTAATAAGGACTATTTGGGTCCTGTACAGTAGCAATGGCTGGGACTTGGAATATACCGAGAGGTTCGCCCACCTTGGCTACGAAGTTGGCGCTGTACGCTGTTTGCAGTACATATTCCGTTACAGGAGTATCACCTTCATTCCAGAGTTCTTTTACTTTACTCCAGTTCTTACTGAATGTGACACCGAGATCCCATTGGATATCCTTGTTACGAATTGGTGTCAGGTTTACTGACAACTCGATACCTTTATTGGAAATCTTCCCCACATTACGAGTTGCCGTAGTGTAACGAGTTTCCGGAGCGACGTTTGCTGCTATAATTTGGTCTTTGGTCAGCTTATTGTAGTAAGCAAAGTCGATGTTGATTCGGTTGTCAATAAAATTAGTTGTTATTCCCAATTCCCATTCGGAAGTCTTTTCCGGTTTCAGATGGTTGTTTGCCTGACGGTTATATTCTGTTAGGCCCAATGCACCATTCAATGGAGTATAGATATATCCGAAACCTGTTGATATCTGAGTCGGTACGAAATAAGGCATTGTCCGGTAGACATTGGCATCATTACCAGTTTGTCCCCAGGCTGCACGTACTTTCAGGTAGTTCACAATGTTATTTTTCAGAGAAGGAATCATATCCGTCAGAATCACTGAAGTGTTGATGCCACCGTAGAAAAAGCTGTTTGCATGAATCGGCAATGTAGACGACCAGTCGTTACGTCCTGAAAGATTGACAAACCAGAAGTTTTTGTATCCGAACTCCACCTGACCAAATGCTCCGATTGTTCTGCGTAATTCACGATAGTTAGTGCTGAGTGGTTTGTCGATACCATTTTCAAGGTTGTACCAACCAGCCATGAATAAACCATCAAGGTAAGATTTCAGGTAAGAAGATTTCCGCTGGTTGAGGTTCCAACCAAGAGTACCTCCTAAAGTGATATCCTCACCGATGTTGTAGTTGGCATTCATGAAGAGGGTAGCGTCTAATTGGTCGTAGTTGTCAGAACGTTCTGTATACGTACCTCTTTCATCTGATTTACCTCCATCTGCACTGTAAGAGTTTTCCGCATAAGTCAATTTGGCTGTACGTAGTTTCTGGCGGGAGTTGGTAAAGTCGCCACCGAGACGGCCTACTGCTTTAAGACCGGGCATTACTTCATAAGCAAGTTCCAGTTTACCATAGATACGGTCATCTTGGTAGTTATTCTTGTTGTTAGCAAGTACCCAATAAGGATTTTGTGCATACCAAGTGTAATAGTTATTACCATCATAACGAATGTCATTGAAATCTTTCATGACTGAGTAGTCAATGTCTACCGGATGTTGAATTAGTTCCTGTTGCATGGTAGCACCGGCTTTCCCTTGCCCTGCGGCGGCTTTGGTCATATCCTTACGAATATAGCTGACATTAACGTCTGCACTGAACTTATCGAATTTCATGTTACCACGAAGGGAGAACGTGTTACGCTCATATTTATCGGCATTATTCGGCAGGATACCATTTGAGGTGGTGTTTCCATAAGAAAGGAATAAACCTACTTTTTCAGTACCGGTCCGAATGCTTATATTATTGTTCATTTCGAATCCTGTAGTGTAAAAGTTACGTAAGTTGTCTTTTATGAATGAATAATGTTTTTTCATCTGAGGATCGAGGTTGTACGAACCCCATTCATTCATTCTTCCATCGAGTGCAGGTCCCCATGAACCGTTTTCACTTCTGTCCCAAGTACCCCAACCTTGACCGAACTTATCCTGATCTTGTGGAACACGTAATACGTTGGAGGCCATGAACGATCCATCATACGAAACGGTCAACTTCTCTTGTTTCGCACGTTTAGTTGTAATCATAATAACTCCATTAGCAGCACGTGAACCATAAAGTGCAGTTGCCGAGGCACCTTTTAGTATGGTTACTGATTCTACATCCTCCGGATTAATATCATTTGCACCGTTACCAAAGTCTACAGCGTCATTTGCCTCGATCACTCCGTTGCCTTTATCATTAGACAAGCTGGTATTGTTGGATATCGGAACTCCGTCGATTACATACAATGGTTGATTGTTGGCGAAAGAAGAGTAGCCACGAACGATTACTTTCTGTGAACTACCAGCTGTACCGGAATTAGAAATATTAAGTCCGGCTACTTTTCCTGAAAGCCCTGCCATTACCGAACCGGATTTAGCTGCGATCAAGTCATCGTTCTTCACAGTAGAAGAAGCATATCCCAAAATCTTTTCACTTCTCTTGATACCCATAGCAGTTACTACCACTTCGTCCAATGCCTTTGCATCCGATTTAAGTACGATTTTCAATACTCCATCTTTGATGGTAACATCTTGTGGGGCCATCCCCACGTAAGACACATGAAGGGTTTTGGCTGTGGCGGGAACTCCTGAGATAGTAAACTTGCCGTCAATATCGGTGATTGTTCCTTGTGTAGTTCCAGCTACCAATATTGATGCACCTACAACGGGTAATCCGTCTTCCGCAGAAGTAACAACTCCTGTTACTTTCGACGTTTGCGCTGTCATTATACCTACACTTACAAAAAGGCAGGCCAACGTTAATAATAATTTCTCTTTCATAAAACTCTCTCTCTTTAATTTAACTTATAAAAACTGTTGTTTGTTTTCTAACTAAGTATTAATTCTCATTGATAACTAAACTCTGTGCTGACCTTTATGCTGAGACAACATCTTTTATGTTAGAATTGTTTGCTTACAATGAATAAATTTAAAGTAGAGTGGTTATTTTTATGACATTTTGAATGCAGGCTTAATATTTATGCAATTTAATAAATAAAAAATAATAGTTTAAAAAAGTATTATTGGCTGGTTTGTCCACATCTCTTTATCAAGGAAGGTATAAAAAGAGAGGCTGTATCTTTTTGTTATGGCATCTCCGTTTCCATCTGGAATTTGCGACTTACCTTCATTAGGTTGATAGTGTAAGTTACCACGTTTTGTGCTTCCTGAACCATAGTGAGATAAACCATGCTTACACGTATACTACCTGTCTGACTTTGGATACGTTGTAACTCCTGACGTTTCAGATGAGAAAGTTGGCCGTTCAGGTCGTTGGCACGACGAATTACTTCTTTCATATCGTTATAGTCATTGTTTTCCAATCTCTTGCGGCATTGTTGAATCAAATAGGTGATATCTTCTGCTACGTCGCTGAATTCACCTTTCTGAATAGCATCCAGCGGGTTGAAATTATTATCGATATGTTCCAAACAAGGTTCGCTGAGACGGGCGATACTGTAAACTAGTTCACTGGCAAAGTCATTTCCTTGATAATAATAAAGTCCTTTTTCAAGAACAGTCGTGTTGTCAAGGCGACACATGGCAACTGTTCCCGTACGTTTCATCTGTTTGATGAGTTGTTTTTCGAATTTGGTAGCTCCCATAGAACGCCGTAGCCCTCTCAGGTTTTCGTGGATAAATGAATTCACAGTTAATTCGAAGTTGGTTTCTGCATATTCTAATACCTTGGCTAGTTCCTCACGGGTATGTTGGCGCATTAATTGCAAAGCTTCTTCTTCGTCGGTAGTTTGCATCAGTTGTTTTAATGTCTCGTTAGCTTGTTCTTTTGCTTTACGTTTCTTATACATTATTTGGCTACGTATTAGAATAAAGACAGCAATACCAATCAGGACAATGATAGATATATTTCCTCCATAATGCAATACCATCGTTACAAAGAAACAGATGGTAAAGGCTGCGCCGGCTGTGATGAACCATCCTCCGATAACACTTAATACGCCAGTAATACGGTAAACGGCTGAGTCACGTCCCCAGGCACGGTCGGCGAGCGAGGTACCCATGGCAACCATGAAGGTTACGTAAGTAGTAGAAAGCGGCAATTTCAAGGAGGTTCCCAAGGCAATAAGTAACCCAGCAAGTACTAAGTTTACGGAGGCCCGGACTAGGTCGAAAGCTGCTCCGTCAGCAATGATAGCTTCATCTTTGCGGAAACGGGTATCGAGCCATTTCTTAGTACCTTCTGGTGTGATGCGTGATATTGTGTTAGCAAGGGTCATACTTATACGGACCATGGTACGGGCGATTGGTGTACTTCCGAAGTTCTCTTCTCCTTCATCCTGACGGGAGAGATCGACAGAGGTTTTTATAACGGCATGTGCTTTTTTTGAGGTGCATAAGGCATATACCATAATGGCTCCGGCACCGATCAGGAAATACCAGGGTGTTTTTGCCGGACCGAGTAAGGATGTCATCAGGAAGCTGTCGGGAGTAGTACCGTTTCCATTCATTGTAAAATCAATAAAAGAGGAGTAACCGGCTAAAGGTACACCGATAAAATTTACCAAGTCATTACCGGCAAAAGCAAGGGCGAGGGCAAAAGTTCCCATCAGTACTACTATTTTAAATACATTGACTTTCAGCCAATGAAGTACTTGCATCAGGATAGTGAAAAACACGAATAGTATGAAGATTAGCATCAGAGTATTCTCTTGTATCCACAATTTATTTTCGGGTGTCATGAAGGAACTGTCCTTCAAACCTTTAATAAGCATAAAGTAGATGATGGAAGTAGCGGCGATACCTCCGAACAGCCCGATACTATATTTGATTTTTTGGGTGTAATTGAAAGTAAAGACTACGCGGGCAATCCATTGTACCACCATACCAAAAAAGAAAGCGATTGCAACAGATACGAAGATTGCCATGATGACGGAGAGTGCTTTGTCAGTATTGATAAGTTGCCCCAGACTGAGTGTGCTGTCGGCATTTACTTTAATCAATGAAAGTGCAAAGGTTCCTCCAAGAAGTTCAAATACCAAGGATACGGTGGTAGAGGTAGGCATTCCCATTGAATTGAATACGTCCAGCAGTACGACGTCGGTTAGCATAACGGCAAGCAATATGCACATAATTTCCGCAAAATAGAAATGTTCCGGTTGGTAGATACCGTGTCGGGCAATGTCCATCATTCCATTAGATAGTGAAGCTCCGATGAAAATACCTATACCGGCAATGAATAAGATAGTTTTGAATGAAGCGGCTTTTGCTCCTACTGCTGAATTTAGAAAGTTTACCGCATCGTTACTCACACCGACGATCAGGTCGAAGACTGCAAGTACGAAGAGGAAAATGATAATGCATAAGTAAATTGTCTCCATAAAAATGTGTATGTTATTTCTGAGTGCAAAAGTCTGATTTTGACGTTGCAGTGAAATGTCATATGTGTTACATTTGTGTTACAAGCTGAAAGTGTCTGGTAAAGGTATTATACAGGACGAATGGAAGGAGAGACTTGTGAGAGATTTCTTTCGGATGGGATATATAAATGAAAGATGAAGATGTTCTGTTTTTAAGAATATAAGAGGGAGTAGTAGGATATAAAAGATGATTATAGAGCGAATTATGTATACTTTGTTGCAAGAATATACATATTTCTTGTTTGTAATTGTATTTGTTTGCAAATAATATACTGTTTTATCTGACTTAAATGGTAGTTATTTTGTATGTGAGGCGAAGTTCCTTTTAAAGGAACCTCACTTTGCTCGCCGACCAACCTCGCCTTCCTTTAAAACCAACCTCGCCTTCCTTCTTAACAGAGCTGAAATGTGTACTTTTATTAGCTTCCTGGCTTTTTTTTTTATACTTGTTGGAAAAGATAATATCATGCGAAATAATCAAAAGGCGTATTGGTTTGTTGTGTATTTGATGAATAACGTTACGATTTTGTGTAAAGAATGGATTTTGTCTGTCAAAATGATCGATGAATAATTCGAATCTCTCGTATTTTTCGCCCTAAACACTAAGAAAAGCTGAGAAATAATAGGCAGAAGAGCCAGAATGTGCCGTTTTTAAGATTGGCACCCTCTAGCTCTTGCTCGTTATTTGGCTTTTCTACATTTTATTTTACTTATCCGCCCGAAATCTCATTAAACTGTTGTCTGCTTGTTCAGCCAGTCATAAAAGTAATATTGTGCTCTGATAGCAGCTTTTCCGGCAGGTCTTTTTTTGAAAACATTATTCAATTGGCCGTCCACCCAACAGGCCTTTTGATTATCTCTCAGTTGGATATGTAGTAATTCTATTAAATCACTTTTTAAATCGGGATCAAGAATAGGGGTGACAGCTTCAATTCGGCGATATAAGTTACGTCTCATCCAGTCAGGAGAACCCATGAAGAGATCGGGATTACCATTGTTTCCAAAATACCAGATACGGGCATGTTCCAGAAAACTATCAACAATACGTGTTACACGAATGTTACGACTGTAAGGCAGTCCCGGGATGAGGCAGCAAATACCTCGGACAATCAGGTCGATTTTTACCCCCCGTTCAGAGGCTTCATAAAGTCGGTCGATCATAGTTGGGTCTTGAAGTGCGTTCATTTTCAAAATGATTCGTCCTTCTTTTCCTTGTTCGGCAAGAGAGATTTCCCGGTCAATGAGCCGGTTTAGTTCCGGAATCAGGTTAAAGCGGGCAACCAGCAACGTATTGAATTTCGGATTTTCTTTTCCTTGTAGCGTGCGGAAGAGGTTATACAGGTCATTCACGATTTCTTTCCGACAAGTGAACAACCCGCAGTCTGCATAAAGCGTGGCAGTTTTTTCATTGAAGTTACCCGTACTGATGTATGCGTAACTGGGAACCTTTTCCCCATTAAACCCGCGGCGTCGTACAAGAGCTACTTTGGCGTGCACCTTCAGTCCGGGAATACTATAAATAATCTTGATGCCTGCTGCTTGCATCATTTCAGCAGTTGCCAGGTTGTTTTCTTCATCAAAACGGGCTTTAAGTTCTACAAAAACAGTTACTTTCTTACCGTTCTGCGCGGCAGCTATCAGTGTGTTAATGACAGCGGAGTTTTCCGCTACCCGATATTGGGTAACCATGATTTCTCGTGTTTCAGGATTGTGCACTGCTTCGTAAAGAAAATGAATGAAATGGTCGAAAGAATGATAAGGATAGTATAATAACAAGTCCTTCTTAGCAACATAATTGAAGATTGACTCCTTCTCATCAAGACAAGTTAGTCTCATCGGCTTCGGCTTCTCAATAGGACGGAGCGACTTGTTCGGATTAGGCAGATGACGCAAATCTTCCAAGTTCAGGTGCTTGTCTCCAGGGACAAGCTCGTCACGATGGATATGGAAAGCATCCATCAGGAATTCGAGAAAGTCTTGTGGCATAGAACGGTCATAAACAAATCGGCAGACATCTCCAATCTTACGCTTTTTCACTTTCTGCTTTAATTGTTTTACGAGGTCGGCGCCGTTGGTCGTGTCGTCAATGAGAATATCGGCATCACGGGAAATCTTGATGCTATAACTGGAATCTACTTCATAACCAGGGAAAATAAGTCCGAGGTTTGCCTTGATGATGTCTTCAACAAATATCAGATAATGGTTTCCTTCGTGTGCCGGAAGTTCGATAAACCGGGGAACCTTAGCATAGGGTTGCTTCATTACGAAATAAAGCGGCTTTTCTCCCTCCTTGGGGTATAACCGTATGGCGAGATAGAGCCGATTATCCCGCAAAAAAGAAATAATCTTATCTTTTGAGACGGGGACAGGTTGCAGGTACGGAAAGATTTCTTCCCGGAAGAAGTCTTTGATAAATTTCTGATGGAACGGTTCCACATGTCTGCTTTGGTAAAAAATGATATGATTCTTTTTTAGGGCCGGCAGTATCATTTCTTCGTAGATACGCACACGATCGTCTAACTGGCGGGTAACTTCCCGGTTTATTTCTTCCACTAGTTCTCGTGCCGACTGCACACTTTCTTCATCACTTTCCGTTGCGCCGGATGCCACTGCTTTGTGGTCCGCCACACGAATTTTATAGAACTCTTCCAAATTGGCAGAGTAGATAGAGATAAAATTTATTCGTTCGTACAGTGGCAGATGTTCGTCGCGGGCTTCCAGTAATACTCGGTAATTGAACGATAGCCAACTAATGTCCCGTTTAAAATAATTATACTTGTTTTCCATGCGCTTCAAAGTCAAGATTTCCTCCAAATATACTATCTTTGTGGAATTAAACAAAAGATTTTATGACAAGAATAGGATTATTATCAGATACTCACGCTTATTGGGATGAAAAATATTTGGAATATTTCGAACTCTGTGACGAAATCTGGCATGCGGGAGATATCGGTTCTCTGGAAGTAGCGGAGAAACTCATCGAGTTTCGTCCGTTTCGTGCCGTTTATGGAAATATTGATGGTCAGGAGATTAGGAAACTATTTCCACAAGTAAACCGTTTTACCGTAGATGGGGCGGAAATACTGATGAAGCATATTGGAGGTTATCCGGGAAAATATGATTCCTCTATCATTGGGAGTCTGATGACGCGTCCACCAAAATTGTTTATTAGCGGACATTCCCATATATTAAAGGTAAAATATGATAAAACATTAAATATGTTACATATTAATCCGGGAGCTGCCGGGATATCCGGTTTTCATAAAGTACGGACATTGGTGCGCTTTGTCATTGATCAGGGAGCCTTCAAAGACTTGGAAGTTATTGAATTGGCCGGGTGAAAAATGATTTTAAAATTTTGCCACGTCAGATTTCTTTCCGACCTTTGCACGCAGTAACGAATAACTCAGACGAAGATGAAAGGAATTATTCTGGCAGGAGGGAGTGCTACGCGTCTCTATCCGCTTTCTAAAGCGATTTCCAAGCAAATAATGCCTGTGTATGACAAGCCGATGATTTATTATCCGCTATCTACACTGATGTTGGCTGGAATACGTGAAGTATTGATTATCTCTACCCCGCGTGATCTTCCTATGTTCCGCGATTTGTTGGGGACAGGTGAAGAACTAGGAATGTCGTTTTCTTATAAAATTCAGGAGAAACCTAACGGCTTGGCGCAGGCTTTTGTACTTGGGGCCGATTTTCTGAACGGAGAACCGGGTTGCCTTATCTTGGGCGATAATATGTTTTACGGTCAGGGATTTTCTGCTATGCTTCGCCGTGCTGCCAGCATAACAAAAGGTGCATGTATTTTCGGCTATTATGTGAAAGATCCTCGCGCTTATGGTGTGGTGGAATTTGACGAACAGGGAAAAGTGATGTCTCTGGAAGAAAAACCGGTACATCCGAAAAGTAACTATGCTGTTCCTGGACTTTACTTCTACGACGCTACTGTAACTGCAAAAGCTGCTGCACTCCGACCTTCGGCGCGTGGAGAATATGAGATAACGGATCTGAACCGTCTCTATCTGGAAGAGGGCACATTGAAGGTAGAACTATTTGGACGTGGATTTGCATGGCTTGATACAGGAAACTGTGACAGCTTATTGGAAGCTTCCAATTTTGTGGCAACCATTCAGAATCGTCAGGGTTTCTATGTCAGCTGTATCGAAGAAATAGCTTGGCGTCAGGGATGGATTTCATCAGAGCAACTATTTGTGTTAGGACAACAACTTGAAAAGACGGAATACGGTAAGTACCTTATAGAACTGGCAAAACAATCCTAAAATCAACATAAAGAATTATATATGAAAACTTATTTAGTGACCGGTGCTGCTGGATTTATTGGCGCCAATTATATAAAGTATATTCTAGCTAAACACAGTGACATAAAAGTGATTGTCCTGGATGCTTTAACATATGCAGGTAATCTGGGTACTATTGCAAAAGATATTGATAACGAACGTTGTTTTTTTATAAAAGGCGATATCTGTAATCGCGAAGTGGTAGATCGTCTTTTTGCTGAATACCGTTTTGATTATGTAGTGAATTTCGCTGCTGAAAGTCATGTAGACCGTAGCATTGAAAATCCTCAATTGTTCTTGATAACTAATATTCTCGGTACTCAAAATCTGTTGGATTGCGCTCGTCGTGCATGGGTGATGGGTAAGGATGAACAAGGATATCCTACCTGGAGGAAAGGCGTACGTTATCATCAGGTATCTACAGACGAAGTATATGGTTCTCTTGGAACAGAAGGTTACTTTACTGAAACAACTCCGCTTTGTCCTCACAGCCCTTACAGTGCATCCAAAACAAGTGCTGATATGGTAGTGATGGCTTATCACGATACTTATAAAATGCCGGTAACAATTACCCGTTGTTCTAATAACTACGGTCCTTATCACTTCCCGGAGAAACTGATTCCACTAATTATCAAGAATATTCTTGAAGGTAAACATTTGCCTGTTTACGGTGATGGCAGCAATGTGCGCGACTGGCTTTACGTAGAGGATCATTGTAAGGCAATCGATCTCGTGGTACGTGAAGGTAGAGAAGGTGAAGCATACAACGTAGGTGGACATAACGAAAAAACAAATCTTGAAATCGTGAAGCTAACCATTGCAACGATCCACCGATTGATGGAAGAACATCCCGAATATCGTCAGGTCTTGAAGAAAAAAGTAAAAGACGAAAAGGGAGAAATTACAATCGATTGGATAAACGAAGATTTGATTACCTTTGTTAAGGATCGTTTGGGACACGACCAACGTTACGCTATTGACCCAACTAAGATCACAAACGCTTTGGGGTGGTATCCGGAAACGAAATTTGAGGTTGGTATTGTGAAGACTATCGAATGGTATCTGAATAATCAGGCTTGGGTCGATGAAGTGACCAGTGGCGATTATCAGGGATACTACGAAAAAATGTACGGGAAATAATTCCGGAGATTACTTGGAATATTCAGCCTAGTCCTAACAAATTTAGGCTGAATCAAATTAAATAATGTGATCTTGTACTTCATAAGTCTTCATCTACAAGTATTGTTTAATAGATGTACAAGAACTTCCCGAAAGATGTACTTGAATAGATAGATTGATGTACAAGAGTTGTCTGAATGAAGTACAAGATTGCTATGAAAGAAGTACTAGAGTTGGATAAATGGTGTGTTTGATTTAGCTTATCAGCATTCCAATTGATAAAAGAATACCGAATAACAGCATATTACGCGAAGTTTCGCCTAATATGCTGTTTAATTTTTTACCGTTATGAATTTGTATCATTCGTTTCCATGTGATGATATGAGGAATTAGATAGAACTGCGGTAGAAGGGCAGCAAACATATGCCCTTCGATAAGAAACCAAAAGCAGAGTAGGGAGGCAGACAATCCTAATATAAAGTAAAGGTATTGCCCAAAATGCTCTCCAAAGCGAACGATAACAGTCTGTTTACCGCTTTGTGCGTCTGCTTCGCGGTCGCGATAATTGTTTACTACTAATAATGTATCGATCAGTAATCCGCAAATCAGAGAGGTAATGGTAACATCCGGTGTCCACGTCAATGTTTGTACGTAATAGGTCCCGCCTACAGGTACGAAACCGAAAAAGACGATAACTAGAACATCTCCCCAGCCATTATAAGATAAGGGATAAGGACCAGTAGTGTAGAGAAAAGCAAAAAGTACACAGAGCAATCCTACGAGTACCAATTCCCATCCGGCATAGAATAGCAGTACGCTGCCGATAAGACAGGCAAGTACTACGGTGATAATGATTCCTGTCCGCATGGCTCCTGCTGAAATCCACCCTTGTGCACAGGCACGTTCCGGACCAAGTCGGTCTTCTCGGTCAGTGCCTTTGAGATAATCGAAAAGGTCATTGATGAAATTGGCCGCAATCTGCATGAAGCTTGCAAACAGGCAACAAATAAGAGCAGGAAGCCATTGAAAATGTCCATCCATTGTAGCAAGTGCTGTACCTACCATGACAGGAGTAATGGCTCCTGTCAGTGTTTTGGGACGTGCTGCCAATATCCAAGCATGTAGCGAATTCCGTTTAACTTTTTCCATTCTATTATTGTTTATCTCTGTATAATTAAATGCTTTGACGGACAAAGGTACATGAATTTTTTTATCTTTGTACTTTCATTATATTAAAAGACTATGAAGAAGAAGTTTTATCCTTTCTTATTATTGGGGGTGTTATTTGCTTTCGTCTCTTGTAAGTCGAAGAAAAATATGATAGCAAGTTCATCTGCCTCTACTTTGACTATAGATACCGTTACCCCATTAAAGAAAGATACCCATGTTCCTTCCAAGCATTCGGAAGTCAATGATCTGGGTGAAGAAATTGAAAAGGAACGCAAAGCAAAAATCTTTTCTGATGAAACGGTACCTGGAATAAAAATATCCTATTCTGCATTAGACTTGGGTACAGATTATTCCGGTATAGAGCGTGTGATGTATTATGATTTTATAAACGATGATATTCCTGAAGCATTTGACGGATTTCGTATTGCTTTTATTTCTGACTTGCATTATAAAAGTTTGTTTAGGCAGACTGCATTGCGCAATCTTGTCCGTTTGTTGAATAAGCAAAAAGCAGATGTGCTGTTGATGGGAGGGGATTATCAGGAAGGATGTGAACATGTGGAACCCTTATTCGCTGCACTCTCGGAGGTGAAAACTCCGATGGGAACATACGGTGTGATGGGAAATAATGATTATGAACGTTGTCATGACGAGATCATCCGTACGATGGAATATTTTGGAATGCATGTATTGGAGCATAAAGTAGATACTCTACGCAAAGGCGGTCAGCAGATATTGATTGCTGGTGTGCGTGATCCTTTTAATAGGACAAAGAATGGGGTGTCTCCAACATTGGCGCTTTCACCTAAAGACTTTGTTATTCTTCTGGTGCATACTCCGGACTATGTGGAAGATGTGTCAGTAGCTAATACGGATCTTGCTTTGGCGGGACATACTCATGGTGGACAAGTACGCATATTTGGTAAAGCTCCGATACAGAACTCTCATTATGGTATGCGTTTTCTTACAGGATTGGCTTATAACTCAGATCAGATACCACTGATCGTAACAAATGGTATCGGAACTTCACAGTTACCTATCCGTATCGGTGCTCCTGCAGAGATAATAATGATAACTCTTCACAGTACACAGAAGAAATAGTCAGTTTATGAAAAAGGGGGGATGGATAACGCAATAGAGTAATCAATCTTATGACTACAGTAATTCATCTTTTGTATGCATAGCCAAGTAATTCCAAACTCTTGGATGAACGAAGTAACGGACATCTTTTCCTTCGGAAAGTGCTTGGCGGATAAAAGTGGAACTGATCTCAAATACAGGTGAATGAACGAGACGTACAGTTTTCGGAAGTTCTCTTTTCTCTATAGGGTAACCCGGACGTGGATAAATGAGCAGCTGATTTTCTTTGATGATTCGTTCGGATTGATACCAACGATCGAAACGTGTCCAATTATCGGCACCGATAATGAAATAGAATTCCCGTTCGGGATAAGTAGCATGTAACTTATCTAATGTGTGAATACTGTATGATGGACGAGGTAAATGAAATTCGAAATCAGAAGCATGGAAACGTGGATAATCTTCAACAGCCAGTTCTACTAATTTAAGGCGTAGTTCGTCACTCCATAGTTCTGAATGTGCCTTTAGAGGGTTTTGTGGGCTTACTAAAAACCATATTTCATCCAGTCCCTCATATTCGCAAAGGTAATTAGCTATAGCTAAGTGCCCGATATGAATCGGATTGAATGACCCGCTGAATATTCCGGTTTTTAATTTAGTAACTTTATCCATTTAGGGAAAACAATGGCTTGTCTGAGGGTTATTAACAGTAGAATAACGGCAAAGATCCACTTCTCATAAAAGAAGAAAAATATACCAGAACTCAGGCTTACAATACCTGTGGCAGCACATAGAATCGTCATGTTTACAATTGTCTTTCTAGGATACTTCTTTGCCATTTTCCTTTATTTTTATCTATTTCTCCAAAAACTCTTTGATTACTTTCAGAGCTTCCACTTTAGCTGTTTCCAAATCGTCATTGATAATGACCTTATCGAATTTGGGAGCAAAACTCAACTCAAATTCAGCTTTAGCTATACGACTTTCAATTACTTCCGGATTATCCGTACCTCTACCTTCCAGTCGGCAACGTAACTCTTCAACAGAAGGCGGCTGAATAAAAACAGACAGAGCCCGGTCACCATAGAATTTCTTGATATTGCATCCGCCTACTACATCCACGTCAAAAATAACGTTTTGTCCTTTTTCCAATTGCTTTTCTACCTGAGACTTCAATGTCCCATAATAGCGGTCTGTATATACTTCTTCATATTCCAAAAACTCATTATTCTCTATACGATAACGAAACTCTTCAGGAGTAAGAAAGAAATATTCAACTCCATGTTTCTCTGTTCCGCGCGGAGCGCGGCTAGTGGCAGAAATAGAGAAAGCAAGATTCAAATCCTGCGTTAATAGATAATTGATGATAGTAGATTTTCCTGAACCTGACGGAGCAGAAAAGATGATTAATTTACCATTCATAATAAAAATAAAGAATTAAGAATGAAGAATTGCTGTGCTATTTGTAATGTTACGTAGAAATTTTTCACTCTTTATTTTTACATAACGTTCAATACTTGTTCTTTAATTTGTTCCAATTCATCTTTCATTTGCACGACGATCTTTTGCATTTCGGCATGGTTGGATTTGCTACCAAGTGTATTGATCTCACGTCCCATTTCCTGAGCGATGAATCCTAGTTTCTTGCCCTGACCGTTACCATTTTCCATGGTGCTGATAAAGTATTTTAAGTGGTTATTGAGGCGTTGCTTCTCTTCATTGACATCGAGCTTTTCGATGTAGTAGATTAATTCTTGTTCCAATCGGTTCTTGTCGTAGTCTACACTTAAAGTTTTTTCAAGTGCATCGGTGATACGTTCTTTTACTCTTGTTACACGTTCTTTTTCGTAAGGAGTCACTGTTTCGAGCAAATGAGTGATATTAGTGATTTTCTCGCGGAATTTCTTTTCCAATGCAGCGCCTTCCTGCTTACGGAACTCTACAAGATTATTGATAGCTTCCAATACAGCCACATGTACCATTTTCCATTCTTCTTCAGTCAGCTCTTGAATCTCTGTTTTTGTCATAACATCCGGTAGGCGGAGTAATGTCTGAAACCAGTCTGTCGGAACAGGGATACCAAGATTTTCAGAAATGTTCTGGATTTGTTTGTAGTAACCTTCTAACAATGTTTGATTGATAGGAGTCGCTCCTTCCGTACCTTCCTTTTTCTCTATCCACAAGCTGAAATCAACCTTTCCACGCTCCAGTATTTTGGAAATCTCATTGCGGATTTCAATCTCTTTTTCACGATAAATAGGGGCTATGCGGGTGAAGAGGTCCATAGCTTTGCTATTGAGCGACTTGATTTCTACGTTTATCTTTTTATCAGGAAGTTCGGCAGTAGCTTTGCCATATCCTGTCATTGACTGTATCATAATCTTAAAGTTTTGTGCAAAAGTACACGATTATTTTAAGAATTGGAAATAATCATGTAAATTTGCCACAATTTAATAAGCTGATTTTTATGTCGTGTATACTAAATATTGAAACCTCTACCTCTGTTTGCTCGGTAGCGGCCAGTCAAGACGGACAGA
>ERZ826016.1526-NODE-1526-length-21627-cov-3.186399_pt1 | contig 21627 bp, 19 predicted proteins | sample MGYA00519872_ERZ826016 | MGnify/ENA primary metagenome ERZ826016 (study PRJEB31778, sample SAMEA3449218) | human gut metagenome | biome: human gut; feature: human-associated habitat; material: faeces | place: United Kingdom | collected 2010/2012 ... | reverse complement strand
TGGCATGTATCAACTTCCCAGTGGTGGTAGCTGCACTTACTCTTTATAATAATGTGCCGAAACGGAGAAAGGAATCTGCTGAAGAAGCACCCAAGTATCAGACTAAAGCACAATATCTGGCTAAAGGGAAAGAAATTTATGAATGGGGAGTAGAGAACTTGCTGGATAAGAAAACCGGAAAGGTGGCTGATAGCCGTCATGGTAAAGGCACTCCGGCATGGAAAGCACATATTTATAATCAGGCTACTTTCATTGGAGCATCAGTTTTACTCTATAAGGCTACTGGGAAAAAAAGTTATTTGAATAATGCTATACTTGCAGCCGACTATTCTGTAAGGGAAATGTCTGCCGAACATAACCTGTTACCTTTCGAGAAGGGAATTGAGCAAGGTATTTACACTGCTATTTTCGCTCAATATATGGCAATGCTAGTGTACGACTGCGGTCAGACTCAATATCTCCCATTTCTGAAGCACAATATTGAAGTAGGTTGGGCAAATAGAGATAAAACACGTAATGTTTGTGGAGGCGAATATTGGAAAGTGCTGCCGGATGGAGCAGATATCGATAGTTATTCTGCTTCCGGAATACCAGCGTTAATGCTTTTATTTCCGGCAGATAAATAACCAGATAATTTTCGACTCTAATACCATAAAATATCATGAATAATATACGACTACTGCTGGTTTCTTGTTTTTTATTAATCTGTTGTCATTCAATCAATGCACAAAAGGTAAAAGAAAGAGAGACTAAAACTGTCTTCCAAACAGCTGATCCTTGGAAACCGGAAACAGATGTGCGTGCTGACGCAGCAATCGTATATGGTACATCAGATAGACCAGGTGTTACCTTCGAACAGCGGGTGCAATCGTGGAAAGATAAAGGTTACCAAACACAGTTTATGACTGGTGTAGCGTGGGGAAATTACCAGGACTATTTTCTCGGAAAATGGGACGGGATTAATGACCATCTGAAAGAAGGACAAAGAGATCGTAACGGAAATGAAATTGCTCATGGACATCTGGTGCCCTACATTGTCCCTACCGAAAGTTTTATCCGTTACATGCAAGAAATGCAGATAAAACGTGTGATTGATGCAGGAATCACTTCTATTTTTTTGGAAGAACCGGAATTCTGGATGCGTGGCGGATATAGCGAAGCTTTCAAATCGGAGTGGCAGAAATATTATGATTTTCCATGGAGGGACCAGCAAGAATCTCCCGAAAATACATATCTCTCAAATAAATTGAAATACCATCTGTATTACAAAGCATTGGATAAGATATTTTCCTATGCCAAAGAATACGGAAAATCGAAGGGGTTGGATATCAAATGTTATGTGCCTACCCACTCATTAATCAATTATACTTCCTGGCAGATTGTAAGTCCTGAAGCCAGCTTGGCTTCATTGGACTGTGTTGATGGTTATATTGCACAAGTCTGGACGGGTACTGCACGTGAATCCAATTTCTATGATGGCGTAAGAAAAGAAAGGGTATTTGAAAATGCCTTTCTGGAATATGGCTGCATGAAGTCCATGACTGCTCCTTTAAAGCGGAAAATGTACTTTCTGACGGACCCGATAGAAGATTTCCCAAGAGACTGGCAAGATTTTAAACGTAATTATCAGGCTACTTTTTCTGCACAACTTATGTATCCGATGATTGATACGTATGAAGTTATGCCTTGGCCCGACCGTATTTACCTGGGATTGTATCAGGTAGCCGGAACAGACCGGAAAGGACGTATTCCGCGTTCATATTCCACTCAGATGCAAATCATGATTAATACATTGAATGATATCCGTACTTCTGAAAAAAAGATTAGCGGAACACATGGTATTGGTGTATTGATGGCTAACTCATTGATGTTTCAGCGTTTTCCTACTCACGACGGATACGATGATCCTCAGTTCTCCAGTTTCTACGGACAAACATTTCCCTTGTTGAAAAGAGGGGTTCCGGTAGAGCTGGTACATATTGAAAATACTCCGTTTAAAGAGACCTTCAAAGGACTTGAAGTATTGGTGATGTCCTATTCGAATATGAAACCGATGACCCCCGAGTACCATACTTATCTGGCAGATTGGGTAAAGAAAGGTGGAGTCTTAGTTTATTGTGGAGAAGATATCGATCCTTATCAATCCGTACTGGAATGGTGGAATACAGAAGGCAATCATTATAAATCCCCTTCAGAACATCTGTTCGAGAGGATGAATTTATCCCAGAATCCCACTGACGGAACTTATCGCTATGGTAAAGGAAGAGTCATTGTCATGCGTGAAGATCCTAAACATTTTGTATTGAAAGCCGGAAATGACCGGAAATATTTTGAAACCATTTCATCTGCTTATCAGAAAAAGACCGGCAAAGCTATCGAGACAAAAAACAGTTTCTTAGTAGAAAGAGGTGTCTATACTATTGCGGCCGTTATGGATGAAAGCGTTTCAAACGAGCCTTTGACATTGTCCGGATTATATATCGATCTGTTTGATAAAGATTTGCCGATACTGACAAAGAAACAAATTCAACCTGGCGAGCAGGGATACCTGTATGATTTAAATAAAGTGTCCGGCAAAGTCAAAGCAAAAGTTCTTTGCGGTGCTTCCCGTATTTATGAAGAGAAAGTAGGAAAGCAGAACTATTCATTTGTAGCAAAAAGTCCGTTGGAAACAACCAATGTATCGAGAGTTCTTCTGCCAGGTAAACCAAAAACCGTCAAAGTGAATGGGAAATCGGAGCAAGGCGAATGGGATGAAACTTCGAAAACACTGCTACTAAGCTTTGATAATGATCCGAATGGAGTAAATGTATCAATTGAGTGGTAAATAGAATCTATAAAATAGAAATGAATATTATGAGACAAAAACTAACGATGCTGTTGCTGGGAGCAGCTTCTGTACTTTCTAGCTGTAGCACCCAGATTGAACGGCATGAAAAAAATGAGTTGCGTGCTCCGGCTTATCCGCTGGTAACGATAGATCCTTATACCAGTGCTTGGTCTTTTACAGACAATTTGTATGACGGCTCTGTAAAACACTGGACAGGAAAAGATTTTCCTTTGATAGGTGTGGCCAAAGTAGACGGACAATTATACCGCTTCCTGGGAATGGAAGAACTGGAATTGAGACCTTTGGTGAAAACATCTGAACAGGGTACTTGGACTGGAAAATATACCATTGAGAAACCGGCTGACGGATGGCAGAATGCTGATTTCGATGATAGCGCATGGAAAGAAGGAGAAGGTGCATTCGGAACAAAAGAGAACGAAACCGCAGCAAAGACACAATGGGGAGAAGAGTTTATCTGGGTACGTCGGGTAGCGGATATTCAGGAAGACTTGACAGGTAAAAATGTATACCTGGAATATTCTCACGATGACGATGTGATCATTTATATTAATGGAATCAAAGTGGTAGATACAGGAAATGCTTGTAAGAAGCATGTACAAGTAAAATTGTCGGATGAAGTGATTGCTTCTTTGAAGAAAGGTGATAATCTGATTGCCGCCTATTGCAACAACCGCGGAGCAAATGGATTATTGGACTTCGGATTGTTGGTAGAGTTGGATGATAGCCGGTATTTCGGTCAGACAGCTACACAGACATCTGTCGATGTGCAACCTATGCAGACTTATTACACCTTTACTTGTGGGCCGGTGGATTTGGACCTGACATTTACTGCTCCTATGTTTATGGATAATCTGGACCTGATGACACGTCCGGTTAATTATATCTCTTACAAAGTAGCTTCTAACGACGGAAAGAAGCATGAAGTAGAAATCTACTTTGAAGTTTCTCCTCAATGGGCACTCGACTTGCCTCACCAGGAATCTGTAGCCGACAGCTTTACAGAAGGTGACTTGTTATTCTTGCGTACCGGAAGCCGTAATCAGGAAATCCTGAAAAAGAGAGGTGATGATGTACGTATTGACTGGGGACATTTCTATCTGGCTGCTGAAAAAGAAAATAGTACTTATGCTATCGGAGACGGTAAAAAACTGCGTAAGAGTTTTACTGAGAATAAGTTGGAAGCACCTTCGTCAGAAGGTTATGATAAACTGGCTTTGGTACGTTCATTGGGTGAAACCAATAAAGCTAGCGGTCACCTGTTGATTGGATATGACGATATTTATTCAATCCAATATTTCGGAGAGAACTTACGCCCATATTGGAATCGCACTGGTAATGAAACAATCGTTTCACAATTCCAGAAAGCTGAAAAAGAATATGACACACAGATGAAGAATTGTGCGGCATTCGATAAGAAACTGATGCAAGAAGCTACTGAAGCCGGTGGACGTAAATATGCTGAACTTTGTGCTTTGGCTTATCGCCAGGCTCTTGCGGCTCATAAATTAGTAGAAGCTCCGAATGGTGACTTGGTATTCCTATCTAAAGAGAACTTTAGTAACGGTTCTATTGGAACAGTTGATTTGACTTATCCTGGAGCTCCATTGCTTTTGCTCTACAATCCGGAACTGGTGAAAGCTACTATGAATCATATTTTCTATTATAGTGAAAGTGGAAAATGGACAAAACCGTTTGCTGCTCATGATGTAGGTACTTATCCGATGGCTAACGGTCAGACTTATGGTGGAGATATGCCGATTGAAGAATCTGGTAATATGGTAGTTTTGGCTGCTGCTATTGCCGCTATGGAAGGAAATGCCGAGTATGCAAAGAAACATTGGGAAACTTTGACAACATGGACAGACTATCTGGTTGAATATGGTTTGGACCCTGAAAACCAACTTTGTACGGACGACTTTGCCGGACACTTTGCACACAATGCCAATCTTTCTATTAAAGCAATTATGGGTATTGCTTCATATGGCTATCTGGCAGACATGTTAGGTAAAAAAGATGTTGCAGAGAAATATACTCAGAAAGCAAAAGATATGGCTGTTGAATGGGAGAAAATGGCAAATGACGGTGACCACTATCGTCTGACCTTTGACAAACCGGGAACATGGAGCCAGAAATATAATCTTGTTTGGGATAAACTGCTGAATTTACAGGTCTTCCCGGCAAAGATTGCTGAAACAGAAATCCCATACTATCTGACAAAACAGAATAAATACGGTCTTCCGTTGGATAACCGTGAAACATATACTAAGACAGACTGGATTATGTGGACAGCTACCTTGGCTAACGATAAGGCAACTTTCGAAAAGTTCATTGATCCTGTATACTTGTTCATGAACGAAACACCGAATCGTGTTCCGATGTCAGACTGGGTATTTACAGATGCTCCTAACCAAAGAGGTTTCCAGGCTCGTTCAGTAGTTGGAGGATATTTCATTAAGATGCTTGAAGGTAAACTAAATAACTCAAACAAATAATAAATCATGAAGAAACAAGTAAAATATATTAGTGCAGGTATGTTGGCGGCTATGCTGCTTTGCGGTGGACAAGTACAGGCTGCTGACCGTATGTCGGAGATGTATGTTTGCGCTGCAGATGCCATTCAGAAAGATAACCGTCCGGTAGTCTCTGAACGTTTATTCCATTCGGATGCAGTGGAAAAGGAAATTCTCCGCATACAGAAGTTGCTGAAGAATGAGAAATTAGCCTGGATGTTTACAAACTGTTTTCCAAATACATTGGATACTACTGTACATTTCCGTATTGGAAAAGATGGTAAACCGGATACCTTTGTATATACAGGAGACATACATGCTATGTGGCTTCGTGACTCAGGTGCACAGGTTTGGCCCTACGTACAGTTGGCAAATTCTGATCCTAAATTGAAACAAATGCTGGCTGGAGTTATCCTCCGCCAGTTCAAATGTATCAATATCGATCCGTATGCAAATGCGTTTAATGACGGTCCGGTAGAAGATAATGAATGGATGACTGACTTAACAGACATGAAAGCGGAATTGCATGAACGAAAATGGGAAATCGACTCATTGTGTTATCCCTTACGCTTGGCTTACCATTATTGGAAAACAACCGGTGATGCAAGTATTTTTACTGAAGAGTGGATTCAGGCAATAACTCAGATTCTGAAGACTTTTAAGGAACAACAACGCAAAGAAGGAGTTGGACCTTATAAATTCCAACGTAAGACCGAACGTGCTTTGGATACATTGAATAATGATGGATTAGGAGCTCCGGTAAATCCTGTAGGATTGATCGTATCCTGTTTCCGTCCTTCGGATGATGCTACTACATTGCAATACTTAGTTCCTTCTAATTTCTTTGCTGTATCTTCATTGCGTAAAGCTGCCGAGATTCTGGAAGCTGTCAATCAGAAAGAGGATCTGGCAAAAGAATGCAAATCATTGGCAAAAGAAGTTGAGACTGCTTTAAAGAAATATGCAGTATACAAACATCCTAAATATGGCAAGATTTATGCTTTCGAAGTAGATGGTTTCGGTAATCACCTGTTGATGGATGACGCTAATGTACCGAGTTTGCTTGCGATGCCTTATCTGGGTGATGTAGATATAAATGACAAGATTTATCAGAATACCCGTAAGTTTGTTTGGAGCGAAGATAATCCTTACTTCTTCAAAGGAACAGCCGGTGAAGGTATTGGCGGACCGCATATCGGATATGATATGATTTGGCCGATGAGCATTATGATGAAAGCTTTTACCAGTAAAGATGATGCAGAAATCAAAGCATGTATCAAGATGTTGATGGACACTGATGCGGGAAAAGGATTTATGCATGAATCATTCCATAAAGATAATCCGGAGAAATTTACCCGTGCTTGGTTTGCATGGCAGAACACACTCTTCGGAGAGCTGATTCTTAAATTGGTAAATGAAGGAAAAGTGGATTTGTTGAACAGTATTAATTAATAAAGTATTATGAAAAAGTTATGTGTATGGGCAGTTGCCGCCCTTTTAATGGCAGCTTGTACACCGAAAGCCGAGAAAAGAACAACGGATTCCGGTTTATTGCAAAGTAATTTCCAGACAGAAGTAGACGGAAAGAAAACTGATTTGTATGTGTTGCGTAACAAGAACAACATGGAAGTTTGTATTACAAATTTCGGTGGGCGTATTGTTTCTGTAATGGTTCCCGATAAGGATGGAAAAATGCAGGATGTAGTTTTGGGATTTGATTCTATCCAGGACTATATCTCCAAACCTTCAGATTTTGGTGCAACGATTGGTCGTTATGCCAACCGTATCGGTCAGGGTAAGTTTACACTGGATAGTGTAGAATATCAGCTACCTAAAAATAACTATGGACACTGTCTGCATGGTGGACCGAAAGGATTCCAATACAAGATATTTGATGCAAATCTGCTGACTCCTCAGAAACTTGAATTGACTTGCAAAGCTGACGACGGCGAAGAAGGGTTCCCGGGTAATCTTACTTGCAAAGTTGTGATGGAACTGACTGACGACAACGCAATTGATATTAAGTATGAAGCTGAAACAGACAAACCGACTGTTATCAATCTGACTAACCACTCTTATTTCAATTTGGATGGTGATGCTGGTAGTAATAGCGACCATATCTTGACAGTAGATGCTGATTACTATACTCCGGTAGATAGCACATTTATGACTACAGGTGAGATTGTTACAGTAGAAGGTACTCCGATGGACTTCCGTGTGGCTACTCCGGTAGGTTTGCGTATCGACGACTATGATTTCGAACAATTGAAGAATGGTCATGGTTACGATCATAACTGGGTATTGAATGCCAAAGGTGATGTTACTCGCAAAGCTGCTACTTTGCAATCACCGAAAACAGGTATTGTTATGGATCTGTATACAAGCGAACCGGGTGTTCAGGTATATGCAGGAAACTTCCTTGACGGATCCGTAACAGGAAAGAAAGGTATCACTTATAACAAGCGTGCTTCTGTATGTCTTGAAACACAGAAATATCCCGATACTCCTAATAAACCGGAATGGCCGTCTGCTGTATTGCGTCCGGGAGAAAAGTATACAAGCGAATGTATCTACAAATTTTCTGTAGCTAATTAATAAGAACTATGAGAAGGTACAGTGGTCTTTTGCTTTTTCTGTTGTTATGTACGACAATGGCCGTTGCACAGAACACAAAATATGTGAATCTGTTTATCGGAACATCCGGCGATAACGGACAAGTAGCTCCCGGGGCCACTGTCCCTTTCGGAATGGTTTGTGTCTGTCCTGACAGTGACCCGCGTACACATGCGGGTTATGATTACGCAGTGACAAAAGTATCCGGTATTTCTGTCAATCGTCTCTCTGGAGTAGGTTGCAGCGGAGGTGGGGGAAACTTACGTATCCGACCTGTAGTACCTGCACAAGAGTTGCATATTGATAAATCTACTGAACAGGCAGTCCCAGGCTATTATACAACCGCTTTCACCAATGGCATTGTAACCGAATTGACGGCTACCAATGCTATGGCAGCGGAAATTTTTAAATTTAACCGGAATACTCCCACCGCATTATGGGTGGACTTTGCTTCCACTTTCGAAGGTGTGGCTACTTGTCAATATGAACGTGTGTCCGATACCTGTATAGAAGGATATGTAAAGGCGAGAAACGTTTGCGGACGTGGTCAATATAAACTCTATTTCTCTCTAAACACTGACCATCCCTTCCAGTTGCAGGAACAACAGGCAACTACAGCTGCTTTGAAGTTTGATGAAGAGATACACACGGTAGAAGTTCGCATCGGACTGTCTCCATTAAGTACAGCACTTGCCTCACAGGAATGTTCCCGCTGGAAAGAGATGAGTTTTTCCAATCTGAAACTTCAGGCTCTCGCTCAATGGGAAAAACAACTGCAAAACATTGATGTGAAAGGTGGAGAGCAAGATGATAAGATAATTTTCTACACATCGCTTTACCGAACCTTCCTGAGTCCGGTCGATGTCACTTCTCCCGATGGCGAATATTTGGGCACAGACGGAAAGAAGTATGTTTCAAAAGATTTTCGTTATTACAGCAATTGGTCATTATGGGATACCTTCCGTACTAAATTTCCTTTGTTGGTACTGACCGAACCAGTAAAGATGCGTGATATGGCTACTTCTCTGATTCATCTTTATGCCACAGGAAAGAAGGACTGGTCTACAGGATTCGAATCGACTCCGACCGTTCGAACCGAACATGCTGTTGTTTTATTGCTGGATACATACCGGAAAGGAATAACGAACCTTGATTTCCGTAAAGGATATGCCGGTATGAAAGAGGAGATGGAACGCTTGCCGATGCGTTCGCCCGACCAGAAGATGGAATCGGCTTATGATCTTTGGGCAATGGCTCAGATCGCAGATATTATCGATGAAAAAGAAGATGCAGAACTTTATAAGCAACGTTCTGCCAGTCTTTTCGAAGAAATCTGGAAAAAAGAATTTATGAACATCACTCCGGCTTTCGAAGTGATGAAGAACAATGGACTTTATCAGGGAACCCGCTGGCAATACAGATGGGCAGCCCCACAATATATCGACAAGATGATAGAATGGGTAGGGCAGGACTCGCTCCGCTCGCAACTCAGCTACTTCTTCGATCATCATTTGTACAATCAGGGTAATGAACCGGACATTCATGTCCCTTACCTGTTCAACCGTCTCGGAGCGCCGGAAGAAACCCAACAGCTTGTACGCAATCTGATGACTCAACCCATGATTCACAAATACGGAGGGAATGCGGAATTTCCTACTCCTTACTACGGTAAAGCATTTAAGAATGATCCCGTAGGGTATAGTCCAGAGATGGACGAAGATGACGGTACGATGAGTGCCTGGTACGTATTTGGTGCTATGGGCTTTTACCCACTCTTGGTGGGGGATGAATATTATGAGCTGACTTTGCCTCTTTTTGATAAGATTCAGCTTCGCCTGTCGAACGGAAAGAAACTGACTATCAAGGTAAAAGGACGGAAAAAGAAAGATGATTTGATCCGAAACATTCATTTCAATGGAAAGGTCATTGACGATTATCGTATTTCTCATCTGGAACTTCTGAAGGGAGGACATTTAGTATTTAATTGTAAGTAGTTTTTTAATTAATCAGGTGTGTAGCCTGTCTAATAGTTATGATAAAAAAGAATAGACGTTTAAAAGTAAGGTTTGCGGGTGTTTTGTTGACGGCGAGTCTGTTGACTACCGCTTGTGCTACTTCTTCAACCGGTGATGTGGTGAAGGTGGTGGACCGCCCCGATACGCAATCGGCAAACGTAAATTATGTGAGTTATCGTGCTCCACTTCAACCATTGAATTTTATCAAACTGCCTGTTGGTAGTGTTCAGCCAGAAGGATGGGTGAAAAAGTATCTTGAATTACAGCGTGAAGGATTGACCGGACATCTGGGAGAAATCAGTGCTTGGCTGGAAAAAGAAAATAATGCTTGGCTAACTACAGGTGGAGATCATGGTTGGGAAGAAGTTCCTTATTGGCTAAAGGGATATGGTAACCTGGCTTATATCTTGAATGACCCGAAAATGATTGCAGAGACAAAGGTCTGGCTGGAAGGAGTGTTTGCAAGCCAACAGCCGGATGGTTATTTCGGTCCTGTGAACGAACGTAACGGCAAACGTGAGCTGTGGGCACAGATGATTATGCTCTGGTGTTTGCAGTCATATTATGAATATTCAAACGATCAGCGGGTTATTGACCTGATGACTAATTATTTCAAATGGCAGATGACCGTACCTGATGATATGCTGTTGAAAGATTATTGGGAAAATAGTCGTGGAGGTGATAATATTATCAGTATTTATTGGCTTTACAACCGGACAGGAGATAAGTTCTTGCTTGATCTGGCAGAAAAGATTCACAGGAATACTGCTGATTGGACAAAATCTACTTCATTGCCCAACTGGCATAATGTGAATATCGCTCAGTGTTTCCGCGAACCGGCTACTTACTATATGCAGACAGGGGATTCGGCAATGCTGAAAGCTTCTTATAATGTACATAATCTGATTCGTCGTACTTTTGGTCAAGTGCCGGGTGGAATGTTTGGTGCTGATGAGAATGCTCGTATGGGATATATCGATCCTCGTCAGGGTGTAGAGACTTGCGGATTGGTTGAACAGATGGCGTCAGATGAAATTATGCTTTGCATGACCGGTGATCCTATGTGGGCAGAACATTGTGAAGAAGTAGCTTTCAATTCTTATCCTGCTGCTGTGATGCCCGATTTCAAGGCATTGCGTTATATCACTTGTCCGAACCATACAATTAGTGACTCCAAGAATCATCATCCGGGTATCGACAATAGTGGTCCGTTCCTTTCTATGAATCCGTTTAGCAGTCGTTGCTGTCAGCATAATCATGCTCAAGGTTGGCCTTACTTCTCAGAACACCTCGTGTTGGCGACTCCTGATAATGGGGTAGCAACTGCTATCTATGGAGCTTGCAAGGCAACAGTGAAAGTAGGTCAGGGAAAAGAAATCGTTCTTCACGAACAGACTAATTATCCTTTTGAAGAAGGAATTACATTTACGGTTTCTACCGATGAAAAGGTTGCTTTCCCGTTCTATCTCCGTATTCCTAGTTGGACTTCGGATGCTGAAGTGCGTGTTAATGGCAAGAAAGTGAGTGCTAAGCCTGTAGCAGGAAAATATCTTTGCATCGAACGCGAATGGACTGACGGTGATAAAGTGGAACTGACTTTACCGATGTCTCTTTCTATGCGCACTTGGCAGGTAAATAAGAATAGCGTAAGTGTGGACTACGGACCATTGACTATGTCTCTCAAGATAGACGAGAACTATGTGGCGAAAGATAGTCGCGAAACTGCTATCGGTGATTCTAAATGGCAGAAAGGTGCAGATTCTAAGAAATGGCCTACTACCGAGATTTATGCAAATAGTCCTTGGAACTATTCATTGGTATTAGACCAAAAAGAACCATTGAAGAATTTCAAAGTAGTGCGTAAAGAATGGCCGGCAGATAATTTCCCATTCACTGTAGGCAGTGTGCCTTTGGAAGTGAAAGCATTTGGTCGCCAAATTCCTAGTTGGAAAATAGACGAAACCGGAATCTGTGGCGTATTGCCTGAAGAAGATGCAGCGAAAGGCGCAAAAGAAGAGATTACTTTGATTCCGATGGGAGCAGCAAGATTGAGAATTTCTGCTTTCCCAAATACAAGGGAATAAGTATATAGAATTAACAACATGGACACTTTTATATATATAGAATCATCCTGCTAAAGAATTTAGATAAAAAAACGGGGCGTGTATTATTATGGCTGTGAGTTCATAATAATACGCGTCTTGAGCAGGTTGATACTTTTTTGATTTGATTATCAGGAGTTTTTTAGTTGGAATTATTAGAATATTGGGTAATTGAATTAAGTAGTTGCTTAGTTGCTTGGAGCAATACCTTACAACTTCTAATGGAAAGACAAAATTAATGCTAGTTACATTTTATTCAGATTATTACGTCGATGTTATATTAAGTTTCGTGTGCGCAAACGGTGATATTCTTATAGCATATATAGTCTGCTTCTGAGTCATATTCATTTTTATTAGTTACTTTATCTAGAGAAATAATATTTGTTTAATTTAAAATAGATAGAAACATGAGAAAAAACTTTTATTTTATTTATGTGCTATTTGCGATTGCATTATTAGTGACAGGTTCTGCCACAGCTCAAAATTATTTTGATAATTTTCCTGTAAAGGCTGATCCGAAGATTGTAGGAGAGAAGCTAAGCAAGCATTTCCTGGATGGCAAACACCAGTTATATTTCGATAGAGGAATACATTATGCCGAAGTATGTACATGGTATGGGGCACTTCGGTTTGCTGAATTAACCCAAAATAAGGAATTGATAAAGAATTTGAGAAATCGTTTCGAATTACTGTTCCATATAGAGAAGAATCTCCTTCCTCCTCCGATCCATGTAGATCAGAATATGTTTGGATGTCTGCCTTTAAGATTGTATAGTATCACAAAGGACGAACGTTATCGGGAACTCGGACTTCCGTATGCCGATACTCAATGGACCCTTCCTGCAAATGCGAATGAAGAAGAACGCAATTGGGACAAGAAAGGTCATTCATGGCAAACCCGTCTTTGGATTGATGATATGTATATGATTACTATTGTGCAATCCGAGGCTTATAAAGTTACAGGTGATACAAAATATATGAATAGAGCTGCCGCAGAGATGGTTCTGTATCTGGATGAATTGCAACATCCCAATGGTTTGTTCTATCATGCCCCGGATGTTCCTTATTATTGGGGACGTGGAGACGGATGGATGGCTGTAGGTATGACAGAGTTACTGTTTAATCTACCGCAGAATGATCCTAACAGAGAGAGAATAATGAAAGGATATGTTCTGATGATGAACAATCTGAAAAAATATGTAAACAGAGATGGTCTTTGGAATCAGTTGATAGATACTCCTGAATCTTGGACGGAAACATCGGGATCGGCAATGTTTACTTATGCTATGATTGTAGGGGTTAAGAACGGATGGTTGAATGCAGAAGAATTTGGTCCTGTTGCACGCAGAGCCTGGCTTTCATTGTGTAACTATATAGACGATAACAATGACCTTACCGAAGTTTGTATTGGAACTGGTAAGAAAAACAGTAAGCAGTATTATCTGGACCGCCCTCGTATTGCCGGAGATTATCATGGACAGGCTCCTATCTTGTGGTGTGCTTATGCTTTGCTAAATAAGTAAGATTAAGAATTGACTATATAGATTCCTTCAAATCTCTATATATTTAAAAGTGAGTAAGTAATAGAGGTTTGAGGGAATATTTCTTCTTTCTAATTAGAAAAAAATAGGGAACTGGACCTCAATAAAGTAAATTTCCATACTTAAAACTGAATCATTGGTAAAATGCTTGTTAATGTCTTGGATTCTAGCTAATATTGTAAACAAGGATAGTAGTTGAACTAAAGATAAAGAGAACTATGATTGCATTTGAAGTAACTATAAATGATGATAAACCAATAGTGGTGGGTGGCAATAACGTAACAACTGCCATTTTATCTTATGGATATTCTGGAGCAGATAAGATTTATTTGGGTGGATTAGATTGTTACCGTTATATTTCTTGGTTTAAAGGAAAACCGGAAAAAGGTGATAAAGTTGTGATCAAAGTTATCGAAACAGATCATATATCACCTATATTAGAGACTAAAAACTGTGATCGCAGTGAGATGAAAACAAGGTTTGAACAACTTAAGACAGAACTTCTTGAAAAGGGGCTTATATAGAATATGAAAGGACTTATTGTAAAATTCGAAGATAAGCTTTGTAAAGCTGGCATTCCTGGTAGTGGGGTAAGCCTTCTTGCAACTATCGCCCACTATAATGATCCTTTCTGGAACATTGGTGGTTTAAAAGTGCCGGATGAAGTCCACCAAATATGGAATGGTGGTATGCTTAAAGTCGGAGATCGAATAGAAATCGAATTTGCAGAGTTCGATGAGGCTTCTGAGCCTATTGCAGAAGAAAAACATTCTTGTTGTAAATTGGATAATTCAGCGGATGATGATCCAGAAATCTGGAAACATAAGCTTGATACTTATTATGAATTGAAGAAAGTGCTAGAAGAAGAGCATATTATAGAGAAGGAATAAGTATTTTAAATAATTAAAAGTTTGATATTATGTCAGGTACAGGTTTGATGCTATTGTTTTGTACTGTGATGTCAGTTGTGTTGAATATATATTATATAAAACCTGTTTGGGCGAAACTCAAAACAAAACGGGCGGCACATTTTCGTTTTACATTCTGGCTAATAGGTAGTATAGGACTTGTTGTATATTTAATGATAGAGTGTTGGAGGTTGGTATTGAAAGATCTATTTGTATAAATGCCTTTATATAGAAAGGAGACGTTGTTTATATCAGGTTTCCTTCTATTAGTATCTATATCTGTGCCACCCTATTGGCATACTTGTGCCAGCAGGGTGGCACAATCGTACCAATAAGGTGGCATTCTTGTGCCAATAAGGTGGCACAATCAAATTGTATATGACTTCTGTGATTAAGATTATATAGCATTGAATAAGAGTACCATGATGTTAGATAGTACAAATTATTATGTATTACTTCTTATGTGTTTATTTGTTGAAATGAGTAAGTCTAAAATGCTATTTAGTTATTTAATTCCGATTCATCTTATTATTCGTACATAGATGGATAGCTTAGGATGAAGAGAATAATGTAAACTTAATGAAATCAGAAATGATAAGTTGATCTCTGGAAATCATGTGAATGATCTGCTGAGACAAAATATTGTGAATTAATGAGCCGAAATATAAATGATAGGTATTGAATCCCGTAATTACTTATTTTATACCTTTGCAGAGGCAAAATTACTAGACGAGAGTATTAATGAGATAGAAATAATAGAGATATGAAACGAACAATTTATCCTTTCAAGCAATTATTATCGGGTGGTCTATTGTGTGTTATCGTTGTAATAGCCGCCTATTTATTTGAAGTTCTTTTCCCTAGAATGTATGTAGATGCTTTCTCATCCTCAGTATATCTTTCATTTTGGATGGTGCTTTTAGTGGGAGCTATGATTTGGACGTTTCGGGAACCAAGAATACAAGGGTTAGCATCAGAAATAACTGATTGGCAACTTGTTGCTGCTTTCCTTTTATTTGTAGCAGAACGAATTTATTCTAATGTACCAAAAGAGATTCAGAGGGCAATGGATCCAATTTTATCTACATACACATTACCTGCATTAATTATAGGAAGTTTTATAGTAGTTGGTATTATAAAGTTTTCTACTTCTTTATATCGGAGATTAGAGGATGAGCGGAAACAAAATGCACTTCAAACACAGAGAATTCAGCAATTACTTGATGCTCCTCCAACACAACATAAAAACTGTAGATTGATTCGTAAACTTATAATAAATGAATCTATTGTTCAGCTTTCTGCGAGTGAGAATCTACAATTAGTGGAAGAGTGTCAAATAATTGATTTGGCATTTTTCAATTGGTTGAGAAAACAACAGCTACCACAAACTCCACCTCCACGTGATATCATCTTATGTATACTCATTCGAATGTTAAAAAGGAAAGAGGAAATATTGACCATTTTAGGTATAACTAACGACACTTATCGTGTGATGAAATCTCGCGCAAGAAAGCGTTTAGGAATTGATGATGATAATTGGGAAACATTTATAAAGGAATTAGAATAATCAATTACATTTTTAGATATTCTAATCCGTTTACCAATTCTACTAATGATTTAATGGCAGTAATAAGTCCACCCATTATAGCAACATAGAACCATACTCTTTTATTGGAGTATGGAACTTTTGGGAATGTGGCTATTGCTCCGATTACTATAACTATCCATGAAAGGAAAATAAAGAAATTGATCAAAAAGGTTTGAATAGCAATATTTATATCTTTTATAAATAAGTCTAAATAGCATGATATGAAGATAAAGCTACAAACTATACAATATATAATGATATACTGTATAACTTTTAGTTTCCTATACATTGTTGGTAAGTTTTTTCAGCTAATCTAACTTCGAAATTATACTTGGCGGCAGCATTCATATAGCAAAGTTGTGCAACAGCTGGTACACTTGTACAATCGGCGACAGAATCATCAAATTTTCCTTTAGCTTTAGTAATATCAGCTTCCTTTTGTTTTTGACATTCAGAAATATCTCCTCCCTCTTTACGCGTTTTTAAAGGACTTATTTTTGTTTGTAAACGACTTTCTGCAAATGACATAAATAATTGCATCTTCTCTTCTTCACTTAATCTCAAAAATCCGGTCTGGTTGAAGAGGTTTTCCCTAGCCTTGTCCACTTTTTGTAATACGTCATTCATATCTGCCTTTTTAATGACTTCAGCCATATAATCATCATCATTCATATTCTCTATAAGATATTCATATTCTTCTTCATTTAATGTAGAAGTGTAAGTCTTAAATTTCTCAGCTAGAAGTTCACTACTCATTTCAAATTCCCAAAATTCGTCTGAAGAAGCGATAGAATCAATAAGTGTATATTCTCCATTCATCATTCTCGATGAGAATGCGCGTGTTTTAGCTATCCCATTTGTCCCCGCTTCTGTTTCGTCAGTGTAGTAGTCATCGTTACTACAGCTATAAATAAAGAATGTAGCTAATATTCCACAAGCAAATACTATTACATACGATAGATTTCTCATTCTTTTTCCAGTCATGATTGTTTTGATTTTAGATTTGCTGCAAAGTAAGCGAAAAAATACAAATTTGGAGGAAAATATTTGTTCTAAAAATAAAAATATCGGTTCTGATTAATAAAAGTCTGTCTACGAATGTTACAATATGAGTATAAAATACCTTTTTACTATGTAGATAAATTGCTTATAATTAGAATTATAGATGTTTTTGTGCTGTAACGCCCTATTGGATTCTAATAAAAGGACGCTTATCTTTGCAAAAGTAAAAAACAAAAGAATAGCATAAAAATATTGATAATGATTATTCGTGTTGTTTTGTTCTTTAAATAGAAAATATACTTATTATACTAACGTGTATAGATAATAATATTGATTGAAATATTAAAGGTTTGGCGGGAGTACTCTCGGGGGAGAGCATGTTTCATTAATAACATTGTATGAAAAACTTCTTCTTTATCGTTTCAGAGGTCAAACTCTGATAGAAAGGGAAAAAGGTTTTTTTATAGAAGAGCGTCCCGTCAACCTTTATTTTTTTATATAGCGTTGAAATCCTAAACCTTTTATAACAATATTCGATATTTTAATTAAAAAGTACCCAACAAAGTATTCCGGAATAAATTGAAATGATCTCTCTTCTTTATAACCATTATTTTCGTCGGTTGCTATGGTGGTTCTTTACTTTGTTGAATAATAGTATCTCATTGAAAATACATAATTTCTGTTGTATCATCATGGACTAAATTTATCATCCTTATACTCCGAACTGATACGTTTTGACCATTTTTCAGTTAATTTGTATTTTGGGGCTACCGACATGCCTATTCCTGTATATGCTTGTTTGGGAGTATTTCTGAGTAAAGCTATTATTTTTTTCATTCATAGCTTTGTCTCCGTTTTTTCTCCAGTAATCAAGACCTATTTTAGCTTATTCGAGAAGCTTTATTTCCATAAGTATTCAATATCAATGATGCTATCACCACTTTTTATTTCTTCATCACCTTTGCGGATAATATCTATCATAGCAGAAGATTTCTTCCAATGAAATAATAACTACATTTTCGTTTCCTAAGCGGTGAACAATTAACGGTTTACTGTCATTTATAACTCCGTTAAGATAACTTTCCAGGTTGTTTCTTAGTTCTGAATAATTGGTCGATTTTTCTGAATCGTTTTCATGTAAGATACACATATAAATGCTATCTTTGTGAGCATCAAGATCGTCTTATATTAAGCCAATTTATAAATTAATAAGTTGAGGCCTAAAGAAAATAATAAAAAATGTGTACCAAGAGTAACGAAAAGGCGGAAGAGAGGGAGATAGTCTTGTTTTTATTAAACTGGCATAAAACAACGAGAATTTTATGTAAGTATGTATTATATAAAACACATGATAAACAGAGACATATGAAGCAAGTAGTTTATTCTTTTAAACAATTATTTTCGGGTGGTTTGTTGTGCTGTGGTGTCATTGTTATAGCATATCTGTCCGAAATCATTTTTCCAGAATTGTATGTTGATGCATTTTCGTCTTCAATCTATCTCACATTGTGGATGGTATTGTTTGTGGGTGCATTACTTTGGACCATTCGCGAACCGGGTGCCCAAGGATTGGGTGCTGAAATAACCGATTGGCAATTTATTGCAGCCTTTCTTTTGTTTATGGCTAATAGAGCTTTTGAGTTAATGCCAAAAGAAATTCATCGTATCATGGACCCGGTGTTGTCTACCTATACATTGCCAGCGTTGATTATTGGTGGAATTGTGGTAGCAGGCATAATCAAGTTTACATCTACTTTGTATAAGAGGTTAGAGGAAGAACGACGACAGGCAATTCTCCAAACGCAAAGAATTAGAGAATTGGTAGATTCTCCACCACCTCCACAAAAAGGACTATTATTATTTCGTAAACTCATTGAAAATAAGTCTATTGCTCAATTTACTCCAAGTGAGATCTCGCTATTGCTAGAAGGATGTCATGCAATTGATCCAGTCTTTTTCAGTTGGCTAAAAAAGCAGAACATTCAACCTTTACCTCCAGCACGTGACATTATTTTATGTATCCTCATTCGAATGAGAAAAAGTAAAGAAGAGATATTGTCTATCTTGTGTATTACTGATGGTTCTTATCGCGTTATGAAATCCCGTGCGCGAAAGAGATTTAATATTGAAGATGATGACTGGGAGGCATACTTACAGAAATTGAAGTAATGTTTATATTAATGTGTTTATTAATTCAGCAAATGAGTTGATGGCGGCTGCGGAACTCATCATTATTGTATAATAGAACCAAACTTTTTTATTTGATGATCTATATCTTGGAAGTATTTTCACTATACCTATTATAAGAATTACCCATGATATGAATTGAAAAAAATTCATAAGAAAAAATTGGAGGGTGTAATTAATATCCTCCATTATATAATTTAGATAGCAAATACCAATACTAATGCCACAAATTATACAGTATAAAATGATGTATTTAATTAATTCCCTATACATTCTTGGTAGTGTTTTTTTGCCCATTCTAGTTCGCAGTTACGCCTAGCTGCCGCTTGTATATAGCAAGGATAAGGTATTATTATACTATCACAGAATAATACATTTGTATTATAATTCTTTTCAGCTTGTAGGATCTCAGCTTCCCGTTTCTTTTCACATTCAGATATGTTTCCCCCTTCCTGTCTTGTTTTCAATAGATTTGCCTTAGTTTTTGAACGGCTCTCGGCAAACTGCATAATTAATTGTGCTTTTTCATCTTCACTTAATCTTAGAAATCCAGTGTTTTTCACCAAATTTTCTTTTGCTTTATTCATTTGTTGTAGTACTTCTTCCATATTAGCCACTTGAATGAATTCTTTCATGTAATCATCATTATTCAGATTTTCCATAAGCTTATCATAATCTTCTTCTCCTAATGATGAAACATAAGCATCAAATTTTTGTGCAAGAAGTTCACTACTCAGTTGAAATTCCCAGAACTCATCAGAAGCAGCAATAGAATCAATAAGTGTATCACCTATTCCCATTGTTCTAGAAGAAAGAGCGCGAGTTGAAATTATACCGTTCTCTTCTCTTTGTGCTTCGTCAGCATAATATTCATCATTACTACAACTATAGATAAAGAAGGTAGTTAGTATTACACAAACAGATGCAATTACATACGAGATACTTTTCATTGTATTACCAGTCATGATTTTTCTAAATTTTAAATTTGCTACAAAGTAAGTGGAAAAATGTAAATTAGAGGGAAAATATCTATTCTAAAAATAGAAAAATCAGTTCTTATGTATGATCTGTATATTGTGCAAATGTTACAATATTAGGTATAAATTGATTATTTTATTTGGCTAATTACTTAATAATGAGGGTGAAATATTCCTGTATGGTGTAACAAATGGTTGCATAGTATTGAAAAGTGTAATACTTTAGCAAAGAAATGAAAAGTTTAACAAGGGCAAAGGTAACTAATAATATTAATATGAGTTGTCTTATTTTCTAGAAAAATAGCTTTATTATATTTATTGTATGTATTGAACGAAAATTTAAGGTTTGGTGGAAACGTACATGGGGGAATGTTCAAAATGCATTTAGTGAATGACTTTTTCTCTCTTGTAATAGAAACAAAACATAGAGTAACAAATGTATGCTTATTGTTTACCAGACTCTAGTTGAAAAGAGAAAAATGTTTTTCACTATTGCTGTTTCTGCCAACCTTTTATTTTTAATGTGGCATAAAAAGATGTGTATGGAATATTTCGGTTTATAATTACTTTTCTTTTTATTTTAAAGATTCCACCTTTGCAAACTTCATTCGGTTTAGTCGATATTATTTTCTTCACATGCAGAATTTATTTAGTTGATGATGAATTGATGTTACAATATATAATGAGAATATATTTTTGGGTGCCTTAATCTGCTAATATACAATAGGTATGAAAAGAAAGAAATGTAACAGGCTCTTGTGTAGCGATGAGGTTGTCTGTATCTTTGTCAGTGTTATACAGTTATAGGTGTATTTAATAGTTGCAATTATAAATATAAAGTAGGGTTTCAGGTACGATGAAAATATTGATAAAATTATTTTTTGTTTGTTCGTTTGTTGTTATTGGGGATTTTCTTTTTTTCTCTTGTACAGGGACAAAAAAGAAGGTTCCGGCAGTTTCTTTATTAGAGAGTGCCCTACAGCAAGCTGGTGAAAATCGTATCGAACTGGAAAAAGTATTGTCTCACTATCAAACAGAACCGACAGATAGTTTGAAATATAAAGCAGCATGTTTTTTGATAGAAAATATGCCTTGTTATACCTATTATAAAGGAAAGCAGTTGGAACAGTATCTTACATATTATACTTTATTACAAGAAACACGTGGAATGGGAATCTCTCCTAATTTGTTAGTTGATTCTATTCACTATATGTATGGAGTGCTTCAATTGGATTCTTTGCAATTTTGCAAGGATATCGAAACGGTAGATTCTGCATATCTTTGTAATAACATTGAATGGGCGTTTAAGGTTTGGCAGGAGCAACCATGGGGG
>ERZ826016.1521-NODE-1521-length-21646-cov-12.376268_pt1 | contig 21646 bp, 18 predicted proteins | sample MGYA00519872_ERZ826016 | MGnify/ENA primary metagenome ERZ826016 (study PRJEB31778, sample SAMEA3449218) | human gut metagenome | biome: human gut; feature: human-associated habitat; material: faeces | place: United Kingdom | collected 2010/2012 ... | reverse complement strand
CAGCAGGTTGGACAGGGCCCAGGCGTCCGCGTCCGGGCCGATGAGCACGGGCAGGATGGTTTCGGAAACAGGCATCAAAAGGCTCCTTTGAACCCGGTGACCCGGGCAGATATATACTACTTTATTATATGCACAAACGGGGGCTTGTCAAGGCGAAGGAGCAGGGCGCGGGCGCCTGTGGCGTCCGTGCCGGCAGGCGTTTATAAAGCAGTATCGCCCGTTTGCGCCGCCTCATTTGCTTTTTCGGCTGAAATGAGGTAAAATATCAATACTTATTGCTTTGTCTCTGTCCGAGGGCCGGGCGGAAGACAGGCCGACGAGGTGCCGTATGATCAAACTTTCTCCTTCGATCCTGGCCGCGGACTTTGCGGAGCTGGGCCGCAGCTGTGAGGCCGTGATGGCCGCGGGTGCGGATATGCTGCATGTAGACGTGATGGACGGCGCGTTCGTGCCGAACATCAGCCTGGGCGTGCCGGTTCTTGCTGCTTTGGCAAAGCGCGTGCCGGCCTTTTACGATGTGCATCTGATGATCCGGCGCCCGCTGCAATATATAAAGCCGTTCTGCGCCGCCGGGGCGAACCTGCTGACGTTCCACATAGAGGCCGAAAGCCCTGTGGAACAGACCATCCAGGCCATCCACGACGAGGGCCGCAGGGCCGCGCTGTGCATCAAACCCGCCACGCCGCCCGAGGCCGTTTTCCCTTATCTGGACGCGCTGGAAATGGTGCTGGTGATGAGCGTGGAGCCCGGCTTCGGCGGGCAGAAGTTCATGCCCTCGGCGCTGGACAAGCTGCGCTGGCTCAAGGCAGAGCGCGCGGCACGCGGCGCACACTACCTGCTGGAAGTGGACGGCGGTGTGGACAGCACCACCGCGCCCCAGTGCGTGGAAGCGGGTGCCGATATTCTGGTGGCGGGCAGTGCGGTGTTCGGTGCAGCAGACCCTGCTGCAGCGGTGCAGCAGCTCGCCAGCCTTTGACCCTTGAAAGGAAAACCATTTATGGATGAATCTTTGATCCGGGAACAGGAAGCGCAGCTCCAGAAGACCGGCCGCTACTATAAGCATATCTGCTTTATGGCGGTGCCGGTGCTGTGGATGGCCTGCTTCCTGTACGGTGTGCGTCCGCTGCTGCTGTGCGGCATCGCGGTGCTCACCGGAAATCTGTGCGACCGTCTCGTTTCGCTGCTGCGCCGCCGCGTGTATCAGGCCGGTGACTTTTCCAACGAGAGCTTTGCGCTCGTCATTGCCCTGCTGATGCCGGTGACGGTGGATATCTATGTTCTGATCGCCGCAGTGCTTGCCGGTGTGCTCATCGGCAAGGAGGTCTTTGGCGGCTACGGCAGCTACCCGTTCCACCCGGCGGCGGTGGGCTACGTCATCGCGGCGGTGTCCTGGCCGGAACAGGTGTTCCGGTATCCCCAGCCGTATACCGCCATCCCCCTGTGGGATGCGTCGGGGGTGCCGGTGGCGGATACCATCTCCCGGACCCTGCGCAGCGGCGGCATCCTGAACCTCAGCCCGATCTCGCTGGTGCTGGGCGAGTATGCTGCCCCCATGGGCACCGGTGCGGCGCTGGTCATTCTGGCCTGCGGGCTGTTCCTGTGGTATCAGAAGGATACCCGCCTGAGCGCAGCCGTCAGCTTTCTGGTGACGAGCGCCCTCATCGCGTTTCTGTTCCCCCGGCAGGTGGGCCTGCTGGACACTTCCTTTGCAGCCAGCCTGCTCCCCCGTTTGCAGTGTGTGCGGGATGAGCTGCTGACCGGCGCGATGCTGTTCAGTGCGGTCTTTCTGCTGAATGAGCCCTATACCTGTGCCCATCACCGCATCGGCCGCATTTTGTACGGTGTGCTGGTGGGTGCCGCGACCATGGGCTTCCGCTACTTTGGCGTCTACGATACGGGGGTCTGCTTTGCACTGCTCACGGTCAACAGCATTTCCGGCTGGCTGGACCGCACCGAGACCCGCCTGTACCGTCTGCTGGGCTGGAAGGAGGATGCGGAATGAAACGTCACGTTGCAGAAATGATCACCCGCGACCCCGAAAAGTTCGCACACCATGACCGCGTCTTCAAAAACAACCCGGTCGTCATGCAGGGCATGGGCCTGGCCCCGCTGGTGGTGCTGGCCACCAGCGGCAGAAACGCCGTGATGCTGGCGGTGGCCGTGGCCCTGCTGCTGACGCCCTCGCGGATGCTGGCCTGCCTGCTCAGCCGTCTGTGCCCCCTGCGGGACGAGCGCCCGGCCCCCGAAGAGCTGGAAAAGAAGCTGCTGCCCCGCGCCTTTGTCTACAGCGGCAGCGCCGCCGTGGTGTATCTGGCGGCGTATCCCATCCTGAACGCCCTCTTCGGCACCGATTTGCTGGTGCTGGGCATCTACCTGCCTCTGCTGGTGGTGGAGCCGCTGCTGACCTACCGCTTCGGCCGTGTGCAGGAAACGATGCACAAGGCTGTTTCCAAAGGTCTGCGCATCACGCTGGGCTATGCGCTGATCCTGCTGCTATTGGGCTGTGTGCGCGAGTGGCTGGCCCTCGGCAGCGTGTTCGGCATCCCGCTCAGCCGCTCCGTCCTGCCCATGGCCGGGATGCCGGCGGGCGGCTTCATCGTGCTGGGTGTGGTGTGCGCCATCTGGCGCGCACTGGCCCGCAAGCGGCAGAAATACCTGAAAAATGAGGCGCGCGGCTATCTGGCCGTGCATCCGCAGGAGAACCGGAAGGAGGCAGAACAATGAGCGACGTGCTGCACCTGGTAGGCGTCTTCTTCAACTATGCCGTTCTGGCCATCTTTGCCCAGAACGCCGTCTTCACCCGCAGCCTGGGTGTGTCCCGGCTGGTCCAGCTCGTCGGCGACGAGCGGACGAGCAGCTGGTGGTTTGCCCTGATGCTCTGCATCACGCAGGTGCTGGTGGCTCCGCTGGTCTATTTTGCGGGCAGCTTCATTGCCCCGCTGCCCAACCGCGCCCAGCTGCGCCCGGTGATGTATCTGACCTGCATCGCGGCGGTCTGCCTGTTTGAGCTGCTGGTCCTCAAGCTGGCAAAAGGCCCCCGCAGCGGCCAGCTCATCCGCATCCTGCCCATAGCCGCCGTCAACAGCGGTGTGCTGGGCACAGTGCTGGTCGAGCGCACCCAGAGCTTCACGCTGGAACAATCCCTCGGCTTCGGCCTGGGCAGCGGCCTGGGCTATCTGCTGGCCGTCATGCTGGTGACGGAAGCACAGAACCGTCTGCGCAGCCGGGCCATCCCGGAGGCATTCCGCGGCCTGCCCGTCACGCTGATCTACATCGGGGTGCTGGCACTGGCCATCTATGGCTTTACCGGCCATTCTGTGATCTTGTAAAAGACCCCAAGGGAGGGTGGTTGATTATGGCAAAATATCCGAAACGCCAGAAGGTCAAGCGCTATCGGCGCAGCTTCTACAGCCGCGAGATGCGGGTGAAAAAGGGGATCGGCATCGCCGTGCTGGTCCTCGTGATGCTGGGCGCGGCCTGGCTGGCAGCTCCCCATGTGCTGGACTGGGCAACGCATACCTGGTACACCGTGGTGCGCAACCGGGATCTTTCCGCCTCCTCCCCCGCCAGCGCGAGCGCATCGTCTGTGGCGGAGAGCCCGGCGTCCTCTGCGGCGAGTGAACCGGCCGCTTCTTCGGAGGCGCAGCCGGAGGTGGTGACGCCTGCTGTGGACGGCACCGCCATCGTGGAGGGCAGCTGGGCCGAGGCGGACATCACGGCCCTGACCGAGGATGCCTCCATCCGCGCTGCGGCGCAGCAGCTGGCCTCGCAGGGCGTGAAATATGCCGTCGTGACCCTGAAGGACGCCACCGGCGTGGTCTACTATGCGTCTCAGGTGCCCGCCGCTGCGGCCAGCCCGGCCAGAGTGACCGTGGACCCGGCCAGAGTGGCCGCCATCTTCCGGGAAGAGGGCCTCATCCCGGTGGCGAAGCTCGCCGCCTTCCGCGACCCGGCCGGTGCCCGCGCCGACCACGCCATGGCCATTGGATATACGGGGCAGGCCTATCTCTGGCTGGACAACAAGGCGTCTGCCGACGGCAAGCCCTGGCTGAACCCCTATGCGGACGCAGCCGTCCAGTACATCGGCGACCTCATCGACGAGCTGCACACCGCCGGGTTCGAACAGGTGGTGCTGGAGAACGTCCAGTTCCCGGCCTCCACCAGCAGCAAGCAGGACTATGGCACCACCAACGGCGTGAGCCGTGCCGACCAGCTGCGGGCCGATATGGCGGTCTGGGAGCAGCGCTTCGGCAGCGGTGTGACCCTGTGGTACAGCTATACGCTGGCCGAGGTGGCCGACACCTCCAGCACACTGGGCGTCCCGGCCGCACAGCTGGGCGTGAAGAACCTTGTGGTGCGGGTGCCTTCGGCCTCCACCATGACCGCCGAGGAGCGCGCTGCTCTGGTGCAGGCGCAGACCGAAGCGGGCGTCGAGCATGTGGTCGTGCGGGACAATGCGGCCGGATACTATGAATAAAAACTACGGTTTCCTTTCAATAACGCGAGAGGGAGGAATGTGATATGAACAAAACATCGTGCTTTTCTCCGGCACACATCCTGCTCCCGGCGGAGAATATCCCGCTGGAACAGTGGGGCTGCGTGGCCTGCGATCAGTTTACGAGCGACCGCTCCTATTGGGAAAAAGCGGCCCGGACGGCGGCAGGTTCGCCCAGTACCCTGAACCTGATCCTGCCGGAAGTGTATCTGGAAGAGAGCGGCGTGACCGGCCGCATCCAGAAGATCCATGAGACCATGGACGACTATCTCCGCACGGTACTGACCCGCGCGGTGGACGGCTTTATTTATGTGGAGCGCACCGAGCAGAGCGGCCGCATCCGGCAGGGGCTGGTGGGGAAGATCGACCTTGAAGCCTACAGCTACGCCGAGGGTGCCCAGCCGGAGGTGCGCCCCAGCGAACACACGGTCGAGAGCCGCATCCCGCCCCGGATGGCTGTCCGGCGCGGGGCCAGCCTGGAAACGCCCCACGTCATGATGCTGGCCGACGACCCGGACTGCACCCTCATCGAGCCCATCGGGGCGAAGAAAGACGCGCTGCGCAAGGTCTACGAGGGCGAACTGATGCTGGGCGGCGGGCACATCGCGGGCTGGGCCGTGGAAGACCCGGCTCTGCTGGCCCAGATCGACACGGCCCTGCAGGGGCTGGGCCGTCAGGAAGTCTTTGATGCCCGCTATCCGCAGGCCAGGGGCGCAGCCCCGCTGACGCTGGCCGTGGGCGACGGCAACCACTCGCTGGCATCGGCCAAGGCCTACTGGGAGGAGCTGAAGCAGACCCTGCCCCCGGAGCAGCAGGCAGACCACCCGGCCCGCTGGTGCCTGGCCGAGGTGTGCAACGTCCACTCGCCCGCCATCAAGATCGAGCCGATCCACCGGGTGCTCTTCAACGTGGACTGCGGCGCGGTGCTGCTGGCCCTCATCGCGTGGAGCGACTCCCACAATGCAGGCATCTGCTTCGGCGATGCCCGGCAGCAGTCCTTCACGCTGGCAGGCCCCCACGTCGCCAATGTGCTCAGCTTCGAGCATCCCGTGGCCCCGCTGACCGTCGGCACCATCGACGCCTTCATCGAATACTTTATGGCCCGCCACATTGAGGCCCGCGTGGATTACGTCCACGATGAGCCTGCAGTCCGCGCGCTGTGCAAGCAGGGCGGCGTGGCCTTCCTGCTGCCGCCGTTCGACAAGAGCGACCTGTTCAAGGGCGTCGTGATGGGCGGTGTGCTGCCCCGCAAGACCTTCAGCATGGGCCATGCGGAGGAAAAACGGTATTACATCGAGTGCCGGAAAATCAAAGAGTAACAGAATGAAATGCAAAGGCCTCCCCGGCAGGGCGAGGCGGAAGCGTTTCATGGACAATAGGAGAACCATGACTTTTAACGAACTGAATCTGTCCGCCCCGCTGCTGCGTGCCGTTGCGGAGGCGGGCTACGAATCCCCCTCGCCCATTCAGGCATCGGCCATCCCGCCGGTGCTGGCCGGGAGGGATTTGATGGGCAGCGCCCAGACGGGCACCGGCAAGACCGCAGCCTTTGCGCTGCCCATGCTGGACCGCCTGACGGCGGCCCCGGCCAAAAAGAAAGGGGCCGTCCGTGCCCTGATCCTGACCCCCACCCGCGAGCTGGCGCTGCAGATTGGCGAGAGCTTTGAGCTGTACGGCAAGTACCTGAACCAGCGCAGCACCGTGATCTTTGGCGGCGTGGGCCAGGCTCCGCAGGTCGCAGCCCTCAAGAAGGGCGTCGATATCCTCATCGCCTGCCCCGGCCGCCTGAACGACCTGGTGGGGCAGGGCCTCATCGACCTCTCCCATATCGAGATCTTCGTGCTGGACGAGGCCGACCGGATGTTGGACATGGGCTTTGTGCACGACGTGAAAAAGGTCATCGCCAAGCTGCCCGCCCAGCGCCAGAACCTGATGTTCAGCGCCACCATGCCCAAGGAGATCGAGCAGCTGGCGGCCGGCATCCTGCACGACCCCGCCTTCGTCAAGGTGGACCCGGTGTCCAGCACCGTGGACCGCATTGACCAGAGCCTGTATTTCGTCGAGAAGGGCAACAAGAAGTTCCTGCTGCCCTGGCTCATCCAGAATCTGAAACCGCCGGTGCAGAACGCGCTGGTCTTCAGCCGCACCAAGCACGGCGCGGATAAGATCGCCAAAGACCTGAACAAGCAGGGCATCCCGGCAGCGGCCATCCACGGCAACAAGAGCCAGTCCGCCCGCGTGGCGGCGCTGGAGGGCTTCAAGGCCGGAAATACCAAAGTGCTGGTGGCCACCGATATCGCCGCGCGCGGCATCGACATCAGCGAGCTGTCCCATGTCTTCAACTACGACCTGCCCGAAGTGCCGGAAACGTACGTCCACCGCATCGGCCGCACGGCCCGCGCCGGTGCCGACGGCACGGCCGTCAGCTTCTGCGCCCCGGAGGAGCAGGAGTATCTGGCCGGGATCGAAAAGCTGAACCGCCGGAAGATCCCGGTGGTATCCGGCCACCCGTGGGACGGTGTGCCCGCCCCGGCCAAAAAGGAGCCGCCTGTGCGGGGCAAAAAGCCCAAGGCGGAGGCCGAAGCGCCTGCCGCCCAGCCGGAAAAGCCCGCCAAAGCGGCAAAACCGGCCCGGCCCAAAAAAGAAAAAACGGCTGCTGCCAAGGCAGAGCCGATGAAATCTCAACCGAAAGAGGAACCATCCATGGATGAAAACCAGAAGCGCACCCCCGGCGGACGCAGCGAAAACCGCCGCTCCAACAACAGCCGCCCCCGCCGCGAGGGCAGCAATGCCGCCCCGAATCGCGGCAGCAACGCCCAGCCCAAGTTCGACCCCCACTTTGTGAGCGCCCCGGAAGCGACGCCGCTGCGCCCGGCCAAAAAGCCCAATGCGCCCGCAGCCCAGCCCGCCGCAAAAACGGCGGCCCCGGCCGGCAGCGCCAAAGGCGAGAACGCTCAGAACGCCCCGAACAGCCAGAGCCGCCGCAATGCCCAGCCGGGCAGCGCCAGCCGCCAGGCTCGCGGGGGCCGCACCGAGCGGACGGAGCGCCCGGCCCGCCCGGCACAGAACGCCGCAGGCAGTGCCAGCACCGGAAAGGGCCGCACGGAGCGCAGCAATGCGGGCCAGCCCGCCCGCGCACCCCGTGCCCCGAAGCCGGAGGCCTCCCGCAGCCGCAGCCGGAACAATGCGCCCAGCCGGGACGAAGATCCGGGCCTGGTTCTCATCAGCCGCCGCCCGCCGCAGCAGAAGTTCACCAACTTCGAAGAGTATATGAACGCCCACGGCGGCGCAACGGCTCCTATCGAGGATCACAGCGATGAAGTCTGAGCCATGGCAGTGCCCGCTGTGCGGCGGGCCGCTGACCGGGGAGCAGGATCTGAAATGCCCCTCCGGCCACTGCTTTGACCGCGCCAGAGAGGGCTACTGGCACCTGCTGCCGGTGCAGAGCATGCGCACCAAGGCCCCCGGCGACAGCAAAGAGATGGTCGCCGCCCGCCGCGCCTTTCTGAATGCCGGATACTATGGCATCTTTGGGCAGGCGGTGGGGGAGCTGTGTCTGGAATACGGTCTCCCGGCCGGGCCGGAGGCCCCGCTGCACCTGCTGGATGCAGGCTGCGGCGAGGGCTGGTACGACCGCTGCATCGCCCGGCAGTTTGATGCGGCAGACCGGCCGCTGGAGCTGGCGGGGTTCGACATCGCCAAACCGGCAGTCCGGCTGGCGGCGAAGGCGCTGCCCACGGCCCGCTATGCGGTGGCATCCAGCTTTGCCCAGCCGGTCCGCACCGGATGGGCCGACCTGCTGCTGAACTGCTTCTCGCCCTTTGCGCGGGAGGAGTTTTTGCGGGTCCTGCGCCCCGGCGGGCGGATGCTCTATGTCGTGCCCGGCGCGGAGCATCTGTACCAGATGAAGGCCGTCCTCTACGAGACGCCCTACAAAAACCCGGTGCAGCAGGTGGCGTATGAAGGCTTCCGCCCCATCGGGGAGCGGGAGGTCTCCGGGACCATCACGGTGCCCGCCGCCCAGCTGGAAGCGCTCTTCGCCATGACGCCCTACTACTGGAAAACGCCCCGCGACGGTGCGGCCCGTCTGGCCGCCCTGCCGGAGCTGACCACCGACATCGCGTTCCGCTTCCTCGTATTTGAAAAAGAGCAATAAACGACCCGCCCCCGGTGCTGCGCAGATGTGCGGCACCGGGGGCGGGCTTTTGTGTAGAGACCTGTGGAGAGGTAGGGGAAAGGCTTAGTTCTTCTTCTCCCCCTTGGGCAGCAGACCGGCGCGGTCGAGGGCCGGGCGCAGGGCAAGGTAGAGCAGGACGACGCAGACGGTGGAGGCTACGCTGTTCACAAAGGTGACACCGCCGGCGATCTTGGTCAGGGCCTGGGCTACGGTGTATTCCTGACCGAAGATGTAAACGTTGCGGAAGTAGCCGAGGAACGGGTCGGTGAAGACGTTCAGCAGCAGGCCGGAACCGGCAGCCACGATGACCTTGACCAGATAGCCGGAGCTGTGGCGGTCGAGGTCGCGGAGCTTGAACACCTTGTGGGCCACCGCGCCGCAGGTGATGCCGATGAGGAACTTCAGCACGAAGGTGGTGACGGCATAGCCCGGATCACCGGCCAGGATGTCGGCCAGAGCCAGACCGATGGCACCGGCCAGACCGCCGGACACGCCGTCCAGCAGCAGGGCGGTCAGCGCGGTGAAGGTGTTGCCCAGATGGAACGAGGAGCCGCCGTAGAACGGAACCCGGAAGAACAGATAGGCCACCAGGCTCAGCGCGGCCATGACGCCGGTGAGCGCCAGCTCGTGGACGGTAAAGGTGCGCTTGTACAGCACACTTGCAAAGACGATGACAATGACAACGACTGCCAGCAGCAGCCACATTGCGGTGGTTGACATGATGATTCCCTCCAATTTTCACAAAGACCTGCCGGGAAACCGGAATATCCCAATTTACCCATAAAACTACTTGACATTTGGGTGTACAGCGGGTATGCTCCTATTATACGCAAAACTGGCCCCGTGAAAATACCCAGAATATAGTTTTTTTATGGGGTCAGTTTGAGGGAATGCCCAAAAAGAGGAGGGGCTTTGTGTTCCATTTAACGACAGCACTGGATGCGGCCTCGGCGGTGCCGCTGTACGAACAGCTCTATGAGAGCCTGGCCGAGGCAATGCGCACCGGGGCCATCCCGGCGGGCACCCGGATGCCCGGCAAGCGGCGGCTGGCGGCGGAACTGTCCGTCTCGGTGAACACCGTGGATGCGGCTTACCAGCTGCTCGCGGCGGAAGGATATCTGGAATCGCGGGAGCGCAGCGGCTTTTATGTACAGGAATATCTGGCCCTGCCCATCCGCCCGGCCGCGCCGCCGCCCGCCGCGCTCCTGCCTCAGCCGGAGGCGGGACCGCCGGTGCAGCCGGTGCGGTATGACCTCTCCACGCGGGGGGTGGACCCGGCCCTCTTCCCGTTCCGTACCTGGGCACGGCTCCAGAAGGAGCTGCTCTACTCCTCGCCCGAACTGCTGACCCACGGCGACGCGCAGGGGGACATCGAGCTGCGGCAGGCGCTGGCGGATTATCTGGAAGAATACCGGGGCGTGCAGTGCCGGGCGGAGCAGGTCGTCGTGGGGGCAGGTCTGGAATATCTGCTGGGTCTGCTGGCTCCGCTGCTGCCCGGCCCGGCGGCGGTGGAGAACCCCGGCTACCCCCGCGCCCGGCGGGTGCTGGAGAACAACGGCGTCTCCTGCTGCTGCCTGCCCGTGGATGCGGACGGCCTGTCCATCGAGGCGCTGTCCCGCTCCGGCGCGGCGGTCTGCTATGTGACCCCCAGCCACCAGTTCCCCACCGGGGCCACCATGCCAGCCGGACGCCGGGCCGAGCTGCTCCACTGGGCTTCCCGCAGGCCGGGGGAGCGCTACATCATCGAGGACGACTACGACTCCGAGTTCCGCTTCGACACCCGCCCGCTGCCCAGCCTGCAGGGCATGGCAGGGGCCGACGGCCCGGTGGTCTACCTTTCCACCTGCTCCCGCAGTCTGGCCCCCAGCATCCGCATCGCCTATATGGTGCTCCCGGTCCAGCTGCTCCCGGCGTGGCGGGCAGCGTACCGGCTCTATTCCAGCCCGGTCAGCCGGTTCGAGCAGCAGACGCTGGCCCGGTTTATCAACGAGGGATATTTCACCCGGCATCTGGCGCGGGAGCGGGTGGCCTACAAGGCCCGGCGGGATGCGCTGGTCCGGGCGCTGAATGCAGCCTTCGCGCCAGGAGAGCTTCGTTTTTCCGGCCTGCACACCGGTCTGCATCTGCTGGCGGCGCTCCGGGATGCCCCGCCGGATGCGGCACTCCGGGCCGCTGCCGAGGCCGAGGGCGTCCGGCTGAGCCTGCTGAGTGACTACGACCTGACCGGCAGCGCCCGCGGCCTTGCGGGCACACTGGTGCTGGGCTACGGCTCGCTGGCGGACGACGCCTGCCCCTCGGTGGGGGAGACGTTGAGGAAGGTCTGCACCGCTGCGCGGGACGCCTCGGTGACGGTGTAAGTGCCCGCCTTGCGGTCCCACGCGCCGGGCAGGGCGTCCGACTGGAACACCGCCGCGCGGTTCACGAGAAATTCGAGGATGTCGCCGAGCAGGGTGTAGTCCTGGGCTGCAAAGTCGGTCAGCAGGGAGGAGCTCTGGCTGCGCAGGGCCTCCGGCAGGGTGGAGGGTAGCAGCTCAAAGTTCTGGCGGAAAAAGGCGTCCCACACGGCGGCGCGGGCTGCGGCCCGGCGGCTGGGCGGCAGAAGGCCGTCGGCGTCCAGCCCGGTCAGAAGATCCGATGCTTCCCGTGCGCGGAAGGTCTGGACGCTGGGGCTCTGGCCGAGGGCGTCCAGCTCCTCGGCGGTCAGTGCGCCCGAAAGGCTGACCCGCACGGCCCCATACCGCGCTGCCAGCGTTTCCAGCACGGCGGGCGAGAGGGCCAGATACAGGGTATCCTCCGGCAGGGCCAGCGTTTCCAGCAGGGCCTGACGGCACCGCGCCGGGCCGGCCGCTGCATAGCACTGGGCCAGCGAGGCTTCGCCGCCGCCGAACGGCACCGTCAGCTGCCCCGGCACGGCCAGCAGATGGGCGGCGTTCTGGGGCGCGTTCAGGTAGAACAGCACGAAGCCGGGCTGCTCCCCGGCGGTGCAGAGCAGCAGCGTCATCCGGTCGTCGGCTTTGGGCAGGTCGATGGGCACGCCCCGCTGCGGCTCGGCGGTCTGCATCAGCCATTGCTGGCGCAGCATCTGCCGGGTGAGCAGGACGGTGCCGCCCACCAGCGGCAGCAGCACCAGAAGCGCCGCCCCCAGTGCGGCCCAGAACGGCTTCCATCCGCCTTTGTGCATTCCTGACTCCTCCTTTGCCGGTGTTACGGAAAGGATGGCCCCGCCGCCTGCGGATTATACAAAAAACGCGGGCTGTGCGGAAAAGTCATACGAAAATAAAATTCATTCACTTTGCATCAAAGATGAAACCTCAGAATAAATTGAAACAAAAAGCTTGCCAGCGGCTGGAAACTATGATACAGTTCTTCTATCACGCACAGACAAACGAAACTGTGCATCGCACGGGAACAGAATGAGGGGAGACGGCGGAGCCGCCGTCTGTTGCGCACAAAGGGGTGTGTCTGTCAGCAGCAGGAGACCCCTGTGCGGGAAGCTGCGTTTTGCGGGCAGAGCCTTTGGCGTTCTGTCCGCTTTTTGTTTTGCAGAGGGGGAACGACCATGTTAGAGACCATTACGAGCGTGAATGGAGTTGTCAACGGCATCGTCTGGGGGCCGGTGGGGCTGGCGCTGCTGTTCGGCACCGGCTTTGTGATGTCGGTGCGCACCGGTTTTTTCCAGTTCGGGCATTTCCGGTACTGGCTGCGGAACACCATCGGTGCCATCTTCACCGACCGGGACATCACGGCCCATACCGAAAAGAACGATAAGGCCATCAGCCAGTTCCAAAGCCTGTGCACCGCGCTGGCGGCGACCATCGGCACCGGCAACATCGTGGGCGTGGCAACGGCCATCCTCAGCGGCGGGCCGGGTGCCATCTTCTGGATGTGGGCCATGGCCATCCTGGGCATGATGACCAACTACTCGGAAAACGTTCTGGGCATCTTTTACCGCCGCAAAAACGCCGACGGCGAGTGGTCCGGCGGCGCGATGTACTACCTGGCCGACGGTCTGGGCAGCAAGAAGGGCTGCAAAAAGCTGGGCCGGGTTCTGGCGGTGCTGTTCGCCTGCTTCTGTGTGCTGGCCTCCTTTGGCATCGGCAACATGAGCCAGATCAACTCCATTGCAGGCAACATGAATGCGGCCTTCCAGGTGCCGAATCTCCTCACCGGCATCCTGCTGGCGGTGCTGTCCGCGCTGGTCATCCTGGGCGGATTGAAGCGTGTGGCGGCCGTGACGGAAAAGGTCGTTCCGCTGATGGCGCTGTTCTACATCCTGGGTGCGTTGACGGTCGTGCTGACCCATGTCACAGCGATCCCGGCTGCGTTCGCGGCCATCTTCAAAGGCGCTTTCGCCATGCAGGCGGCGGGCGGCGGTGTGCTGGGCTACGGTGTGTCCCGCGCCATCACCTGGGGCTTCAAGCGCGGCGCATTCTCCAACGAGGCGGGCCTCGGCTCGTCGGTCATGGTGCACGCGTCCTCCAACGTCAAGGAGCCGGTGCAGCAGGGCATGTGGGGCATTTTTGAGGTCTTTGCCGATACCATCGTGGTCTGCACCCTGACGGCGCTGGTCATCCTGACGTCCGGCTTCGTGGACCTGAACACCGGCCGGATGCTCACCGAGGTGCAGGGCTCTGCGCTGGTGGGCGAAGCCTTCTCCACCGTGTTCGGCAGTTTTGGCCCCAGGTTCATCGCGATGTCCATCCTGCTGTTCGCCTATTCCACGGTGCTGGGCTGGAGCCACTACGGCACCAAAGCCTTTGAATATCTGTTCGGCACCAAGGCCAGCATGGGCTATAAGGTGGTCTTCGTGGCCATGGTGCTGGTGGGTGCGACGATGAAGCTCGACCTTGCGTGGGACCTGTCCGATACCTTCAACGGCCTGATGATGCTGCCGAACCTGATCGGTGTGCTGAGCCTGTCGGGAACGGTCGCGGCCATCACCCGGAACTATGTGGACCGCAGGTTCCACGGCAAGCGGGTCGAACCCATGTGGTCGGCCTTTGCGGAGTACCAGAAGGAGGAAGAAGCGGAGGAAGCCCCGCTGGACAAAGCCGCAAACGAATAAAGAACGCAAAAAGACCCGGCCCTCTCCGGCAGATGTGCAGGAGAGGGCCGGGTCTTGTCATCTCTTTTTGTGCGGGCGGCGCAGGGTACGCACGGCGTCCCGCCCGGCGGTGATGCCGCTGCCGAAGGCCCAGTGCAGGTTGAAGCCGCCGCACATCCCGGCGCAGTCCAGCGTTTCGCCCACGAAGTACAGCCCCGGACAGCCCTTGAACTGGAAGCTGGGGTCCAGCTCGGTCAGGCTCAGGCCGCCGCCGGTGGTCTGGGCCTGTTTCCAGCCGCAGGGGGTCAGGTCTTCGAAGAGCCAGTGCTTGGCCGTGTTGGCCAGCACCTGCCAGGCGGCATCGGGCAGGGTGTCCAGCGGTGTGTCCGGCAGGCGGGCCGCTGCCCAGAGGGCGCGGCCCAGTTTGGGGTTGAGCAGCCCCGTCCAGAAATCGGCGGGCGTCCGGCCCGGCAGCAGGGGCACCCGCGCAGCGAACAGGGCCGTCAGCGCGGCCTCGTCCAGCGCGGGGAAGAGGTCCAGCTCCACAGCGGGGCGCTTCGGGCCGCGCCGGGGGGCCAGAAGGCCGGACAGCTGCATGATGCAGATGCCGGACAGGCCGTAGTCGGTGAACTGCACCTCGCCCGTCTCCTCGGCCAGCAGGGTGTGGCGGTCCAGGTCGAGCAGCGCGGCGCGGGCTTTGACCCGGATGCCGGCCAGCGCTTTGTTGGGCCGGGCCGTCTGCAAGGCCGTCAGGCAGGGGTAGAGCGGTTCCAGCTTTCCGCCGCACTGGGCGGCAAAGCGGGTGCCAAAGCCGTCGGTGCCGAACTGCGGGCCTGCATTGCCGCCCATGGCGCAGATGACGGCATCGGCATGGAGCGTCTCGTTGCTGCGCTCGGCACTGTCAAAGAGGACGGCGTAGCCGTTCCGGTTCTGGCTCAGGGTGTTGACGGTGCAGCCGGTGCGCACCTCCACCCCTAGCCGGGCCATGTGGCCCTCCAGCAGGGCGAGGACGTCCGCTGCCTGATTGGAATACGGGTAGACCCGCCCGGCTTCGTCGGTGCGGGTGTAAAGCCCCAGCGCCCGGAACCATTCCAGCGGCGCGGCGGTGTTCACGGCGTTCAGCAGCGGGGCCAGCGCCTTTGGGTCTGCGGTGAAATAACACGCCGGCGCGATGCCGGTGTTGCTGAGGTTGCACCGGCCGTTGCCGGTGGCCAGCAGCTTTTTGCCGCAGCGGGGATTACGGTCCAGCACGGTGACGCGCACTGCCCCGGCGGGGGCCGCCTGTGCTGCGGCCAGCGCCGCCGCCATCCCGGCTGCACCGCCGCCTAAGATCACGATCTGTTGCATGAAACGATCCTTTCTGAAAAGAGAAAAAGCCGCCGGAACCCTCCCGTGCGGCGCAGGGCCTGAAGAACAGACCCAGTATAGCATAAACCGGAAAAAACGGCCAGAGTTCAAACGTAAAAAACTACGGAAGAGCATTGACAGAAGAGGAAGAATATGGTAAATTTGAAATGATGCAGCAAAGATGCGGCTAAGAAATTTTAACTTCTCTCGAAAAAATTCGGGGGTACGATGAATATGTCATGGGATCATAGGATGGAGAGAAGCAGACGGCGAGCCGCTGCGCTTGCGCTCCTGGTGGTGGTGTTCCTTTTCAACATTGTGGGCTATCTGGTATATGTGCAGCGCCAGTTCTATCGGGAGAGCACCCAAAACCTGCTGGAGACCTACGAGCAGGTGAACAAGACGTTTACCATGTTCGCGCAGCGCAACTGGAACGTGCTGAGCGAGTGGGGCAACAGCTTGCAGGAGGCAGACGAAACGGCCATCCGGGCCAGTCTGCGCCACTTCAACCGCGAAAAAACGACCTGGCGGTACAGCGAGCTGTACCTGTTCAATGAGGCCAGCCAGTATCTGAAAGCCACCGGAGAGAGCGGAGAGGCGCAGGAACTGTGGGGCGCGTTTGCGGCGACGTATGCGACCGGCCGGTCCAGCGTGAGCAGCTATACCATGGACACGGGCGAGCGCCGGGTCGTGTTCACCGTGCCCATCCGGCCGGTCGAGGTCTCTGGTGTAACCTACACCTGCATTGCCGTCAGCTACAACAATGCAACGCTGGAAGAGATGATCGGCGGCCATGCCTACAACGGCCAGAGCGACTGCTACATCATCTACCCGGACGGCAGCGTGATGCTGTCCGAGGAGCCGAAGAGTGAGATCGAATCCTGGATGACGAACTTGTTCGATTTTCTGGAGAAAAATGCCGAGGTCGATGCCGACGGCTTTGCCGCCATGCGGGAGAACGTGCGCAGCGGCGGCAGCGGCAGCACCGGGTATCGGTACGGCGGCAAGGGCTATTATCTGGTCTATCAGCCGGTGGGCTTTCAGGACCTGACCATCGTGGGCATCGTGGAGCGCGATGTCGTCGATGCCGGGATGCGGAAGATCCAGAAGGCCACCATCCTGCTGCTGCTTTTTTTGATGAGCAGCGTGGCCGCGGCGATGGTGCGGTCGGTCAAGCTGGATGCGGCACTGGAAATGGAAGAAAAAGAAAACGCCCTCCGCACCGAAGCGCTGAAACGACGGAAACTGGAGGGGCTGGCCAACACCGACGGCCTGACCGGCCTGTTCAACGAGCGGTGCTTCAACAGCACCCTGAAGCAGAAGGAAGAGGCGCGCCAGCCCTTTGCTCTGTTCTATCTGGATCTGGACCGGTTCAAGCCGGTCAACGACACCTACGGCCACGATGTGGGCGACCAGCTGCTCCGGGCCGTGGCCGACCGGCTGCGGAGCTGTGTGCGGAGCAGCGACTTTGCGTTCCGAATCGGCGGCGATGAGTTTGCCCTGATCGTGAACGGCGAAGTCGATGCAGACGGGTGCGCCCAGCGGATCGAGACCATCAAATCGGTCATCCGGCAGCCCTATGTGCTGGACGGCCGGACCATCTGCATTGGCACCAGCTGCGGTTCGGCCTGCTACCCGGCCGACCGGGCCGACGTCCGCGACATCCGCATCCTGGCAGACCACCGGATGTATGAGGACAAGCAAAACAGGGAAGCTCCCGCAGGCAGAGCTTCGCGCTTGAATAATTCTCCTTTCTCTACCACAAAATAACCACAGGAAACGAAATCTGGGAACCAAGGAAACGTGGGACCGAGAAAGGGAGAATGTGTTATGAAAGCAACTGGGATCGTCCGCCGCATTGATGAGCTGGGGAGGGTCGTCATCCCCAAGGAGATCCGCCGCACCCAGCGCATCCGCCGGGGAGACCCGCTGGAGATCTTCACGACCGGCGACGGCGAGGTCATCTTCAAGAAGTATTCGCCGGTGGGGGAGTTGAGCAGCGTGACGACGCAGTATGTGGATGCGCTGAGCAAGAGCTTCGCACTGACAGCCTTCGTCTGTGACCGGGACCGCATCCTGGCGGCGTCCGGTGCCGGGCGGCGGGACCTTGTGGACCGCAGCGTCAGCCAGCCGCTGGAAAAGCTGATGGACAGCCGGAAGCTCTACGCCAACGACGGCGACCCGGAAAAGGCCCTCCTGCCCTGCGAGGGGGCGCAGCGCGCTCTGCTCTGCGTCTGCCCCATCATCGCGGCGGGGGACGTGACCGGTGCCGTGGGCCTTCTGACCGAGGACCGGGCGGCACAGCCGGATGCCGCGCAGGAGAAGGCCGCAGCTGTGGCGGCGGCGTTTCTGGCAAAACAGATGGAAGAGTGAATACCTTATAATAGAAACAAACGGCCTGCGCCTCGGCGTGGGCCGTTTGCTTATGACCAATTTGTGAATCTTTCAAAACTTTTCTGCGAACCTATTGACAGCGCGGAAAAATTGGATATAATGGTCTTAGCACTCAGGAAGACAGAGTGCTAAAGAACAAAAAGCAAACGAAGGAGGCAGGCGCTATGACGATGGATGCACGCAAGCAGCGAGTCTTGCAGGCAATCGTGGCGCTGTATGGTCTCGAAGGGGAGCCTGTGGGCAGCAGTGTGCTGGCAAACTACTTTGACATGGCAGTTTCCAGTGCGACGCTGCGCAACGAGATGGCGGCGCTGACCAAGCTGGGCTTGCTGGAGCAGCCCCACACCAGCGCGGGCCGTGTGCCCAGTGCCAAGGGCTACCGTTATTATCTGGACAATCTGCTGACGGATGACCAGCCGCTGGACCGCGTGACTCGCGCACGGGTGGACGCCGTGTTCGCCAGCCTGGACCACGAGCCTGAAAAGCTCGCCCAGGGTGCCGCGCGGGCGCTGGCTCAGATCAGCGGCTGCACCGCAGCCATCAGCACCCCCTGTGCCGAGGACCTCTGCATCGCCCACTATGAGGTGGTGCAGGTAGGCCGCAGCGCGGCGGCAGTGCTGGCAGTGACCACGGCCGGCTACGTCCGGACCCGCGTGGCGCGGGTGCGCACCGGCCTCTCGCGTGAGGATGCTGCGGCGCTGGCCGCCCTGCTCAACCGGAACCTGACATTCGTGGCTCCCATGGATCTTTCGCCCCGGCTCCTTGCAGAGCTGTGCGGCCAGATCAGCCCGGAGCTGGTGCCGGTGGTGTCGGCGGCAGCGGCCATTCTGCAGGATTCCACCAAACCGCATGTCTATCTGGGCGGCGAGCAGTACCTGCTCGACTGGCCCCAGCTGGAAGGCAAGGTCGGTTCCATCCTCAGCCTGCTGAGCGATGAGGAAGCGGCCGCCCGGCTCATCGCCCCGCCCACAGAGCAGAGCGAGAGCGTCCTGCTGGGCGAGGACATTGAGCCGCAGATCCCCGGCCTGTGCATCGTCAGCGACCGTTATCTGGTCGGCGGCGGGCTGTGGGGCTCGGTGGCACTCATCGGGCCGACCCGGATGCCCTTCCAAAAGCTGATGCCTCTGCTCCACACCTTTGCCGACCAGCTCGGCGAGGGCATGAGCGGCAAACGAAAAGATACCCCGCAGGCAGCCGCACCCCGGCGGACTGTGATCTATAAGGAGGACCTGGAATGAGCGAAGAAACCAAGAAGACCCCGCAGGCGGAACCCGCCGCAGAGCCAAAGACCGCTGAGCAGGCCGCACCCGAAGCAGCCGCTGAACAGGCTGCACCCGCATCCGAGACAGCGGAACCCAAGGATGCGAAGAAGGACGGCTGGTTCAAGAAAAACCGCGACCTGGAAGCTGCAAAGGCAAAGCTGGAAGCAGCCGAGCAGGAAGCGGCCCAGACCAAAGAAAAGCTGCTGCGGATGGCTGCCGAGTACGACAACTACCGCAAGCGCACCGCCCGCGAAGCTGACCAGAAGTTCAACGATGGCATCTCCTTTGCGGTCAACCAGATCATCCCCATCCTTGATACGCTGGAGATGGCGGCCAACGCCCCCACCACCGACGAGAATTACAAAAAGGGTGTGACCATGACGCTGGACAAGGCGGCCAAGGCACTGGATGTCCTCCATGTGGAGGAGATCGAATCCCTGGGCAAGCCGTTCGACCCCAATTTCATGAACGCCGTGCAGCAGGTCCCCGCCGAAGAGGGCCAGGAGAGCGGCACGGTGGTCACCGTCTACCAGAAGGGCTACAAGCTGGGCGACAAGATCGTCCGCCATGCGACCGTTGTGGTGGCCGAGTAACTTCGCAAAGACCCGCAAGGGTTTTCAAATAAACATCCGCTTATCCACTTTGAGCATCATATAAACAAATACGTTCTGATTTGAGAGGAGCTTTCATTATGAGTAAGATCATTGGTATCGACCTTGGCACCACCAACAGCTGTGTGGCTGTTATGGAGGGCGGCGAACCCGTCGTCATCGCAAACTCTGAGGGTGCCCGCACCACCCCGTCCGTTGTCGGCTTCACCAAGACCGGCGACCGTCTGGTCGGCCAGGTCGCAAAGCGTCAGGCCATCACCAACCCGGAGAACACCGTTTCTTCCATCAAGCGCCAGATGGGCACCGACCACAAGGTCACCCTGAACGGCAAGGAGTACACCCCCCAGCAGGTCAGCGCCATGATCCTGCAGAAGCTGAAGGCAGACGCCGAGGCTTATCTGGGTGAGCCTGTCACCGAGGCAGTCATCACCGTCCCCGCATACTTCAACGACAGCCAGCGTCAGGCCACCAAGGACGCAGGCACCATTGCCGGCCTGAACGTCAAGCGTATCATCAACGAGCCGACCGCTGCTTCTCTGGCCTACGGCATCGATAAGGAAGACGACCAGAAGATCATGGTCTACGACCTGGGCGGCGGCACCTTCGATGTCTCCATCATCGAGATGGGCGACGGCGTCACCGAAGTTCTGGCCACCAACGGCGATACCCACCTGGGCGGCGATGACTTCGACCAGCGCATCATCGACTGGATGGCAGACGCCTTCCAGACCGAGAACGGCATTGACCTGCGCAAGGACAAGATGGCTGCTCAGCGCCTGAAGGAAGCTGCTGAGAAGGCAAAGATCGAGCTGTCCAGCGCAATGAGCACCCAGATCAACCTGCCCTTCATCACCGCCGATGCGACCGGCCCCAAGCATCTGGATATGACCCTGACCCGCGCAAAGTTCAACGAGCTGACCGCAGATCTGGTCGACCGCACCATGACCCCTGTCCGCAAGGCTCTGCAGGATGCAGGCCTGCGCGCTTCTGACCTGAAGAAGGTCCTGATGGTCGGTGGTTCGACCCGTATCCCCGCCGTCTACGACGCCGTGAAGAAGGAACTGAACTGCGAGCCCTTCAAGGGCATCAACCCCGACGAGTGCGTGGCAGTCGGTGCAGCCATTCAGGGCGGCGTCCTGCAGGGCGACGTCAAGGGCCTGCTGCTGCTGGATGTCACCCCGCTGAGCCTGGGCATTGAGACCCTGGGCGGCGTCTGCACCAAGATCATCGAGCGCAACACCACCATCCCCACCCACAAGAGCCAGGTCTTCTCCACCGCTGCCGATAATCAGCCCTCGGTCGAGATCAACGTTCTGCAGGGCGAGCGTGAGTTCGCACGCGACAACAAGAGCCTGGGTGTCTTCCACCTGGATGGCATCGCTCCGGCTCCCCGTGGTGTGCCTCAGATCGAAGTTACCTTCGATATCGATGCAAACGGCATCGTGAAGGTCAGCGCAAAGGATCTGGGCACCGGCAAGGAGCAGAACATCACCATCACTGCTTCGACCAATATGTCCAAGGACGACATCGACAAGGCTGTGAAGGAAGCAGAGCAGTTTGCTGCCGACGATAAGAAGAAGCGCGAGGAAGTGGACATCCGCAACGGCGCCGACCAGATGGTCTTCCAGACCGAGAAGATGCTGAAGGAGAACGGCGACAAGATGCCCGCCGACGTCAAGAGCGAGGCTGAGGCAAAGCTGGCCGAGCTGAAGACCGCTGTCCAGTCCGGTTCCATCGACGACATCAAGGCAAAGCAGGACGCTCTGAGCCATGTCTTTGAGAAGATGTATCAGGCTGCCGCTGCTGCCCAGCAGGCTGCAGGCGCACAGCCCGGCCCCGATGCTGGCGCAAACAACCAGCAGAAGCCCAACGATGACGGCGTTGTGGACGCTGACTTCAAGGAAGTCTAAGTTCTGACACAAACGGCAGATGCCCGGCCAAACCGGCGGGCAGGCGTGCCGGATAAAAGCAAAAGCCGCTCCGGTTTTGCCGGGGCGGCCTTTGCTGGTTTTATAGAGGTATGGTTATGGCACAGGAAAAGCGCGATTACTACGAAGTGCTGGGAGTATCCAAAACGGCCACCGATGCGGAGATCAAAAAGGCTTACCGCAAGCTGGCCATGAAGTACCACCCGGACTACAACCCCGGCGATAAGGATGCCGAGGAAAAGTTCAAGGAAGTCAATGAAGCCAACGAGGTGCTTTCGGACCCGAAGAAGCGCCAGCTGTACGATCAGTACGGCTTTGCCGGTGTGGACCCCAGCTATGCAGCCCAGAACGGCGGCGGCGCGGGCGGCTTCAGCGGCTTTGGCGGCGA
>ERZ826016.1518-NODE-1518-length-21657-cov-3.178548_pt1 | contig 21657 bp, 19 predicted proteins | sample MGYA00519872_ERZ826016 | MGnify/ENA primary metagenome ERZ826016 (study PRJEB31778, sample SAMEA3449218) | human gut metagenome | biome: human gut; feature: human-associated habitat; material: faeces | place: United Kingdom | collected 2010/2012 ... | reverse complement strand
GATTGTAGATAATGCCCAAGCCTTTTTTTCCTCTCCTGTAAAGCATACCGACACTTTTTATTCAGCACGCAAATTTTTTGGAGTACCAGACGGAGCATATCTATATACAGATTATCCATTAGACAAGAAATTCCCACCGTATGTCCCGAATTTACACACAAAACACTTAGTAGGAAGACTAGTTCATACTGCCGAAATGTATTATAATGATTATAAAGAAAGCGAGTGTGCTTTCTCTAATATGGAAATACATAGTATGTCTATCCTTAGTGAGCACATATTAAAGGCTTTAGATTATCAGCAAATAATTCAAAGAAGACGAGAAAATTATATGATATTATCTCATCATTTGAACAACTTGAATAAAATAAAATTCAACATTTCCGACACAGATGATGTCCCAATGGCATACCCTTTTTGGAATGATAAAGTGAATCTTAGACATAGTCTGATATCTCAGAAGATTTTTATCCCTAAATACTGGCAATGCGTCTTTGAATGGACTACTGCACAAGATATTGAGACTGAGTTCACAGAAAGGCTCTACCCTATCCCTATTGACCAACGATACAAAGAAAAAGAAATGAATTATATAATTGACCATATATTGGAATAATAAACTTACTGTTATGAAAAAGAAAATAATTATTTTTGGCGCTACTGGAAATGTAGGTTCTTATTTATTGAAATATGCACTAGAATATTTTAATAAGGATGAGTATGAAGTGATTGCTTCCGGTCGTCGCAAAACGGATTTCTTCACCAAACGTGGTATTGAGTATTATTCCATTGATTTGACAAAAGCCTCTGATTTTGAGCAATTACCGACAGAGAATGTATTCGCAGTGATGCTTTTGTCTGCTCAAATACCCTCTTATATGAACACTTATGAACCTAAAAAGTATATAGACTCTATAATAACAGGGGGATTTAATGTATTGGAATATTGTCGTAAAAATCATGTAGACCGTATTCTCTATACACAAACAGTTTTTGATGTCTCTTTATACCCACATGACGTTATTCTCAAACCAGATATTACTCCTAATTTTAGCTATACAGGCGACCATGCCATTTATGTTATAGCTAAAAATACCATGCTAGAATTATTAAAGCACTATTATCAGGAATTTGGTTTGAAAAAATTCATATTCCGACTTCCAACCATATATAATTATAGTCCTTATCCATACTATTATTCTAACGGAATAAAGACAAAACGACCTATATACCAAATGATAGAAAAAGCTCAAAATGGAGAACCATTAGAAATATGGGGGGACCCACATTACGCAAAAGACATGGTGCATGTTTATGATTTTAGCCAAATGTTATGTAAAGCAGTTGAAGTCCAACAGGAAACAGGATTTTACAATGTAGGTACAGGAATACCTATCACAATAGAAGAACAAATTTTCACTATTATTGATGTCTTTTCTCCTAGTTCTCATCCTTCTCCGGTTATTTACCGACCCGACAAAATATGTGGAGGTGGTTTTTTAATGGATATTAGTAATGCCAAAGAGGAATTAGGTTATGTACCTCTGTACAATTGCCATAAATTATTTGAAGACTATAAGCAAGAAATGGAGATTAATCGTTTTGCAGAACTAAGATTAGCTTAATGGACAACTCAATTACAGTCACAATTTGTTGCCTGACATACAACCATGAGAATTTTATCAGGCAGTGTTTAGATGGTTTTATGATACAGAAAACCAACTTTCATTTTGAAGTATTAGTTCATGATGATGCATCTACAGATAAAACACAAGAAATCATTCGTGAATACGTAGCCATTTATCCTGACATCATCAAACCTATTTTACAAGAAAAGAATCAATATTCAAAAGGAATTAGAACAATACTCGCCTCTTTCTGCTATCCGAAAGCCAAAGGAAAATATATAGCATTATGTGAAGGAGACGACTATTGGATTGATCCTCTCAAACTTCAAAAGCAAATAGATTTCTTAGAGAATCATCCTGAGTATGCCATGGTCTATACCCGTAGTAATGTGTACAACCAAAGTAAATGCAAAATGGAGGATAATTTAATTGGCCGTGAGTTTAATGATTTCAATGACTTACTAATTATCAATCGTATCCCAACCTTAACAACCTGTATACGTACAAACGTCCTGATGGAGTATACAAATGATATTAAACCAGAGAAACATAATTGGCTAATGGGAGATTACCCGATGTGGCTATGGATAGCATATCATTATAAAATAAAATTTTTCCCGGAAGCTACCACTGTATATCGGGATTTACCTGAATCCGCCAGTCATTCACAAGACTTACAGAAACGGGAAAGATTCGCTTTGTCTGTTATTGATATAACAACATTTTATATTAAAAAATTTGATATAGTTCCATCAAAAGAATATTGGGAAGCGGTAAATGCGTCCTATTATCATTATTACGACACCTACATACGTAAAGGAAATTATAAGAAAGCTAGACATTACGCAAAAATCATAGATCTTAATTATGTAACAGACCGTATGCGGAAAAAAGTGCGCTTATTCCCTATTAGATATATCAAATTTAAAATACGAACTCTATTTAATTGATATACCCTCTCTCCAAATTAGAGCTTTTAAAGAGGAAACAAAATAAAAAATGCTATAGCAATTCCTAGCAGGAAGGCTATAGCATTTTATACTTTACCGGAATATTCACATTCAAAAACGGCTATATATCATTTGCGGTAGTGCTTCCAATAGTAAATCAACCACATATATGTGATCTTCCTTACACGCCTATAGACCCATCGATCTATTTCATCAGAAGAGAAATCAAGCCACAGTTTCATTTTAGTTCGCATATCCTTAATTTCTTCCTTATCCTTAATCAGTTTGGCGTCTTTCATAAAATCAGTAAAACGACAAAAACAAGTTTGTACAATCTGACGAACAACTCTTGCTCTTTCTTCTCCTACAAACAAATCATTTTTCTTTATGAATGCCAATCTTGGATATTCAGCTAAGAAAAAATGATATTGCTTAACCTTATCAACAGTATGACAAATACTTCCTTCTCTTTGGAGATAAAAATAATAATCCCGATCAATCCATACCACTTTATTACACTGTGCTATCAATTGATATATCATAGCATGATCCTCCCAAAAAACTCCCTCAGGAAATAATAAAAAGTCAAATAAATCCTTTTTAAACAGTTTCGTGCATGAAGAGCTACTAATCTTTTCAGATATAATATCTTCTACAACTTCTTTCGAAATACGTCCAACCATATTCCCTGAATTTGGATAAATATGCTCTATTCGTCCATCTTCATGCTCATAACAAAAATTACAATAGGACACATCTGCATGATAAGTTTCCATGCCATATAGTAAATCCTGATACATTCTTTCATCAATATAGTCATCACTATCTACAAAGCCTACATATGGGGCCGTTGCAACTTTAATACCTGCATTTCTAGCGATAGAAAGCCCAGCTTCCGAAAGGTGAAGCACTTTTATGCGAGAATCTATCCTAGCATATTCATCGCACATAGCAGGCGATGCATCTTCCGACTTATTATCAACCAGAATAATCTCAATATCTTTCAAAAGTTGATTACGCACTGATTCTACACAACGTTTCAGATATGGAGCTGTATTATGGACTGGAATAATAACACTTACACTATATTGACTTTTAACATCTTCCATCTTCAATAATGAGTTATATAATACTTAACAAAATAGAGCCTATAATTCACAGAAAGCTAAAAAGTTAATGACAAAGATAAGAAAATCCATTAGATTTATATCAATCTTTGGCACTTCTATTTTTTCTTCATACCTTTGTCTCGTTATGCTCACTCTAAATGTAGTAAGACTTCACTTTAAATATATCTTAACTATGGATGTCGATATTGTAGTACCTATTTATAATGCGTTTGATTTTGTCAAGAAATGTATTGAAACGGTGGTAGAGTATACAGATCTTACCAAACATACCTTATTGCTTATCAATGACAAAAGCACGGACAAAAGAATCTTGCCTTTATTGAATTCTTTTATAGAAAACAATAAGGCTCTAAATATCAAATTAATAGATAACAAAGAGAATCGAGGTTTTGTCGGTACAGTGAATATTGGTATGCAATATTCACAACATGATGTTATTTTATTAAATAGCGACACAGAAGTTACAAAAAATTGGCTTCTTAAAATACAGAATTGTGCATATAGCAAATCAGCAGTAGCAACAGTTACCCCATTGTCTAACAATGCAACTTTAGCATCTGTACCTGATTTCTTATCAGAAAACGTATTGCCTCCCAATATAACTGTAGATGAATATGCTGAAATCGTTGAAAAATGTAGTATGAACTTGTTTCCGGAAATTCCTACAGCACATGGATTCTGTATGTACATTAAGCGCGAAGCAATAGACGATATTGGTTTTTTCGATGAAAAAACATTTGGGAAAGGCTATGGTGAAGAAAATGACTTTTCTTATCGATGCTTACAAGGTGGATACAGACACTTGCTATGCGACAATACCTATATTTACCACAAAGGGAGTCAGTCATTCTCACAAGAAAAAAACGAATTAATAAATTCCCACCTACAAATATTAAAAGAAAAATATCCTTCGTGCTTCGCGAACACAGAATCTTTCGTACAACAAAATCCGATTTTAGAAATACAACAGAATGTTCGTTATGGAGTTGAACTGTATTCTAAAAAGAATATATTGATTATTATACATGAATTCAAAACAATAAAAGAAAAAAATATTGGTGGTACAACATTGCACATATATGACCTGATAGAAAATATGCGAGATGAATTCAATTTCCATATAGTCTATTATTCTATTGATGAATTCAAATATTATGTAAGCTCTTACTTCTCATCCGACAAGATAACGAACATATTATCACAAACATATTCTCCATATACGACATTAAACCTTTACAATGACGCTTTCAAAAAAGATATTGAAAAACTTTTATCAGTTTTAAGGATAGACTTGATACATATTCACCATCTGAAAAATATGTATTTAGATATCTTTCAGGTAGCGGAAGAGAAAAATATCCCTATTATATATACGTTACATGATTTCTACTCATTATGTCCTTCTATAAAGTTATTCAATAAAGAGACTTTTTTATGTGATTATACTAATTCCAAAGGATGTAGTTCATGCATTTCACAGAATTTCAGACAAAATGTCAATTTCATTCCATTATGGAGAAAAGAATTCTACAAAAGTCTTCAAATAGCCCAAAAGATTATCGTCCCTTCTTTTAGTACTAAGAAAATAATACTGAATATATACAAAGATATAGAAATAGACGTTATTGGACATGGATATGATAAAATAGATAAAAAAAAGGACTATAATTACTCCAATAAAAAGATTCAGAAGAGATTCAATATCGCTTTCATTGGCGGAATCTCAGAGGAGAAAGGATTGAAATATTTGGAAGGAGTTATTTTGGAAGCGCAAAAATCAGATATAACAATTCATCTTTTTGGAATGGCTGGAAATAAAAGATATAATATTAGCACACGAAATTATATCTTTCATGGTCCTTATATGCAAAAAGATCTACCTAACTTATTATTAGAAAATGATATTAAATTAATCTGTTTAATGTCTATGTGGCCCGAGACATACTCATACACCCTATCAGAGAGCCTAATTTCTGAAATTCCTGTAATTACATTTGATTTAGGAGCAATTGCAGAACGAGTAAAAGCCATTGATGCCGGATGGATCTTACCAATAAACAGCACGTCAAAAGATATTTTTAAACTCATTCGAGCTATCAAATCTGACCATTCAGAAGAATATAAAAAGAAAATTGAAAATATCAAGCACTATTTGAAGGGAATGAAGTCCACAAAAGACATGGCAAATGAATATGCAGATTTATACAATAAATTAATAAGTAGATTTCCCATTTCACATCTTGACCCAAATGAAATACAATCAAAATTAGAATTTTACAAAAAAAGTAGAGAACTCCATCCGTTAAAAATAAAACAGATGATGGAAGAGAAAGAATATAAACTTGTAAAGAACAATATTAAAAATCCGATTTCTCTTAAACAAGCTTTTAAAGAAGTGCAAGATTATCGTAACACTTATACTGACAGTAAATGGCGAAATAAAATTCTTTTAAAATTCATATGGTATCGATTTTTATACATAAATCCTTGCCGCTGGATATGGAAATAAAAGACTTTTAAAAAATTCATCTTAAAGCCTTTCGAGTTTCTTCTAGATACTTTAATCCCCATTTTAAATCAGGCTCTAGATGATTCCCTTCCGCCCATTCATTCCATGCATTAATAAAAATAAAATTCTCATCTTTACTGAAAGGAACAAATTTATCTACTACCGAATGAAGCCATTCACCGTACTTTTCTGGAGTGCTCCCATCCATAATAAACATCTTTTTTTTCCTCCGAGAAGTATTGTCCCACATAGGAGTTACTCCAGGATACATTTTATAATCTGGGAATGGTATTTTAGATACATAATTTACATATTCTGAGTAGTCTACTATCCTCTTCTTGCACCGATTAAACAGATGACGATTCAAATTATAAGCAAACTTTCGCAATGGATTACTCTTCTTCTGAAAAGCATCCAACTGGTGGGTAAAAGGTTGAAACTCTATAGCAGCATCAAATCCATCCCGTAAATACTCTTCTCCATAACAGTCGACCGTTTCAACACGACACAAATACAATTCAATGCCACTATGAATAGCCTCCTCCCTCCAAATCTTTATAGTCTCTTTCATATTTGGAAAAAGCATCGAGCGATAGATTAAAAAAACAGGTTTGCCATCTACCTTAATATAACGAGAATCATTAAACACATTACTCAATAAATAACGAATATGCGCCCGATCATCTTCTTTTGAATAATTTTGAGCAATCAAAACATTCCGACTTCCCCCGTCCCATGCACGAGTCCAATTTTCATTAGCCCAACAAAGCATAAATGGAAAATCGGGCTTACCTGAAGATAGGACTTCCTTTAAAGGTCTTTGCATTAACTGATGTCCATTGAACCAGTAATGATAATAACAGAATCCACTAATTCCATATGTTTTTGCCATTTCTGCTTGCTGCTCACGAACCTCAGGAACTCGTAAATCATAAAAACCTAAGTCCGCGGGCAAATGTGGTTGATAGTGTCCTCGATAAAGAGGTTTAGCCTTAACAACATTTCTCCATTCCGTAAATCCTTTTCCCCACCATTCATTATTTTCCGAAAATGGATGATACTGTGGCAAATAAAATGCTATGACTCTTTTGTTAATCATATTATTGAACAATTACAATTCAAATTATTATCTTATCCTAAACTATCGTTTCAAATGTATTGGATGTAAAAATAAGCATTTTTTTTATTTTATATGTCACATCATCTCACTTTCTGATTAAAATAAAATATCCAAGAGATTAGATGATAATAGAGATTTAAATGCTAAAACAAATTTAATTGATAATATCTGTATCTTACCATAGTGGTTAAACACGTAAATATCAAGAATCCACAATATTAATTGCGCATAGCATATATTAAAAATTAATACTTGCAAAAGATGTACTAGAAGTATTAAAAAATATGGAAGAATTACCCTAGTGATGTGGGAGAGTTTCTCGAGTGGTGCGGAAGACTTTGGTATCAAATAGAACTAAAATTCTACGAAAGGAAGGCTTTAAATTTGCATCGATTACTGTATATAAATATTAATAAAATATTTAAAAACTACTGTATTAAGAAAAGCAATTATACCAAAAGCGCCATTATTATATTATACCCATTGATTATATGTAACAGTAAACTTATCACCATTTTTTAAAGTCTCACTCATTAAATATGATAGCTTCTTTAATTCTATATTTACACAAAAACACTTTTATCCTAATTAATTAGACAAAGGGAGAACGTATGCTATTCCTTCATATTTCCATTGGCCACCGCCATAAGTAGGACCAAATGCAACTGTATAAAGATGATCTATACCATTCCAAACTCGATATAAAGGAATAGAGTTCGCAACTGGTTCAGTCTATACATATCCTAATACTTGACCGTAGTATTTATAACCCTCTATACCTCCTGGATGATATCCTGTCTCATAATAATGATCTATTCTATTAACACTTCGAAATACAAATTTATTTAGTTAATTCATGAGGAAATACATCTTACTTTGAGACAGTTTCCATCTATATATGGAAAAAATGTTGGTAAAAGTGACGAAGACTTAAGCGAAACTTGACACTGTTCAAGACATCCACCCAATAATATTAACAAATATACTATTTTCTTTATACAAGTATCTTCTTTACATTGGAATATTACAGTGTTAGCCCCCTTGTAGTACTAAAACTTAGAGTGAAATACCAGGAAGAATAGTCATGCACAATGAAATACAGAGTAAATCCTTGTTTATATTATCATTCAGGATATCCTGAATGAAACAATCCGGAAACTTCTTAATCAGTTATTTAAATCAAATTTGAACAAGTGCTTAGTAAATACGGATAATTATAAAAAAAAGAAAAACCTTATATAGAATTTGCACAAATCCCAAAAAATCACGAATATTGTATCGAAAGAATATACTTCAAAACAACAACTAAACAATGGATAAAGGAATCGCTATATCATTTATTATCTCCACTTACAATTGGCCTGAAGCACTAGAACTTAGCTTGCATAGTATCTCGCATCAAACGATATTACCATCTGAAATTATTATTGCCGATGACGGTTCTGATAAAAGAACAGAAACTGTAATTCAAAAATTTGCCTCGCAGACCTCTATTCCAGTATTCCATATGTGGCACGAAGACAATGGATTCCGTAAGGCAATCATTCTAAACAAAGCCATTCAAAAGGCAAGATATGATTACATTATTCAGATTGATGGAGATATCATAGTAGACAAGCATTTCATAGAGGATCATTTGAATGCTATGGAAGAAGGATGCTTTATCAGAGGAACACGTGCTAATTTAAGTGCCTCCATGAGTACCGATATTCTTGCTAAAAAGAAAATATCCTTTAATCATAAAATAAAGCTCATTGCCAAACAAATGCCGAATGCGTTACGACTCCCTCTATCTATCGCTTCCTTATGCACTCGTAAGGAACAATCGGGCAAAAAAGTAAAAGGATGCAATATGTCTTTTTGGAGAAAAGATCTTTTAGCTGTAAATGGATACAATAGTCTGCTACAAGGATGGGGACACGAAGATGAAGAATTAAGTTGGCGGCTTGTGAATAACGGCATTAGCAAAAAAATTATAAAATTCTCAGCCATTGCTTACCATATTTATCATAAACAATTACCACGCACACAAGAACCATCACACTGCATAATCTTGCAAAGAATTATACAAGAGAAAACGACTTGGACAAACGAAGGTATTACAAGCAAGATTACTCCTTTATAATCTGTCGCGAATACGCGTTAGCAATCCGGGCAGACAAGGAGCCATTAGTTTATAAAACCGCTCAATATAGTAATCCAATTGACTTCCTTGTAACAATTCCCGATAACTGACTAAAAGTTCTTCACGTATATTCGCAGAAACACGCATTCTTTTTATTTCTTTATAAAAAGAGCCATGTATTATTCTTTTCTTACATTTTGGCATCAATGGAAGCTGTTTCTCCGTTTCACTTACTATTTGCATTGCTTCCTTTACACCTTGCCCCAACACATTTGCATTCGCTATGGTACTACTCGAATGAATACGAAAAAAGTTCAGCTTATCATAGATTTCTATGACCATCCCTTGACGAGCCATCTCAATCCAAAAAAGCCAATCGCCACAATAGCGCATAGTAAAACAAGGACTTCCTTTTATCTGTTCAAAACATGATTTCTGGAAAACAGCTCCACTTGCATTATAAATATAATTGCGCCAATAAAGATTATGTTCAATATAATCCGTTCCCTCAAATACTGCCATTCTCGAAGAATGACGCAACTGCTTGGAAGTCCATTTATCAAAGTCTTTACAGATAGGCTTTCCGAATTCGTTTATACAATGCGCACCTATAAAGCAAAAAGAAGCTTCAGGATATTGATTTAATGCCGCAACGGCCTTTTCCAAGAATATGGGTTCGGCAGCATCATCACTTTCAGCTATCCAGATATATTTACCACGAGCCATCCGAATTCCTTTTTTCCATTGCATAAAAGGGCTTCCGGTGTTTTTGGTATTTATTTCGACATGGCTTACATGCTTATTATCCCTATAATCATTTAAGATGGAAACACTATCATCCGTCGACGCATCATCCAATAATATGATCTCAAAATTTGTATATGTCTGAGATAGTACCGATTCAATACGTTGCCGCAAAAAACGGGCATAATTATAATTAGGAATGATCACGCTAACCTCTACTTGACGATTTTCCATTACAAAACGTATGATTAGTTTGTATTATTATAAAATTACGTACAAAGATAAAGATATTATTTTTAGAAAGAATGCTAACTCCCTATTATTTAGCAAAAAAGCCTTTTACACTTGTTACAACCAAATAAAATACCTACATTTGTAGGATTTTAAGATAACCCCCTTAGCTATTTAACTAACTTAGTAATTAATTTATGAACAAACCGACGGTGAGCAATATAACGACATCGCTAATTATATCAACTTATAATAGAAGCGACGCATTAGAATTATGCGTTAAGAGCGTGCTACGTCAATCTGTTCTTCCTGACGAAATTATCATTGCCGATGATGGTTCAAAGGAAGACACAAGAAAACTAATTCATCAATTAGCTGTTTCTTCCGTAGTTCCTATCATTCATGTCTGGCATGAAGATTTAGGATTCAGATTAGCATCCATCCGCAATAGGGCAATAGCAAAAGCATCCAAAGAGTATATCATACAAATAGATGGAGACATTGTTTTGCACAAGGATTTTGTGAAGGATCATATTTATTTTGCCCAAAAAGGTAGCTTCGTAACCGGTAGCCGAGTACTTATTAAGGAAGCTCTGACAAAGAAAATGTTAGCCGAAAAAAACTATATTATTTCTATCCATGACAAAGGCACGAAGAATACAATCAACGGAATACACCTGCCTTGGCTAAGTCCACTGTTGCAAAGATATAGGCAAAGGGACATATCTTACTCCAGAGGATGTAATATGGCGTTTTGGAGAGAAGACTTGCTGAGAATTAACGGATATAATGAAGAGATTACCGGCTGGGGAAGTGAAGACCACGAACTAGTATGTCGGCTTATTAACAGTGGAGTACGCAAACGTACAATCAAATTTGCAGGAATCGTGTTCCACCTCCATCACGAATTACACGGAACGGATAATCTCAATAGCAACCGTAATATTATGAATGAGACAAAAGCCAAGAAATCAACTTGGTGTGACAAAGGAATCATACAAAACTAAATATGAAAAAGGATTTGAATTTTCTAGATCGGAATGAATTTAATTACGAACCATCAAAAGAAGTAGTAGAAGCATTAAGAAATTTCGATATAAATAAACTATGTTTTTATACCCGGATTTATGATGAAGGGAAAAAAAGTATACTTTCTGTTTACCTATCAGAACTATATGATATTGATGAAACACAAGTTTTGCTAGGATACGGAGGAGAGGATATATTAAAACAAGCAGTCCATTATTTTCTCACAGAAGAAGTTGGCAATAAGACAATGCTTATTCCTAAGTTTTCTTGGTGGTATTATAAATCTATCGCCGACGAAGTGAATGGACGTACGCTACAATACCCGCTTTACGAGGAAGGAAATACATTTAAATATGATTTCGTAGCATTAAAAGAGATGATACAGAAGGAACATCCGAAGATATTGCTTTTGGCTTCTCCCAACAATCCAACAGGCAACGGGCTTACTCCTGATGAACTGAATGAATTATTGGCACACGTACCCTCTACTACTACAGTTCTGATTGATGAAGCATATGCTTCATTTGTCTCAACCGATACCTCCTATATAAAGACTTTAATCGACAAATATCCTAACATGATTATTTCAAGAACTTTATCCAAATTCTATGGACTGCCGGGATTGAGGATGGGATTCGGATTCATGAGCAAGGAACTAAGCCGATTTAGCAAATACAGTAATAAATATTTGGGATACAATCGGATATCAGAAGACATTGCCATTGCTGCGTTAAAATCTGATGCACACTACCGGAATATTGCCCAATTAATGAATGAAGATCGTACCAAATACGAAAATGAGATTGGTGTACTTCCAGGATTTAAAGTGTATAAGTCTGTTGCCAATTTCATCCTAATCAAATATCCTATAGAACTAAAAGAGGCTCTACAAGCAGCGTTCAGCGAACAGAGCTATAAAGTGAAATTCATGAATGAACCGGACATTAATACACATCTAAGAATCACATTTGGTCGCCCGGAGCAGAACCGGATAGTTATTGATACAATTAAAAAAATTGCCTCTAAATGAAAGCTGTTATACTAGCCGCAGGGATAGCTTCACGCTTACGTCCACTGACTGATACAACCCCTAAATGCCTTCTAAAGATAGGAGAAAGATGCTTATTGGAACGGGCATTTGATGCATTGATTCAAAATGGTTTTAATGAATTCGTTGTCGTCACTGGATATAGACAGCAACAAATTGTAGATTTCCTAGAAACGCACTATCCACAACAAAAAATAACCTTTATCTACAATGAGCAATATGCATCAACGAATAATATTTATTCGTTGTGGCTCACCCGACCTTATGTAGATAAAGAGAACATCCTTTTATTAGATAGCGATATTATTTTCGACTCACAGATTGTAACCAACTTGCTTAAATCTGATAAAGAAAATATCTTAGCACTCAACTGTCACGAGTTAAGTGCAGAAGAAATTAAAGTGATTGTAGATAGCGAGCAAAAGGTGAAAGAGATAAGCAAAGTATGCTCCATTACAGATGCAATAGGCGAATCTATTGGTATAGAAAAGATATCCGCATTATACACCGAAGCTTTATTCCGTGAACTTGAAGTTATGATTGAAAAAGAGGGATTGGATAATATTTTCTATGAACGCGCTTTTGAAAGACTGATTCCACAAGGACACTGTTTTTATGTATTGGATACCACCCAGTTTTTCTCGGCAGAATTGGACACGATAGAAGATTTTGAACAAGCAAAGAAATCAATTCCTGCCGAACTATACTAACTTAAAAATGAAAGACTCTCATGGCAACTTATGACATACGTCCTTTACAACTCCGTATCTTAAAGATATTACTTGCTATCGACAAGGTATGTAAAGAACATCATTTGCGCTATTATATCATGGCAGGTACTATGCTGGGAGCCGTTCGTCACAAGGGTTTTATCCCATGGGACGATGACTTGGACATCGGAATGCCCCGGGCAGATTATGATCTGTTAATGGCAAATTCCCATAAATGGTTACCTGAACCATACGAAGCAGTGTGTGCAGAAAATGATAAAGAATATCCTTTGCCTTTTGCTAAGATTCAAGATGCCAATACTACGTTGATAGAACGTATGCACCTTAAATATCTGGGAGGTATCTACCTGGATGTTTTTCCTCTGGATGGAGTACCAGAAAGTCATCTTCAACAAAGAATACATTTTGCAAAATATGAATTTTACAAACGTGCATTATACCTCATCCATCGTGATCCATACAAACATGGCAAAGGACCAAGTTCATGGATACCTTTATTGTGTAGAAAGCTGTTTACCCCAACAGGTCTGCAGGAATCTATAAAAAAAGTAATGACCCGATATGACTTTGACCAGAGTGCTCTAGTTTGTGATTATGACGATGGCATGAGAGGTATTATGTCCAAAGAGATTCTGGGAAACCCTACTCCCATATCTTTTGAGGAAGAAGAGGTATGGGGAGTACAAGAATATGACACCTATCTGACACAAAAATACGGGGATTATATGACTATCCCCAAACAAAATGGACAGAGACAACATAATTTTCATTATTTGGATTTGAATAAACCTTATCGTGAATTTCATGTCTAAATATATAAATGACAATACTAAGAGAAAACAAATAAGATGAGAATTGGCTTTGACGGAAAACGTGCAGTACAAAATTATACCGGATTAGGTAATTACAGCCGTTATATTGCGGAGATTCTTTGTCGTTTCTATCCAGATAATCGTTATCTTTTATATGCACCGAAAAAGCGTGATAATAAAAGATTAGAAAAACTGACCGAACAATTCCGCCAGCTAAGCATCATTTACCCTAAAGGAACCTTTTGGAAGAAACTAAGTTCAATCTGGCGTATCAAAGGAATAACAAGACAACTGGAAGAAGAAAAGATTGATTTATTTCATGGACTCAGCAATGAACTTCCCTTGAATATTCATAAAAGCCCTATAAAAAGCATTGTCACTATACATGATCTAATTTTTCTAAGATTTCCTCAGTACTATCATTTTATAGACAGAAAGATATATACCTATAAATTTCGAAAAGCTTGCGAGAATGCCGACCGTATTATCGCAATCAGCGAATGTACAAAGAGGGACATTATGGACTATTTTCGAATACCTGCTTCTAAAATAGAAGTAGTATACCAAGGTTGCGATCCCATATTTGAACAAACAGTCAGCGAAGAAATCAAAAAAGAGATACGTAATAAGTACCGATTGCCAGCGCGATTTATACTAAATGTAGGAAGTATTGAAGATCGTAAGAATTCTTTATTAGCTGTACAAGCATTACTGCAATTATCTGAAGACATTCATCTCGTAATTGTAGGGAAGCGCACTCCATATACAAAAAAGATAGAACAGTTTGTGAATGATCATCATTTAACGAAAAGAGTACATATCTTTAATAATATACCATTCAACGATCTGCCAGTTTTCTATCAATGTGCTGAGATATTCACTTATCCTTCTTACTTTGAAGGTTTTGGGATACCAATTATAGAAGCATTATATTCCGGTACACCGGTAGTAGCAGCCAAAGGATCCTGTCTGGAAGAAGCAGGAGGACCGGACTCTCTCTATATAAATCCGGATAGTGTAGAAGAAATTGGAGTTGCATTTAATAGAATATTAAATGATAACAGCCTTAGGCAGAAAATGGTGGAAAATGGAAAGCAATTTGTGAAACGATTTTCTGACCAGGAACAAGCGAAATTAATTATGAACATATACGAAAAAACGTGTAAGCTATGACAAATCAATCTTCCGTTATTACCGAAAAAGTTCTTGTTTTACACGTAAAACAAGGTTACGAAGAAAGAGCCAAACATATTGAAAAGATGTTGGGTGAATTACATATTCCCTTTGAGTATATTTTGGATGGAGATATCAAAGATATTACAACGGAAGTTCTGCAGAAATACTTTAAGAATGAAGGTAAAGAAAACATGTATGGGGGTACAGCCAAGACTTCATGTTGCTATAAACACTTTCTTGCATACGAATATATCCTAAAGAACAACCTGAAAGGAGCTCTAATATTGGAAGACGACTGTATCTTGGACAAGAAATTCACTCCAATATTCAATCAATGTATGAGAGAATTTGATAATATGCCAATCAAGGACATTTTTATTTCTTTTGAAAACAGTAGACTAAGATTCATACCCAGAAGCCAGAGAGTCAAAGGACAATATTTGTACAAAGGAGATAAAGATAGAATGACTGGAGCATACTACATCAGCCGCGGTGCAGCAGAACAGATAATGAATTATGTAGCAAAGAATAAATGCGAAAGACCTATTGATTTATTACATTCTCTACTGATTAAGGAAGTTAATTTTCCATATTACTGGTGTCAGCCTACAATTGCATCTCAAGGAAGTTTCACGGGAAAATTCCATTCATCTATTTCTTCCAAAAAAGAATTCTGTATATGGGCTTCTTGGAAGTTTAAATTAACATATAAACAACTGCTTTATTTTCTAAGATAATAACCCGGATCAATCAGCATATTCGGGAGAAAAGACATGGCGATAGTCATATTGAGAGAAGTAAGTGTGATACATTTGCTTCTCTTTTTTATATAACCAATGATATAAAGGAGATGACTCTCCTAATAATTTACGTAATCTACGGAAAGCCTTAAAATATAAAATTATACTCGGAATATGTCGCCCATGAATCTTTTTCGCAGCACGACGGAATGTAAAATCGGCAAAGAATCGGTCACTGTACCAAGTGGCACGTTCTTGCATTTTCTTCACATCCCAACCAAGAATAGACGCATATTCACCTACAATATAGTTCAATACTTCACGAGAGTTACATAGACGACGCAAATTTTCAGCAACAGTTTCACAATCTACCTGTGACACCAGGCACATTCTATTCACATCGACTAATGAGAAGGAATAACCCTCCTCAGTTGAATGTATCAGAATGTTACCGGGAGAATAATCTAAATGAAGAATCCCGGCACGATGCAAATCGACTGTATAATGAGCGAAAGCTTTTAACTTTTCTTCATTACCGGCAACAGTACCACTCATCAAACTACGTACTGTCTCACCATCATCATACCGGCAAATATAATAACTATTAGTCAGAAGTCCCAAGTGGTACTGTTCAATCACAGCGACCGGTTCAGGACTACAAAACCCATAATTTATAATTTCTGTAGAATAAATATAAGAACGAACCGCTTTTGACTTACGAAAAAAAGAATAAGCAACGCGATTGATGATATGAGGCCGCATAAAACTCTTAACAACTACTTCTACATCACCGATAAATGCTCTCCTCAAGACATTACGAGCTTCGTATATTACCTCGCCTCTTTCTTCAAAAAGCTCGGGAATATGTTCGATTTGTTCCTGAAGGTATTCGTATTTCGGATTAATAGTTGTTCTCATACTTCTCTTTTAACTCAAATATATTGTTTTTTCAATCATCCTTTCATGGTGCAAGCTTTTGCCCCGTTGCCTTAAAATATTTATTTAACACCAACAAAGATATTAAATCTTCTCGACTTTTATCCTTAAACTGTGAAACATATTCATTAGCATGCTTTATTATTTGTTGTGCTTCATCAATATGTTCAATATAATAACATAAACGTAATTCCAAGTCCGAGAAATCCGGTTTTATTTCAATATAATGATAATTCGGTATTAACGTACCTTCCATAAACCATGTCTCACAAGTGGGACGTGGCATAACAGCAATCGAATTAGAAGACATGATCCATTTCAGATTACTAGCTACATCATTTCCTTCAAGCGCTAAAATGAATTTATAATCCAAATGTTCCCTTATCGTTTTTTTCTCAGTTTGCCATTCCTGAGGATCCGTCGTATTCTTACTTACATCTCCCAAATCGCACATTGGGTGATGGAAATACATCTCCATAAAAGCTCTACGTGATGCCTTGCCTTTCACCTTTCCACGGAAAATAAGCTTATCTTTCTTAGCTGTAAATGGTTTCTTATCATTTACAAATATAAAATGGCGGACCTTATCCAACTTCATCACAACTGAATTCTCATTGTTCTCGGTCAATGGACGACTCTTCACAATAGAAGGATATTCTGGAACGTGAATTACATCACCCGGACAAAAGCCCCATCGATACGAATCCGGAAACCAACGGGTATATTGATAAGTATCGAAGAAATAAACTTTCTGACCACCCATTTTATGCTCTGCAAGATGAGGAGCAGATAAAGGTAATTGAACAATACCTGACAGTTTATTATAATAATCTACACGTTTCTCGATATATTCTTTGTCTTTCCTACAAGATAAAGAAGCGAGTCTCTTATACAAACGCATCCGAAACAGAACCTTTGGCATCAAAAGCCTCCAAACATTTACCGAATAATAAATAATTTTGGGATTCTTTCCACTACGCAATTTATATAAAAGTTTATTCTTCATCTCACTTCAGTATATTGGGGATATTTTTCTAGTGAATGATTCCTTCAATCTTAGCAATCACTTGTTCCGGTTTTATCTCCCTCAGACAAGCATAATCACCTCGCCAACATGGTTTCTGACCATATACAGAACAAGGGCGACAAGACAAATCAAGCTGCACTGTATTGACAGGCAACTGTTTCCAACCCATAAAGCCGGCATACGGATGGGTAGCTCCCCAGATAGAAACGACTGGGATATTTACCAACGAAGCCAAATGCATATTAGCCGAATCCATTGAAAGCATTACGTCCAGATGACTCATCAGATTTAATTCCGTACGCATATTCAATTTACCGATCATAGAAACCACAGAAGGATATTTGGCTGTCCAAGAATCAAAAATTTCCTGCTCATTCTTGCCACCTCCGAACAAGAAAACCTGAACATCCGGATTGGCTGCAAAATGGGCTACAACCTGTTCCTGCAACTCAATCGGATAGATCTTTCCAAGATGTTTGGCAAAAGGAGCAATTCCAATCCATTTATGATTTCCTTTTGGTCCTGTAACCGGTTCAATTTCCGAGAAATCACCCTTTCCCTCTCCATAAATAGAAGAGAAATTTAACAATACCGGAAAACCTAATTCCTCCAATACATCAGCATACCGACGAAAAGAACTCTTTTGATTCTCTAAAACTTTATGATGACGGCGAACCAATTTTCTCTTTCCTGCCCTCCCCTTCCTAATAGAAGCAACAGGAATATTAGCCAACCGAAATCTTAAACACAGATACTTGGAACGCAATACATGATGAAAATCCGCCACATAATCAATATGCAACCTTTTCAATTGAGAATAAAGTGAATTTAATCCCCATATTCCTTTATGTTTACCGGTCAAATCGGCACCAACAAAACTGACATTCGACGGTAATCCTTCAAAAAGAGGTTGCCATACCGCACGACTCAACACAGTTATGTCGTGTTGTGGGTACTGTGTGGCTAGCGAATGAATCACCGGAATGGTCATTGCTACATCACCAAGAGCAGAAAAACGGATAATCAGAATATGCGCCATTCGTTATTTCTTAGCATAAAGCACCGGGTTCAATGCCGGGTCGTTATACATCTTCATCTGTTTATATACTTTCATATATTTTCTTCCGCCCTCAATATCCCCCAGCAACTGGTCGATAGCAGAAGAAAGATCTTTCTTCTGTTCAAGAAGAATATTTAATTTAGTACGACATTGTGCACGATGTTCTTCCGTAGTGTCAGTACGTTCCACTTCCTGTTGCATGTGATAAATTTTCAATGCAAGAATAGAAAGACGGTCAATTGCCCACGCAGGACTTTCTGTGTTAATTGTAGCATTCTCCAGAGGTGTTACACCTTTATACCTGTCCAAGAAATAGCTATCTATCAACTCTACTAAATCCGTACGGTCCTGATTAGATTTATCAATCCTTCGTTTCAGTGCCAAAGCTTCTACCGGATCAATTTGAGGATCACGAATAATATCTTCAAAATGCCATTGTACCGCATCAATCCAATTCTTCAAATATAGATAATATTCGATAGACTTCAATTCGTAAGGATTGTTCATCGGAGCATCCACACTATCTGTTACATGATAATCGTTAGTCGATTTCCAGAAAATATCATTGCAAAGGTTACTAAATGTCATAATCTTAAGATACTAATAGGTATATAATAGGACAAAGCTATGTAATATTTTTCAGACGAGCAACCGTTTTTTACTTTTTTATTTCCTATCTTTGTTCAACTAAAAGCTAAATTGTATATGAAAATTATTGTAGATAACAAGATTCCTTATATAAAAGAAGCTGTTGAGAAAATAGCAGATAAAGTGATTTACGTACCAGGAAAAGACTTCACTCCGGAACTTGTAAGAGACGCTGACGCTCTTATCATTCGTACCCGCACACATTGCAACCGAGAGTTACTAGAAGGTAGTCAGGTTAAATTTATCGCAACAGCAACAATTGGATTCGACCATATCGATACCGTATTTTGCAAACAGGCGGGTATTGAATGGACCAATGCACCGGGATGTAATTCTGCTTCAGTAGCACAATATATACAATCGGCTCTCCTGATCGTACAATCTCGACTGCATAAAAAGCTAAGCGACCTGACTATCGGCATCGTAGGAGTAGGAAATGTAGGAAATAAAGTAGCCAAAGTAGCCAAAGATTTCGGTATGCGGGTCCTACTCAATGATCTACCAAGGGAAGAAAAAGAAGAAAGCACCTCTTTTACTTCTCTACAAAAGATCGCTGAGGAATCTGATATTATCACTTTCCATGTACCTTTATATAAAGAAGGTAAGTATAAAACATTTCATTTGGCTGATGATACATTTTTTCGTTTACTAAAACGGAAACCTGTTATCATAAATACATCCCGTGGGGAAGTTATAAAAACGAATGCGCTATTGAAAGCACTGAAAAATCATTCTATTTCGGATGCAGTCATTGATGTATGGGAACATGAACCGGAAATTAATCGGGTATTATTAGATAAAGTATTAATAGGTACCCCGCATATTGCAGGTTATTCGGCAGATGGAAAAGCGAATGCAACAAGGATGTCCCTGGATTCAATATGCAGATTCTTTCATATCGAAGCCGATTATGAGATCACTCCGCCGACACCTGTTACTTCATACATATATGCAAAGACTCATGAGGATGCCTTACTTCAAATCTATAATCCGATTGAAGACAGTCAACGACTAAAAAAACAACCGGAACAATTTGAGACTTTACGAGGTGATTATCCTTTAAGAAGAGAAGAAAAAGCTTACACAATAAGTATTACGCCTTAATTTTCAATCCATTTTACTTACAAACGTATCTTACTCTATAAATATTGGAAACGTTTCTTTAAAAGCAACGACCCGTCGCACACCGAGAAACGAAGTGTTGCACACCGAGAAACACTTCGTTTCTTTTAAAGGAAAAGCATCCTCCTTTATTAAATTGACAATCAACCCATTACAAATCCAGCACAGCTCTAACTCAAAATAGTTACTTATTCCAACAAGAGTCTTTCTATCACAAGAGGAAAATGCTCATATTCCAAAACGTGCACTTTCTTTGCCACGCTTTCGGGAGAGTCATCCGGTAGCACAGGGCAAGTAGCTTGAAAAATAATGCTTCCCTCATCATAATGTTCATTAATATAATGTATAGTAATACCAGTTTCTTTTTCACCCGCAGCTACCACTGCTTCATGAACACGATCACCATACATTCCCTTTCCGCCAAACTTAGGCAAAAGAGCTGGATGTATATTTATAATTTTATTAGGATAAGCATGCAAAAGCAAGTCAGGCACGCGAACAAGGAAACCGGCGAGCACTATAAAATCAATATGCGCTTCCTGCAATACAGCCAGAATTTCATCTCCGGCTGTCCAATCTTCCTTAGTAAACACACTACAAGATACTCCTAAACGATATGCACGCTCCACAACATAAGCATCACTATTATTGGAAAGTACAAGTGATACCCGAATGGAATTATTTTTTTGGAAATACCGGATTATATTCTCAGCATTTGTGCCGGAACCGGAAGCGAAAATAGCGATATTTTTCCTCATAACTCACGATTTCTATGCACAAAACAGTGAAAAATGTGCAAAACCCTGCATTTATTTAATCAAATATTTGCGCAAAACGATAAATATTCATTCCTTTGCACCGCAAATTTAAAGAAATAAAACTAATTATTAA
>ERZ826016.1508-NODE-1508-length-21773-cov-11.572152_pt1 | contig 21773 bp, 10 predicted proteins | sample MGYA00519872_ERZ826016 | MGnify/ENA primary metagenome ERZ826016 (study PRJEB31778, sample SAMEA3449218) | human gut metagenome | biome: human gut; feature: human-associated habitat; material: faeces | place: United Kingdom | collected 2010/2012 ... | reverse complement strand
ATATCGGCGGCAAGAGCCTGGTCGATGAGCTTTTGCAGCGTCTCCGCCTGCTTCTTTTCCGTGATGGCGCCTACGATGGGGTCACCCACGATATTGCCGTTGCGGTCAACCACATAGGTGGTGGGGTAGGCAAAAATGTTTGTAGTGAACTTTCCCGCCTCGCCGTCGGAAGCGAAATACACATTCTGGTAGGTCACGCCCTTCTTGGCCAGTACATCTTTTGCTTCGGAAATTGCCGCTTCATCGCCATCCAATGTGAAGGTGTTGACACCGATGAGTGCGCCGCCCTTCTTCGCAAGCTCCTTGTTCAGCGCATCCAGCTCGGAAAGCTCGCCCACGCAGGGATTGCAGGTGGTGAACCAGAAATTCACCACGGTGACGGCGTTGGCGGAGAACAGCTCGTCGCTCTTCACCGGATTCCCATCCAAGTCTTTGCCCTCAAATGCGGGGAACTTCTGCATACTGCCGTCGTCGGGCGGATTGGTCATGTCGCTGCCTGCGGGCACGCTCATATCGCCGTCGATGGATTCCTGCAGGATCTCGGGGTACTTGTTTTCCAGCTCGGTCAGCTTGTTCTCGATATTGCTGATCTCCGTGGCCGACTCCTTCAGCATCTCATACTCTTCATCGGTGAACTGGTCTTTGGCACCCTCGATGGTATCCAGCAGGAAGTCGCCGTAGTTTTTGCCGTCCTCCTGCATGGTCATGCCCTTATCGGCCGCCATGAACACCTTCTCCCAGAGTTCGGCATTTTCCGACAGGAGCGCGTTTTCCCGCTCCAGCAGCTCCTTGTGCAGGGCGAGCGCCTCCTCGGCGGTTTTCGGCTCGCCGGTCATGGCGGAGCCGTCTCCGCTCATATCCGCCTGCTTGTCGTTGTCCTTTGCGCCGCAGGCTGCAAGGGCCAGCACCATCAGCACGGCAAAAGCCAGTGCAAAAATTCTCTTCATGTTCATTTCGATTCCTCCATCGTTGTTTTCTTTGATGTTTCTTCCCCGCTGCCGAAGCCGTAGCGGAAGCACACGGCGTTCGTCGGACAGGCACGGATACACATCCCGCAGCGGATGCACTCGGTATGGTTGGGCGTTTTCGTCACATCCACGTCCATCTTGCAGGCTCTGGCGCATTTCCCACAGGAGACGCACTTACTCTTGTCCACCTTCATCTGGAAGAGGGACACCCGGTTGAACAGCGCATAGAACGCGCCCAGCGGGCAGAGCCACTTGCAAAACGGCCGGTAGAACAGTACGCTCAGCACGATCACCGACAGCAGGATGCTGAACTTCCATGTAAACAGCTTGCCCAGCGCCGCCCGGATGCCGGAATTGGCAAGGGACAGCGGGATGGCTCCCTCCAGCACGCCTTGGGGGCAGAGGTATTTGCAGAAGAACGGGTCTCCCATGCCCACGTCGTTCACAAGGAACGCCGGCAGCAGGAAAACCATCACCAGCAGGACGGCGTACTTGAGGTATGTCAGGGGCTTGAGCTTCTTTGTGGAGAGCTTCTTTGTCGGGATCTTATGCAGCAGCTCCTGAAACCAGCCGAAGGGACAGAGGAAGCCGCAGATAAAGCGCCCCAGCAGCACGCCCAGCAGAATGAGAAAGCCTGTGATATAATAGGAGAAGCTGAACTTGGATGAGCCCACCACTGCCTGAAACGCCCCGATGGGGCAGGCTCCGGAGGCCGCCGGACAGGAGTAGCAGTTCAGCCCCGGCACGCAGACGGCCTTCCCCGCCCCCTGATACAGTCCGCCCTTGAGGAAGTTCGGCAGGTGCAGGTTGGTCAGCAGCGTCGCCCCCGCCTGAATCCAGCCCCGGAAGCGGGACATGGTCTGTGAAACGCCTGAAAACTTTTTACCCAATGCCCACACACTCCAGACATAATTTGATTGCTTTGCTCAGCACTGTCGCCGCCTCGCCCCGCCAGACGCCGAAGCACAGCATGGCGGCTCCGGCCATCAGCAGCGCGATCTGCGCCGCGGCCTTTTTCCCGCAGCTCATTTTTCATCACCCTTTCCGATTTTGTGCCCCCATCATAGCGCGGGAGAGTTAAAGTCTCTGTTAAGAACGAAAATTTAACGCAAACCTTATCTATTTTTGCTATAATGAAAACAACACAAAAACGGAGAAATAAAAAGGAGGGCTCTCATGCACCTTTTAGTAATTGAAGATGAACGCGCCCTGTGCGAGACCATCGTCCGCAGCCTGCGGCGGCTGGCCTACAGCGTGGACTACTGCTACGACGGGGAGAAGGCTCTGGAGTTGCTGGGCGTGGAGCGCTACGATCTGGTGCTTCTTGATCTGAATCTGCCGAAAAAGGACGGCATGACGGTGCTGCGCACCCTGCGGCAGACCGACCGGGAGACGCGGGTGCTGATTCTCTCCGCCCGCAGCGAAGTGGAGGACAAGGTGCAGGGGCTGGATGCGGGTGCCAACGACTACCTGGCAAAGCCTTTTCATCTTGCCGAGCTGGAGGCCCGCATCCGCAGCCTGACATTGCGGCAGTTCACCCAGCAGGATGTGCTGCTAAGCTGCGGAGCTTTAACCTTTGACACCCGCTCCCGCACCGCCGCTGTCAACGGGCAGCTGCTGACGCTCACCCGCAAGGAAACGGGGATACTCGAATACCTAATGGTGCATCAGGGGCGGCCCGTGAGTCAGGAGGAGCTGATGGAGCATGTTTGGGACAACAGCGTGGACAGCTTCAGCAATTCCATTCGCGTCCACATCTCCGCCCTGCGCAAAAAGCTCCGCGCCGTGCTGGGCTATGACCCCATCCGCAACCGCATCGGCGAGGGCTATCTGATGGGAGGCGAGGAGGAATGAAGCGGCTTTCCCTGCAGTGGCGCATCACACTGATGTCCGTCCTGCTCATCGGCATCACCTGCGTGGCCATGAATCTGCTGCTCTGTTCCTCCGGTGTGTACTATATGGACACCATTGCAGACAGCTTACAGGGCAGCGGCACGGTGATCCTGAATGAGGAAGGTACGGCAAGCTTTGACCCGCAGCTCGTTGCGCCCAGCGAGGAGCTGACCATCGTTGTCGATGGGGCGCAGGGACGCTTCCGCACCACCAATTGGTATATCACGGCTATAGTGACACTGCTCAGCGGAATTTTGGCCTATTTCGTCAGCGGGCGAGCCCTCAAGCCCCTGCACAGCTTCGCCTCTCAGGTAGAGAAGGTGCAGCTGAACAATCTAGCGGATGTGAGGATCGATGAGGACGTGCTGCCGGAATTCCGGCAGCTCAGCCACTCCTTCAACCAGATGCTGGAGCGGTTGAACAACGCCTTTACCGCCCAGCGGCAGTTTACCGGCAATGCCGCCCACGAGCTGCGCACACCGCTTGCGCTGATGCAGGCACAGCTGGAGCTGTTTTCCGCAGAGCACACCGATGTGCTGCCGGAGACGGCGGAGTTTCTCCTGCTTTTGCGGGAGCAGACGGAGAGGCTGACGCAGATGACCAAAACGCTGCTGGAAATGAGCAATTTGCAGCAGGTGGCGCGGAACGAGCAGATTCAGCTTATCCCAATGATCGAGGAGATCTTCACAGACCTCGCCCCGCTGGCAGAAAAGCGCGGTGTCACGCTAAAAGCGGAGGGCGACGGCGTTATGACCGGCAGCGACGCGCTGATCTATCGGCTGATCTTCAACCTGACGGAGAACGCCGTCAAGTACAACCGCCCTGGCGGCTCGGTGTGGGTCTATGTCACACAGGAGACGGAAAAGCTCCTGATCCGCGTTTCCGACACCGGCCGCGGCATTCCGGAGGAATTTCAGCGGAGCATCTTCCAGCCCTTCTTCCGGGTGGACAAGTCCCGCAGCAGGGAGTACGGCGGCGTGGGGCTGGGACTTTCGCTGGTGTGGGAGATTGCCGATCTCCACGGCGGCTGCGTCCGGGTAGAGGAGAGTTCAGATGAGGGCACGACCATCGCGGTGGAGCTGCCGATACAGTGAAGCTGCATCTCACATAAAGCAATAAGCCGCGCAGTGGGAGTGCCCTTCGGGCGCTCCCGCCTTATCTTAGCATTTTGAATGACTTTGTATTTTCCCAAAGGCCCCCGCTTCGGCGGGGGCCCTTGTCTTTTCACCTTTCGTTTCCCGCTGCGTAGGATAGACTGTACGGAGTCGCCCGGCTCCGCATACTACGGATACGGAAAAGGGAGTGTCTATGCAATCATCTGTCCTTCAGGGGATATTGCTCCCCTTCTGGGGCACGTCGCTGGGTGCGGCGTGCGTATTCTGCCTGCGAAGAGCGCCCTCCGCCGTTCTGCGCCGCGTGCTGGAGGGCTTCGCCGCCGGGGTGATGACCGCCGCCTCGGTGTGGAGCCTGCTGCTGCCCGCTATCGACTGGGCGGACATGGGCCGCTGGTCCTTCCTTCCGGCGGCGGGCGGTTTCTGGCTGGGGGTGCTGTTCCTGCGGCTGCTGGAGCGACTGCTGCCGGAGGCTGTTACCGACCGTTCCACCACCATGACCCTTCTGGCGGTGACGCTGCACAACATCCCGGAGGGGATGGCGGTGGGTGCGGCCTATGCCGGATGTGTGGCGGCAGGAGCCGCCGCGCCCGCCGCGGCGTTTACGCTGGCGCTGGCCATCGCCATCCAGAATGTGCCGGAGGGCGCCATTGTGGCCCTGCCCCTGCGTACCGCCGGTGCGGGGAAGGGGAGAGCCTTTTTGGGCGGCGTGCTCTCCGGCGTGGTGGAGCCCCTGGCCGCCGGCGTGACGGTGCTGGCGGCGGCGCTCATCGTTCCGGCGCTGCCCTGGCTGCTGGGCTTTGCCGCCGGGGCCATGCTCTATGTGGTGGCCGCCGAGCTGCTGCCCACGCGCGGCGATTCCGGCCCGGGGGCGCTGGCCTTTGCCGCGGGCTTTACCGTAATGATGATCCTGGACGTGGCATTGGGGTAGGGAGGAGGGTTGACAACGGCCAATTCCTGTAATATAATGTCGCTGACAAGTAAATAAACAGTCTGTTGATCCAATGTCGCCGGCGACCGTACAGCCCACCACGGGCCAGGCGTCGGCATAGAAGGAAAGGGGTAGCCAAACCCCGCACGACCGGTACTGTGAGCGCAAGGATGCACCGAAGCGGCGAGAGCCGCCGGGACGAAAGTCCGCCATTGTGGGTAAGCCCATGAGAAGGTAGGCTGCAAACGAGGCGGGATGTCTGTCCCCCGCGGCGCGAGCCAGGAGAATTGCATTGTGTAGGACAAAGTTGCAGCGGGCGCGCTCTCCGTGTGCGGGAATCTTGTACCACCATGTAGATGTACCACGCTGACCTCCTGAACGGGAGGTCGGTGTTTTTTGCGCCGCCTTTTTCGCGGCCGGCCCTTTTGGGCGGGCGGCGGGGGCGGCGACGTCTTTCCGTGGTGCAGGGGTCGTATCTATTGCGTTCGCTGTCCGGCTTTGCGCCGGGCAGCGTTTCATTTTCGCGGGACAGAGTGCACTCTGTCCCATTTTTCATGCCCTGCATGAAAAATATTTCCCTTGCCAGGCTGACACGCTGCCATACACAGCGAAGCGGTGCGGAAAACTCGACTGTCAAGCTGAGGCGCCGTGCGCTTTCCATCTGACCGTGAAACTGTGCAGACGAGTCCCCTTTGTCAAGCTGAGGCGGCCATTGGCCGCGTGCTTTTCCATAAGTGGGGCGGGGATGTTGCCGCATCCCCGCCCACCCCCTCACGTCGACAAAAAATTTACATAAAGGAGAAAGAGACATGAAGAAGAGAGTCATAAGCTGGCTGCTGACCGTCGTGATGGTCGTCAGCATGCTGCCCACCTCCGTGTTGGCCGACACGCTGGCCGCGGAGCAGGAGCAGCAGACCCAGCAGGAACAGATAGCTCCGGTGGACACGGAGAACACCGTCCCTGCCGAGGATGAGGAGACGCAGGAGCAGCAGGAGCCTGCTCCGGAAACGCCTGTGTCCCGGTCTGCCCGCATCGGCGGCACGGCGCTGGCGCTGGCGGAAGGAACTGTCAGCTCCGCGGAGGAGTTTGCCGCGATGGAGCCCAGCGGCAATTATCAATTGACGGAGGATATCACCGTCACGGCGCCCTATGGCAACGATATTACCGGCTTTACCGGCTTTACCGGCACCTTTGACGGCAACGGCCACACCGTAACGCTGGATATCACCGCTTCCACGGCCAATGTCGGCCTGTTCAGCAAACTGGCAGGCGGCGCCGTGGTGAAGAATGTGAAAGTGGATGGTACAGTGTCGGGCACGGAAGGCGTTGCCGGCATTGCAGCCCAAGCCAATGGCGCAACCATTAGTGGCTGTATCAACTGTGCAATAATCTCCGCAACCGGACGATATGTAGGCGGTATCGTTGGAAAACTGCGGGGAGGTACAGTAGAGAATTGCTATAACACAGGTGCCATTTCCAGCAGCAGAGACCGCAAAGGTGTTAATTTGGGGGGTATTGCTGGCTATATTGATAGTAATGGATCTGTCAAGAATTGCTATAATAGCGGGACGACTTCTGTAACTGCGGATACATCGAATTACGCCGCTATCGCCGGTTGGTGCGACAACTCCACCGTGACGAATTGCTACTATCTGGATACCACGGCATCTGCCGGTGCCAACGGCAATAGCCAGACGGCAACGTCAAAAACCGCCGAGGAGATGAAATCCCCCGCGTTTGCGGCTTTGTTAGGGGATGGCTTCATGGTCAAGAGCGGGAACTATCCCGCCCTCAGCTGGGAGACCCCCACCGCGGCGGTACTCTTTACCATTGTTCCCGCGAATGCCACGCTCGAAATCAACGGCGGCACTTATACCGGCTCCACCACCGTGGCGCTGCCTGCCGCCGATGCACCGTATTCCTATACCGTGTCCTGCCCCGGCTACACGCAGCAGACCGGCACCGTGACCGTGAGGAACAAGGACAACCCCGTGGCTGATCCTGCCAATGTTACTGTTACGCTGGCGGAGGATGCTGCACAGTGGGTCACCGTGACCTTCACCGTGACTCCCGCCGGTGCCACGCTCACCCTCAAGGACGGCGAGACGCAGGTTACGCCCACCGAGGGAACGACCTATCAGCTGCTGAAGGGTCACGCCTATACTTACACCGCCGAGACGACCGAGGAGGGCTATGAGCCCGCCGCCGGCGAAGTGACGCCCACCGAGAGCAGCACCCAAACCGTGGCGCTGAAAAAGGTGCAGAGCATTGCGGTGACCAAGGCTCCCACAAAGACGGAGTACTACAAGGGCGATGCCGAACTTGACCTGACCGGCATGGTTCTCACGGTGAGCTATGAGGGCACCGATGAACCCCGCACCATTGAAGGCGACTATGCCGCCGCCGGTGTGACGTTTGAAGGGTTTGACACCAGCGAGCCGGCGGAATCGAAAAGTATTACCATCAGCTATAGAGGCAAGACCGCGAGCTTTGCGATCGAGGTCAAGGACAAGCTGCAATTCTCCGATTTCTTTAGTGCCATCAGTGACAGCGTCACGGCAACGAATAGTACGTCCCGTCCATTTGAGCCGGTACAATCTGAGGGATGCCTACAACCGGCAAGTAACGCGAGTTCCTATTCCCCCTCAACGATAACGATTGCGGCTATCAAGAATGTAACTGTATCTTTTGACTATTGCGGCGGTACAGGTTATACGGACTTCTATGTCAAAAAAGGCAGTAGTCAACTGTTAGCCTCCTATTATAGCTCCGAGTGGAAGAATTTTTCTGCTGATCTGAGAATTGGGGAGACACTGACGCTGAGTTATGGTTCCTCAAGCGGACTCAAGCTCAAAAACTTCACCGTTTCCCCGCTGTACACGCTGACCATAGCGCCGGACCAGACGGACGCGACGGTCACTCTGAAAGATAAGGAAGGCAAAACCGTCTCCGGCAGCAATGGCGTATTCGCCGTAAAAGCCGCGGCGGACTACACCTACACCGTCACCAAAAAGGGCTATGAGCCCGCCACCGGCAAGGTGACCATGAGCGCCGAAAATCAAACGGTCAATGTTACCCTTGTCAAACTGCCGGTCATTACCCTGCAGTTTACCCCCGATGATGCGGCGGTAACACTGAAGCAGGGAAACACCACCGTTTACAAGGAGTCTGCGGCCAGTTCCACCGGCAAGAATGTCTATATCGCTGCCAAGAATACCGACTACACCTACACCGTCAGCAAGTTTGGCTATGAGACGGCCACCGGCACGATCAGTGTTGCGACCGGCGATGTGAACAAGACCGTTACCCTGACAGAAGCGGCCAAGTATTCTGTGACCTTCAACATCACCAAGCCGGAGGGCGTGACCGCCGAGCCCACCGTCACCGTGAAGTCCGGCAGAGACACGGTTTATACGGGCAGCGGCGCGAACTGCACCCTCCCCGCCGGGAACTATACCTACACAGCCACCCTGGAGGGCTGCGATACCTTGTCTGGGAGTTTTGTGGTCAAGGCTGCCAAGACCATAGGCCTGGAGTTCGTCAAGTCGCTGACCTTTGACGATTTCTTTGCCGGCCTGGACGGTATCACTGCCGAGAACGGCACACGATATGGCTTTGAACCGGTGCGGGCTGCTGGTGGGAACTATTTGGAGAGCAATAGAAGAAGTTACGGCACGACCTCCTTGACCCTGACGGCGACAGAGTCTCGTCTGGTGTCTTTCCAGTATCTTGCAAAGGGAAATAAAGCCGATTACTCATGGGATGACGATTCTGCCTTTAGCGTGAAAAAAGGTACAAGCACTCTGCTGACAGCCTATGAGGAGAACGGTTGGAAAACCTTTAGCACGGTGTTGAACACGGGTGAAAAACTCACCTTGTCTTTCAGTGAAAGTGGCAGCAGTTACTATGTCCGGCTCAAGGATTTTGCCGCCGCCGCAGCCCACACCCTCACCCTTAATACTCCCGCCGGTGCAACGGTGGTGCTGAAGGACCGTAGTGGCGCGGAGATCACCGGCAAAAACGGCGCATACACCGTTGCCGCCGGTACCTATGCCTACACCGTCAGCAAGTTCGGCTACGAGACCAAGACGGGGAACATCACCGTTAGCGCCGATGTGAACGAGACCATCACGCTGAGCGAACTTGCCACCCGTACCCTGACCTTTGCCGTAACTCCGGCGGACGCCACGGTGACCGTGACCCACCCCGTGGGCGGCACGATCACAGCAGACGAGAACGGCGCATACATCGTCTACGCCGGCGAGACGTATGCCTATACCGTCGCCAAGGCGGACTATATCACGGTCAGCGGCAGCTTTACCGCTGCCAAAAACGACACCATCACGGTAACACTGACCTATGCCGGTGAGGGATGGGACGGCACGACCAAGACCGCGCCCACGCAGGACGAGAGCGGTGTCTACCTGATCGATACCGCCGCGAAGCTGGCCTGGTTTGCCGATGCCGTCCAAAACGGGCAGAGAGATATCAGCGCCAAACTCACCGCCAACATCAACCTCAACGGCAAGACCTGGACGGCCATCGGCACCAGTAGCAATAAGTTCGCCGGCACCCTGGACGGCGATAATTACACCGTTAGTGGACTCGTTACAACCGGCCTTGTGGGGGAACTTGCAGAGGGCGGCGTAGTTGAAAATCTGCGTGTGAATTGCGCGATTGTCAGTACTTCGTCGCTTTTGGGAGGTGTTGCCAATTCCAGTGCAGGAACGATACGGAACTGCATGGTCAGTGGTAGTATCACGTTCTCCAGCGGGGGATATAATGGTGCATCGGCAATCGGCGGCATTGCTGGACGGAATACCGGCAACGGTGTGATTAGTGGTTGCGTTAGTAGGGCTGTCGTCAAGGATGCTTACGATAATAGTACATATGGTACATCCGCATCTTTGGGAGGCATTGCCGGATATGCATACGGTGTTGTCGAGAACTGCTATTTTACCGGTACTCTCGCGGTAAAAAAGACGCAGCCGAATAAGATTATCAATCAAAAACGCGGCGGCCTTGTAGGCGAACTGAACGCTAATGCAGAGCTCAAGGGTTCCTATGTGGCAGGAGAGTTCGCAATAGCAGATGAGAGTAAGTTCGGTGCGGTGGTAGGCAAGGTGAACTCCGGCGCCACCATCACCAACTGCGCTTATCTGGACACCGTCGCACCACAGGCCGCGGCGGATGGCACCACCAGCGGTATGACTGCCCGCACCGCGGACTATATGCGCACCCCGGAATTTGCGGCGGAGATGGGGATGCACCTTGACAGCGGCAACAGCAACGGCGGCTTCCCGGTGCTGCCCTGGCAGGGCGGCACCCCCGTGGACAATGCCGACCTCAAGGCCGCTGCCGCCGCCGCCAACGCCTTGGAACTTCGCGGCATGAGCGCCGCCGACGCCGCCAAGAAAGCCAAGGCCGACTGGTACGCCGAGACTGTGCTGAGATTCTATGACCTTACGGACTATAACGATAAGGCCGACCTCTGTGAGAAATACGGCATCGAAGAGCCCGGCGAAGCGGTCACGGACCTGCACGACTACTTCCTGAACGCCCTGCAAAAGCACTTCTATAAGGAACTGGGGCTCGATGCCGAGAATGCAGACCTTCTGAAGGCCGATGCCACCGGCGTCTATCAGCTCCGCGGCCTTACCCCGGTGAGCAGCGACCCGGAGGAGGAAGAGGAGATCGCGCAGACCTATACCGGCTTCCTGACCCTGCCCGCGAGCGTCACCGTTCCCGTGGAGGGCAGTGGAGAGAAGACCGTTTCCCTCGCATGGACGGCGGATAACGCTCTGGTGAACACCGCCACCGGCGCGCTCACCGCGCCTGCGGCGGATAAGGTCACGGTGACCCTCACCGCCACTCTCCAAAGCGGCGCTGCCACGAAGACCAAGACCTTCACGCTGTGCCTCTGGTCCGAGAATGCGGAAAAGGTGCAGACGCTGGAGGATATTGCCGTCGAGTTCACGCGCAAGAATACCGCCGTGCAGCCCCTGCAAGGCGTGGGGCTCTATGATGAAACCAACATCACTCAAGCCTTCCGCCGCCTGCTGGCAGAGCAGGGCTATGCGGATGTGGCGGACAACTCCGAGATCACCTATGTCAACGGTAGCGCCAAGGCCAACGGCTTTGACGGTACCAAGGTACAGTACATTGCCGACAACGGCGACATTATCTACTTCACCGGCGACGGCACCGCCCGCCAGACCGTGCAGTACACGGGGTTGAAGTTCAACATCACCTATGCCGGGGTCACCAAGGAGATCACCCTCCGTGCCACCGTGGGGCGCAGCGCCGACGCGGTGCAGAAACTGCTGGAGAGCGCCGCCGGGTCCCTGAATTGGGAACTCATCCGCGGCGAGAACACCAACGGGGCCACCCAAAGCGAGGTGGCGGGCTGGACGCTCTACACCGTGAACGACCGCATCACCTCCAACCTCACGCTTCCCTCCAGCATTGCGGGGCGCTATGATGTGAAGGTGCAGTGGGGCACCCGGAACACCGAGTGGCTCTACATCACCAACGGCACCAACGGCACCGGCGTGGGCACCGTCAACCGCCCCCTGCAGCCCGCAGACGGCACGGCGCTGCCCGAGAAGGCCGGCAAGTTCCGGCTGATCGCCCGCGTGACCTATGACGCCTTCGATGACTACACGCTGGCGCACATCACCGGCGACAACGGCGTGGAGGTCTATGCCGATGTGCTCTTTGACGCCACCGTTGCGCCCTTCGACAGCAGCGTGACCAGCGAGATGCAAAACGCTCTGGCGGAGAAGTATCAGGGGCTCCTGCGCGACTTTGTGGACAAGACAAAGCCCGTGGACACGACTGCCGTCGGCGACGATATGCAGATGCCCAGACCCGCTCTTCTGGAGAAAGCGGGCATCATGACCGACAGTTATAACCAGAAGGTCACGATGGTGAGCCTCACCCCGGATGTGCTGGACTTCAACGGGTATCACGCCATGGTCTACCGCCCACTGCCCGGTGAGAAGCCGGTGGAGGCGAAGTATGTGGTGACCATCACCACCCGCAGCTCCGGCCTTCTGCTGGCGCGGCAGGAGTTCAGCTTCACCATTCAGCCTTTTACCCAGCCGGAGTTGGATGGCGCTGCCGCCTTTATGACGGAGGCGCGGACCGAGAACGCCTACTGGGACGGTATCAAGAACAAGAATACGGTTAAGACCGAGGTTACCTCCGACCTGTATCCCTTTGCGGAGATCTGCAAAAACGAGGACGGCACGCTGAAATACATCCGCGGCACGGTGAATATGACCTTCGACGGCATCGAGGCCGACGATATCCCCGGCTGGCTCGATACGGAGAAATACCGCTGCTTCCGATCCTCCCGTCCCTCCGTCATCGAGAATGAGCTGCTGCGTGTGCACCAGCCGGAGTACAATACGACAGTTACGCTGGACAGCGTCCTGACCTACACCAAGTACGCCCAGTATTGGGAGAAGTTCGGCATCAACGGCACCGAGGAGACCAAGGAACGCTACAAGGACTTTGCCCAATTCTACAAGCAGCCCATCCACATCGACCTGACGGTGCCCGGTACCACGGGGCAGAATGACCCCAACGAAAATCAGACCCTCACCGTGAAGGTCAAGGTGGACGGCTACAACAAGAACGGCCATACTTTCCGGGGAATCTCCGACTTTACCTTCACCGGCAAGGCCAACGAGGATCCCACCGCTTGGGACGCTGTGAAGGCGTGCCTTGACAGTGCCAACTACACCTATACCGGCAGCGGCACCTACATCAAGAGCATCACCGATGCGGCGGGCAACACCCTCAAGGAGAAGGGCGACGGCAAGTCCTCCGGCTGGATGTTCGGCCTCACCTTACAGGGCGGCACCGAGACTTTGCCCAAGACCACGCTGGACAACACCTATCTCAAAGACGGCGACACCCTGCGCCTGTTCTTTACCGACACCTATATTCCGCTGGACCCGACGGATCCCATGGTGCCCGGTGCGGAAGTGCCCGGCTTCGATGAGGCGTATGCCGGCGCCAAGGCGTATATCCAAAGTGCGGTGAGCGCCCCGGTCGTCAGCTATCTCTTCGGCGAATGGGCGGTACTGGGACAGGCTCGCGCCAAAGTGCCCCTGTCCGAGGCATATATCGCGGCCTATTATGAGAAGGTCGTGGCCTATGTGCAGAAGAATATGGGCGCGGACGGCGTTCTTGTCGATCCCGAGAGCCGTAACCCCACCGTCACCGACAACGAGCGTATCATTCTGGCCCTTACCGCCATCGGCAAGGACCCCGCCAACGTGGGCGGCGAAAACCTGCTGAAGGCGCTGCAGAACAAGGATATCATGCAGGTCACCGATACCAGTAACACGGATATCAACGGCCTCGTCATGGGTCTGCTGGCGCTCAACAGCCGCAATTACACCTCCGACACCTCCTGGCTGGTGCAGGCTGTTCTTGCACAGCAGAACGAAGACGGCAGCTGGAGAGCCAGCGCCGACACAAAACCCGTCGGCGACGTGGACATGACCGCCATGGCGCTGCAGGCGCTGGCGCCCTACTATAAGGACGGCGGCAATGAAACCGTGAACACGGCCGTGGAGAAAGCCCTCAACTGGCTCTCCGGCAAGTATCGAAGCGGCTACGACTCCTCCGAGAGCTGCGCGCAGGTGGTCATCGCCCTTTCCGCCCTGAATTTGGATGCCAACACGGACGCGCGCTTTACCAAGACCGTGGAGGGGAAGACCCTGAGCGTGCTGGGGAACCTCCTGCAGTACCGCGTGGCGGAGAACGGCGGCTTTAAGCATCAGTTCGCAGACAAGGCCGTCAACGAGATGGCCACGGAGCAGGCGCTTTGCGCCATGGCCGCCTATGCGCGCTTTACCGAGAAGGCCAACGCCCTCTACGATATGACCGACGCCGCCTGCGCCCATCGCTTCGGCGAGTGGAAAGTGACCGTGGCCGCCACCTGCACCAAGGACGGCGTCAGCCGCCGGATCTGCTCCATTTGCGGCGTCGTGGAGGAAAAGCCTGTTCCCGCGACGGGCCACAAGTTCAGCGCGTGGACGGTGACCAAGGCGGCCACCTGCACCGAAAGCGGTATCAGCACCCGTAAGTGCAGCGTTTGCGGCACGGAGGAGACGATGATCGTCCCGTCTCTGGGGCACAGTATGACTGCCACGGCGGGCAAGGCTGCTACCTGCACCGAGGCAGGCAACAGTGCCTATTGGACCTGCTCTCGCTGCCACAAGTTCTTCAGCGATGCGGCGGGCAAGACCGAGATCGCCAAGGACAGCTGGGTCATCGCGGCCCTGGGCCACGATGAGGCCACCCGTGCGGCGGTGGCGGCCACCTGCTACGCCTCCGGCCATGAGGCGGATACCTACTGCAAGCGCTGCGGCATTGTCATCACAGCTGGCGCGACCATTCCCGCCACCGGCAAACACACCTATGTGGACGGCGTCTGCACCACCTGCGGTACCAGGAACCCGGCAGGGGGCATTAAGGGTGACGACCTCAAGGTGGACAGCAAGGACAACACGATCGTCACAGGCGGCGGTCTGACCATCAAGACCGACAAACCTGTTACGGATGAGAAGTTGGCGGAGATCAAGGCGGCTGTCGAGAACGGCTCTATCGTCATTACCGTGAATAACACGCCCATCCTCCAGCTTACAAAGGAGGACAAGGAGTCGGACGGCGGCAAAAAAGCCCTGATGCAGGCTGGTGCAGCTGCCAGCGGCGAGCTCAAGAAGGAGTTGGATAAGCTGGCGGAGAAGCTGGATGCCCTGCGCGGCGACAAATCCCGCAAGAACGCGCAGTTGGAGAAGGTCGTAGACGTGACTGTGGCGCTGGTCAAGACGGAAGGGAACGAGATCAAGACCGTGGCGCAGCTTATCGAGTTGCCCCACAGCGTCACCGTGACCATCCCCATCACCGACGAGCTGTACGCGGCCCTTCAGGGCAAGCACGTCTGCGTGGTGCGCAGCCACACCGACGCCAACGGCAGCGTGACCACTGCCGAGCTGCCTGCCACACTGGGCGGCACCAAGGGCAACTACGTCCTGACCTTCCAGACGGACAAGGCCTCCGCGTTCGCCATCGTCTCCTATGAGACGGTGTCCTCCGGGTACTACTACGGTGGAAACGGCTCGGCCGACAGCGGCAAGAAGGACTCCGCCAACACGGCGGACGACAGTCAGATGGTGCTGTGGCTGGGCAGCGCAGCACTGGCGGCGGCAGCCGTTGTGGTGCTGACCCGGAAGAAGCGCGTTTCCAAGTAACAACAGCACAGCCGACGCAGGGGCGCGAAAGCGCCTCTGCGTATGGCGCTTTTATGAGGAATGAGAGATATGAAGAAAAACCACCGATTTTGGCTGTTGGCGCTGGCGCTGTCCCTGCTGCTGACCTGCGCCGCCTGCGGAAAAAAGACCGTATCGTACGCCCCCGGCAACATTCCCACGGCAACGCAGGAGCAGACCACGGACACCAGGAAGGACGACACAGCTGAAACGGGCACCACCAAGGCTGACGGCAAGCAGGACGCGGCAAAGACTGAGGATAAGACCGCGGACGATAAGAAGCCTGACAAGCAGAAGCCGGCTGATGATGCCAAAAAGGCCGAGGAGGACGCCAAAAAGCAGGAGGAAGCCAAGCGCCTGGAGGAGCAGAAGCGGCTGGAAGAAGAGAAGAAACAGCAGGAACAGGAGCAGCCTTCTGCGCCGGACCCGGACCCTGCGCCTGCACCTGACCCTGCGCCGGCGGCATCCGTATCGCTGTACATCTCCTGTGCCACGGTGCTCAATAATATGGACAAGTGCTCCGACAGCGTGAAGGGCCTTATCCCCGCCGACGGCGTGATCCTGTCCACCACGGTGACCATCACCGAGGGTGAGTCTGTCATGTCCGTACTGAAGCGAGCCTGCGGTGACGCGGGTATCCCGGTGAGCTCCAGCGGCAACTATGTCAGGGGCATCAACGGCCTGTTCGAAAAAAATGTGGGCAGGAGCTCCGGCTGGATGTACTGTGTGGGGGGAACCTTCCCCAGCTATGGCGCGGACAGCTATACGCTCTCCGGCGGCGAGAGTATTCAGTGGCTCTACACCTGTAATATGGGTGCAGACGTGGGCAATACCTACATGGGCTGACAAAAGGGCGGCTTTTGCCGCCCTTTTTCCGCACGCAGGATTGACGTATCCCCTGGCGGCAGGGTATAATCAAAAGGTTAAGACATCATGTATGCAGGAGGTGATCCCATGGACGATACGCTGCGCACTTGCCATCCGGCGGTGAGCTTTTCCTACTTTGCCCTGGTCATCGCCTGCGCGATGCTGCTGATGCACCCGGTGTGCCTGGTTCTGTCGACGCTGGGCGGCGGGTGGTATGTTGCCCGTCTGCTGGGCGGCAAGGGCCTGCGCCGCCACCTGCTGTGGCTGCTGCCTATGGCCCTCCTGGCGGCGGCCCTGAACCCGGCCTTTGTCCACCAGGGCGTCACCATTCTGGCTTATCTGCCCTCCGGCAATCCTTTGACGCTGGAGAGCCTGCTCTACGGTCTGGCCGCCGGCGCCATGCTCAGCGCCGTGGCGCTGTGGTTCGTCTGCGTCACCGATGTCATCACCTCGGACAAGGTGGTGTACCTCTTTGGCCGCGTCATCCCGGCGCTGTCCCTGCTGCTGAGCATGATCCTCCGCTTTGTGCCCCGCTTTGTCCGGCGGCTCCGTGCCGTGGCGCAGGCCCAGCGGCATCTGGGCCGTGATACCCAGACCGGCGCCCCGGCCCGGCGCGTCAGAAGCGCCCTTCGTGTGTTCTCCATCGTTGTCACCTGGAGCCTGGAAAGCGGGCTCATTACCGCCGACAGTATGCGCTGCCGGGGCTATGGCCTGCCGGGGAGGACATCCTTCTCCCTCTACCGTTTTGACCGGCGTGACGGTGCCGTCGCCCTCTGGCTGGCCTTCTGCGGCCTGTATCTGTTGGGCGGCGGTCTGGCCGGCGGCTTGCGCTTTCAGTATTACCCCATGCTGCTCAGCGGCCCCGTCACACCGCTGACGGTCAGCTTTTTCGCCGTTTACGGCCTGCTCTGCTTTACGCCGGTGCTGCTGGACGCCCTGTCCCGGCGCCGCTATCTCGTCCGGAAAGGAGGGACTCCCCGTGCCTGAACTGCTGCGTTTGGAGCATTTTGGCTTCACCTACCCCCAGCAGCCCTGCCCCGCGCTGGCGGATGTGTCCCTCACGGTCCGTCAGGGCGAGTTCTGGGTCCTCTGCGGCGCCTCCGGCTGCGGCAAGACCACGCTTCTCCGCCAGCTGAAGCCCGCCCTGCGCCCCCACGGTGCGGCCGAGGGCCGTATCCTCTTCGACGGTCAGCCGCTGGATGACCTGCCGCCCCATCGGCAGGCCGCCGATATCGGCTTCGTCCTCCAGTCTCCGGAGGAGCAGACCGTCACCGACAAGGTCTGGCATGAGCTGGCCTTCGGACTGGAGAGCCTTGGCTGCGACACGCCCTCCATCCGTCGCCGCGTGGCGGAGATGGCCTCCTTCTTCGGCATCCAGGACTGGTTCCATAGGAAAGTGGACGAGCTCTCCGGCGGCCAGAAGCAGCTGCTGGCCCTGGCCTCGGTCATGGTGCTCCAGCCCCGGCTGCTGATTTTGGATGAGCCCACCAGCCAGCTGGATCCCATTGCCGCCGCCGACTTTTTGCAGACTGTGGGCCGCCTGAACCGCGAGCTGGGCATCACCGTCCTCCTGACGGAGCACCGTCTCGAGGAGGCGTTGCCCCTGGCCACCCACGCCGCCGTGCTGGACGGCGGCCATCTCCTCTGTGCCGGCGCGCCGGAGGCGGTGTGCCGTTCCCTGCGGGGCCGCGGCCACGATATGTTCCTGGCCATGCCCGCCGCCGTCCGTATCTGGGCTGGGGTGGACAGCGACGCGCCCTGCCCCATCACCGTCCGCGAGGGCCGCGATTTCCTGTCCGGCTGGTGCGATGAACACCCCCTGTGCCCGCTGCCGCCGGAGCCGGTGTATCCCGCCGGGGATACCGCCCTTGCCGGCGCGGGTCTCTGGTTCCGCTATGAGCCGGACCAGCCGGACGTGGTCCGCGGTCTGGACCTTCAGGCCCGCCGGGGAGAGCTGCTGGCCCTGCTGGGCGGTAACGGCGCGGGCAAGTCCACCACGCTGGGTCTGCTGTCCGGCGCGCTGACGCCCCAGCGGGGCACCGTGACCCATACGGGCCGCATCGGCGTTCTGCCTCAGGACCCGCAGGCCCTGTTCGTGAAAAACACGGTCCGTCAGGACCTGTACGAGTCCTTTGACGGCACGGACCTCCCCAAAGACCAGCGTGACCGCCGGGTGGAGCAGGTGACGGCCCTTTGCTGCCTGACCGAGCTGCTGGACCGTCATCCCTATGACCTCTCCGGCGGCGAGCAGCAGCGGGCCGCCCTGGGTAAGGTGCTGCTGCACCAGCCGGATATCCTGCTGCTGGACGAGCCTACCAAGGGCCTGGACGCCGCCTTCAAGCAGTCCTTTGCCGCTATTCTTTCCACGCTGACCGCCGCCGGCACGACAGTGGTGATGGTCAGCCACGACGTGGCCTTCTGTGCCCGGTATGCCCACCGCTGCGCCCTGTTTTTCGACGGCAGCATCGTTGCGGAGGGCACACCCCGTGACTTCTTCTCCGGCAACAGCTTCTATACCACTTCCGCTAACCGTATGGCCCGGGATTTCTGCCCCTGTGCCGTCACGCCGGAGGACGTGATCGCGGTCATCGGCGGGACCGTCCCGCCCCAGCCGGAGGTGCCTGCCGCCTGGCAGCCTCTGCCTCCGGTGGCGGAGGAGTCCACCGCCTGGAAGCCGAAAAAGCTCCCCTGGTGGCGCAGGACCATCGCCGCCGTATGCGGTGCGGGTGCGCTGGCGATCTTCTGGCTGGCGGCCAAGCACACCGACCTCACCGCCCTGGTGGGCGGCGGCACGCTCTCCCAGGCCGGCTGGCAGGCCCTGGGCCTTTACGGCCTGTTCATCGCCCTGCTCTTCGGCTGCATCGCCGCCATCGGCCGGCGCTCCAAGCCCCTGACGCTGCTCCAGACCCCGGTGCAGAAGCGAAGGCTCTCCCACCGTACCCGTCTGGCGGCGGTGCTGATATTGCTGTGTATCCCCGCCACGCTGTATCTGGGCTTTTTCTACCTGGGCAACACTGCCTACTACCCCATCGCCTTCGCCGTGCTGCTGGAATGTATGGTGCCCTTCTTCCTGGTGTTTGAGGGACGGAAGCCACAGGCCCGTGAGCTGGTGCTGGTGGCCTCCCTCTGCGCCCTGGGCGTGGCGGGCCGCGCCGCCTTCTTCATGCTGCCTCAGTTCAAGCCCGTCCTGGCTCTGACCATCATCTCCGGCGTGGCCCTGGGCGGCGAGACCGGCTTCCTGGTGGGCGCCATGACCATGCTGGCCAGCAACGTTCTGTTCTCCCAGGGCCCCTGGACGCCTTTCCAGATGTTCGCCATGGGCATCATCGGCTTCCTGGCGGGCGTGCTGTTCCGCCGGGGCTGGCTGCGCCGCAGCCGCGCCGCCCTGTGCGTGTTCGGTGCAATCTCCGCCGTGCTCATCTACGGCGGTATTATGAACCCCGTCTCCGCCCTGCTCTATGCCCGCACGCTGGAGTGGAAGGTCATCGCCGCCTACTATGTCACCGGCTTTCCCATGGACTGCGTCCACGCCGCAGCCACGGTGTTCTTCCTGCTGGTGCTGGCGGAGCCCATGCTGGAGAAGCTGGACCGCATCAAGATCAAATACGGCTTAGTGGAATAAGCAGACGCGCCCACCCCGTCGGGGTGGGCGCGTCCGCGCGGTGCAACTTCAGGTTTCCCACCTTTTTTTTCGCCGCAACCCAAGGCTGATAGACAATCTGCCCGATCTGCTGTATAATAGATCCAAACACACAGAAGGGAGGACCGCCTATGCCTGCCATCCGCTGCAAGGCCTGCGGCAAGACCTATGATTCCCGTGAGGGCTTCTGCCCCAAGTGCGGCGCCTATAACCGCCCGCCCCGCCGGGAGTGGGTGGACGCCGGCGGCGACGTCCACTACGCCCAGCAGGAGAAGGTCTGCTACGAGCAGAAGGAGTGCCACGAAGAGAAGGTTTGCTACGAAAACCAGACCCGCCGCCCCAAGCCCCATATCCAGTGGCACGTACCGAAGAAGAACACCGCCTCCGGCGCCATAGGGGCCGTGATCGCCGTGTCCATTGTCATCGTGCTCATCAACACGCTGCGCGGCGTGTCCGGTGACATCTTTGACCGCAATGAGCCGATGCCCGACTACGACTGGAGCTCTCCGGAGTACGTCGGTGAGGCGGTAGCGTCGGCGCGGGAGTATGCGGAGATGGGCGAATGCTTCACCTTGGAGGGCGGTGCCTTCGTGGTGGCCTATACCGAGCTGGACCACGAGAACCTGTCCCTGCTGGCCTATGTGGTGGAGGAGGGGGACTACCAGACCTTCCCCGACCTTATCTGGGTGGACGATGACGGCTTTGAAAACTGGTGCTATCCCGAGGATGTTGTCGTTTCAGACACCGACGACAATGTGTTCATATGCACGTATGACCTGTCGCCGATGGAGGAGCTTACGGAGGAGACTTACCTGCTCTTCTCCGGCATGGATAAAGAGGTCGTCGTTCCCGTTGACCTTGCACAATGGTGATACAAAAGCCTCCCCTGTGGGGGAGGCTATTTGCTCTATATAGACAGGCCCTCCGGCGAAGCCGGGGGGCCTGTTTCTCAGAACTTATCCTTATTGAATATCCGCAGGATCTCGTCGAAGGACTTGTCCATCTCGTCCTGACCCTGCTCGCCCTTCACCTCGTCCAGGGGCTGGGGCGCGCCGCTGTTCTCCGTCTGTGCGGGCTGGGTCACAGCGGCGGCGTTGGCGGCCTGCTGCGCCTCGTCAAAGCCCGTGGCGATGACGGTCACGCGGATCTCATCGTCCAGCGTCTCGTCGAAGGCGGCGCCGAAGATAGTCAGCGCGTCGGGATGCACCGCCTGCTGCACCAGCGTGGCGGCCTGCTCCACCTCCTCCAGACCGATGTCCATGGAGCCGGTGACGTTGATCAGCACGCCCCGTGCACCGTTGATAGAGGTCTCCAGCAGGGGGGAGGAAATGGCCATCTTGGCGGCCTCCTCGGCCTTGCCCTTGCCGGCCGCGCGGCCCACGCCCATGTGGGCCAGACCTGCGTCCTTCATAATGGCGGTCACGTCCGCGAAGTCCAGGTTGATGAACCCGGTGTCGCGGATCAGGTCAGAGATGGACTGCACCGCCTGGCGCAGCACGTCGTCCGCGATCTCAAAGGCGTTGGCAAAGGTGATCTTCTGGTCGGTGGCGTATTTCAGACGCTCGTTGGGAATGATGACCAGCGAGTCTACCTTGCTCCGCAGCTCCTCAATGCCCTGTTCCGCCTGGGTCATGCGGCGGTGTCCCTCAAAGCCGAAGGGCTTGGTCACCACGCCCACGGTCAGAATGCCTGCCTCCCGGGCGATCTCAGCCACCACGGGTGCCGCGCCGGTGCCGGTGCCGCCGCCCATGCCGGCGGTGATGAACACCATGTCGGTGTTTTCCAGCGCCTTGGCCATCTGGTTGCGGCTCTCCTCCGCGGCCTTGCGGCCCACATCCGGGTTGGAACCCGCACCCTTACCGCCGGTCAGCTTCTCGCCGATCTGAATTTTATAGGTAGCGCTGGAGGCATTCAGCGCCTGCTTGTCTGTGTTGACTGCGACAAAATCAACGCCCTGCGCGCCGCCGCGTACCATGCGGTTGACCACGTTGTTTCCGCCGCCGCCTACGCCCACGACCTTGATGCTGACAACGTTCTCCGGGCCGGTTTCCAATCCAAAAGCCATGTCTGCTC
>ERZ826016.1499-NODE-1499-length-21858-cov-14.379122_pt1 | contig 21858 bp, 19 predicted proteins | sample MGYA00519872_ERZ826016 | MGnify/ENA primary metagenome ERZ826016 (study PRJEB31778, sample SAMEA3449218) | human gut metagenome | biome: human gut; feature: human-associated habitat; material: faeces | place: United Kingdom | collected 2010/2012 ... | reverse complement strand
CTTGAAAAAAGAGCATGAATCTTTGGAATTTGTTTCTTCCATGTTAAATAATTTAATTAATACTTGCCTTTTGTTGGCGAGCACAAAAGTAGATAAACAAAAAACACAAAAGTTACAGGAAACTGTGACGAAATAATAAAAAAAATGTTATTACGTGATACCATTAGTGTGGAAAAAACCACAACAATTATAGAAAGTGCAATGAAAACGCTTGCCGAACTCGAGGATTCGCCTGTTAAGTTATTAAGTTTTACGTTGAGCAGTTCAAATACCACTATTCAACGGTTGATACATGGCGATAGCCGAAACATGGAACACTATATTATTCTATTTACCTATTATAGCCGTAATCTGGGTTGGGAGCAAGATTTCTCCCGTGTGCCGGAGTTATTGGAAAAGGCTTTAAAAGAAGGAAATACTTTGGTAATGGGGGTGAAAGATAAGAAGACCGGGAAAATGGTGGTGAGTGCGGATTTGTTTTGGAAGGAGTGAATGTTGCTAAATTTAAGATGCTAAAGTTGAATATTAAAATTAGAAAAACAATTTTATTACAAATTATTGTGATTCTATTATTTCTGATAGAGTTACTTTTATTTAGTATTAATGGCTATAATATCAATCAAATAACTGTATTGCAATATGAATTAATTATAGTTTATTTCTCAATTTACATTTGTGCTTATATAAAATTAGGACCTTTCAATTTATATTCCATATTTTTATTTACAATGCTTGTATTTATTTATGCAAGAATTTTCTTAGACGCTTTAGGATTATGTGAATGGGAGTGGGCTAATAAATGGAATGATTTTTATTTTCCGGTAGAAACACAATTTCAAATATTGTCATTATTAATATTATCTTTATTGTGTGTTAATTTAGGGCATTCTATGACATCAGTTAATACACATAAATTAAATTTTTCTTTTCCTTCTTCATCCAAAATAGAACAATGGGCTATATTCTTTTTTATATTAGCGATTCCCGGTATAACTGTAAAATATTTGTTAGAATTGAAAGTTATTTTATCCAATGGATATTTAGCAATATTTGACGGAACACTTGCAAATTTATCATATCCTCTTTGGACAATGGGAGCTGGTACAATATTTATTTCTTCCTATGCTATATTTTTAGCTTCACGCCCAGCAAAGAAGAAATTTATAATTATTTCGAGCATATTTTTTATATTGAATATTCTTAATATGCTTAAAGGATCGCGTAATAAAATGATGGTTCCCTTTTTATTTCTCTTGTGGTATTATTATAACTTTTATAAAAGCAAGCCTACAGTTCCGTTCTATAAGATAGCATTTATGGCTTTAATCTGTATTGCTTTTTCACAATGGATGGTTGTGAGTAGGATAGATAGTAATGAAATAGATTATTCAACTATTGTAAGTTTGTTTTTTGTAGAACAAGGAGTTTCTATATTGATTTTAGGATATATGGTATATTATAAAAATTTGTTTATAAATAATAGTATTCCATATATTTTAGGTCCATTGTTTTTGACGGGTACCACTGCAGGACAAACTTTTGAATCACTGCAGCAGACTTATATGTTATCTTATAAACTAACCTATTTTTTATCACCTTCAGCTTATTATGCAGGCGAGGGTATAGGCTCCTCTTATTTGGGTGAATTTTATGATTTGGGTATTATTGGTTTTATTGTGATGTCTTTTATTTTAGGTTATTTTATTAAAAGCATGGATATATATGTAAAACGTAGCCGGATAATGTTGGTCTTGGCATATTTTATTGTGCAAGAAGTAATATATATGCCAAGGAATACCTTTTTCCCGTTATTGATAGAAATTTTACCATGTATATTTATATATTTCGTTATTAAAACTTTATCACACAGAACTAATTTTCGTGTAGCCTTTTTTAAATGAGAACTTTGCAAGAACAAGCATTTTCAAGTGTATTTTGGAGTGCTATCGAACGTTTTTCTGTACAGGGAGGACAAATTATAATAGAAATTATTATTGCCCGTATTTTATTACCTTCCGATTATGGATTGGTTGCTATGTTAAGTGTCTTTTTGGCAATAGCTCAAACATTTATCGATAGTGGCTTTTCTAATGCATTGATTCAAAAGGAAAATAAGACTGATATAGATTATTCTACAATATTATATTTTAATGTTTTTATAGCCGTATTGGCTTATTTGTTATTATTCTTTTTATCTCCGATGATAGCTTCATTTTATGATGAGTCTCGTTTGGAGATTATTGCAAAAGTTATAGGTTTAGGATTGATAATAAATTCTTTTGCTATTGTACAAAGAACTAAATTAATTGTAGCACTAAACTTTAAAAGGCAAGCATTGATTTCTTTTCTTTCCATACTGGGGAGTGGTACTTGTAGTATTTATTTGGCTTTTTCAGGCTTTGGAGTATGGACGTTGGTGTTTCAGACTTTGATGAATAATTTCTTTAATACTTTGTTGCTTTGGATTACATCAAAATGGAAACCTTTACTCGTTTTTTCTAAGAAATCTTTTTTGTCTATGTTTTCTTATGGAAGCCGTCTTTTGTTTGCAAGTCTTTTGCAAACAATATACTTGAATCTCTATACCTTGGTAATCGGTAAGAAATTTGCATCTCAAGATTTGGGATATTATAATAGAGCTTATACTCTTGCACAAGTTCCTTCTTATAAACTCACGGAAATAATGACGAATGCCATGTTTCCGATTCAGTGTCAAATACAGAATGAAGATGATAAATTACGTTCAAGTTTTATACAATACTTGCGTATGGCATGTTTTATTATTTTCCCTTTGACATTACTCTTGTGTGCATTGGCCGAACCGACAATAAAACTTGTGTTGACAGATAAATGGTTACCTATGGTTCCTTTGTTACAGATATTGTGTATTGCTTATATGTGGACACCTGTAATGACTATAAATCACAATATTTTGAAAGTAAAAGGAAGAATGGATTATTTTCTAAAAGCCGAAATATTGAAGAAAGTTACAGCAGTATGTATTTTATATCTGACACTTTCGTATGGGCTTACAATTTTATGTGTCGGACTAATTTTATACTCTTTTGCGGATATTTTTATAATAAGTCGATATTCGTGCAAGCTTATCCATATTACATTATGGATACAATTTAAAGAAATAGCTCCTATCCTTATACTTAGTACCATTATAGGAATGGTAGCATTTATGCTGCAAAGCGTCATTGTGTCTGATATTCTAAAAGTATTAGTCGGTGGCATCTCGGGAGTTGTGCTTTATGTTGTACTGTCTCGTATGTTTAAAATTAACGAAATAAATATCTTATTATTAAAAGTGAAAGAAATTTTAAAATGACAGAGACAAATATTGATTTTGTCATGATTTGGGTCGATGGGAATGACCCTGCATGGAGAAAAGAATTTGACAAATACAGTTTTTCGGAAAAGGGAGATAAACGGGAGATTCGTTTTCGTGATTGGAACAATTTACGTTATTGGTTTAGGGGAATTGAAAAATTTGCACCTTGGGTGAATAAAGTGCATTTTGCAACTTGCGGTCATTACCCGGAATGGTTGAATTTGGATGCTCCAAAACTAAATTTTGTGAGACATGATGAATTTATTCCATCTAAATACCTTCCAACATTTAATGCCAATACAATAGAGTTGAATATACATAGAATTGAAGGTCTATCTGAAAATTTCGTGTTCTTTAATGACGATATTTTTTTAATTAATAAAATAAATTCGACACGCTTCTTCCAGAAAGGGATACCATGTGACATAGCTGTGAATAATGCTATTGCAGGAGGAGGGATAGGTCATCTGATATTAAATGATATAGAAACAATTAATAGGAATTTTAACAAGTATGCAGTAATAAGAAGTAATTTTTCTAAGTGGTTTAATTTAAAATATCAGATATATCTTTTAAGAACGATGTTGCTATTGCCTTGGCCAAGATTTACAGGTTTTATAGATCCACATTTAACTAATTCATATTGTAAATCGACATTTAAAAAAGTTTGGGAAAAGGAATTTGATTTGTTGGATAAAACTTGTATGTCTCGTTTTAGAGAATCTGATAATCTGAATCAATATCTAATGAGGTATTGGCAGCTAATGGAAGGAAACTTTTATCCATATAATGTAATGAAAAAATCTGAATATATCGGGATAACAGATGAGACCATTGATCATATAAAATATACTATAGAGAAGCAAGAAAATAATATCATTGATTTAAATGACGATGGTGTTAGTGACTTTGAGTATGCACAACGGACTATCAATGAAAGTTTCCAAAAAATACTTCCGGATAAATCTCAATTTGAAATATAAAACATGGAACAAATATCTAAAGTAATACATTATGTTTGGATGGGACGTGCTCCTAAATCCGAATTATTTAACAAGTGTTATGAAAGTTGGAAGAAGTTTCTTCCGGAATATACTATCATAGAGTGGAATGAAGATAATTTCGATATAAACTCTAATTTATATGTTAAGCAGGCATATGAAAATAAAAAATGGGCATTTGTTTCCGATTATGTGAGACTTTATGTGATATATAACTATGGTGGAATATACATGGACACAGATGTGGAGGTTTTGAAACCTTTAGATCGTTTTCTAATACACTCTGCATTTAGTGGCTTTGAAAGTGAAACGGATATTCCTACAGGGATTATGGCAGGTGTAAAAGGTAATAAATGGTATAAAGAACTTTTGTCATATTATGATGATAAAACTTTCATTAACGATAAAGGGGAAATGGATTTGACAACAAATGTGGTTGTTATTACAAACATAACGGTAAAAAGTTATGGTTTAATTAGAAATGGCAAATTTCAAGAGTTGAAAGACGGTTTGGTTATATATCCTAAAGAATATTTTTGCCCGCTTGATTATATTAAGTTTAAAAATAATTCAAGTAAAATCACTAAGAATACTTATACTATCCATCACTTTGCTGGTTCTTGGCATGAAAATTCAATGAATTTTAGAGCTAAAATATTGAGTCTCTTAGGAGAAAATATAGTTTTAAAACTTCGCAAAATAAGATCCTTTCTTTCTGCAAAATAATTAATCATAATAATTTATGAAAAAAATAATGTTAGTCTTCGGGACTCGTCCCGAAGCTATCAAGATGGCTCCGCTCGTAAAAGAGTTCGAGAAGCATCCCGATATGTTTAAAACAATTGTTTGTGTAACAGGACAGCACCGGGAAATGTTAGACCAAGTATTACAAATTTTTGAAATCAAACCCGATTATGATTTGAACATCATGAAACAGGGACAGGACTTGTATGATGTTACCGCCCGTGTATTAACCGGAATGCGTGATGTACTGAAAGAAACACAGCCGGATATTGTTTTGGTACATGGAGATACCACTACTTCAACAGCATCCGCATTGGCTGCATTTTATCAACAAATACCCGTCGGACACGTTGAAGCGGGACTGCGTACACATAATATATACAGCCCGTGGCCGGAAGAAATGAACAGACAGATTACAGGACGTATTGCAGCTTATAATTTTGCTCCTACTCCGTTGAGCAAACAGAATCTGTTAGCTGAAGGCATAAAAGAGGAATCCATCACTGTAACAGGAAATACGGTTATTGATGCACTTTATATGGTTGTAGACAAAATAAAGAACGATAAAGCGTTGGATAACAATTTGGAGAATATTCTAAAAAATGCAGGATACGATGTAAACAGGTTATCCGGTGATAAGAAATTGGTTTTGATTACCGGACACAGAAGAGAAAACTTCGGAGAAGGCTTCATTCATATGTGTAAAGCCATCAAAACACTGACAGAAAAATATCCGGATGTGGATTTCGTTTATCCCATGCACTTGAATCCGAATGTAAGAAAACCAATCCATGAGGTATTCGGTGATAAACAATCATCAAATATGTTCTTCATCGAGCCATTGGAATATCTTTCTTTCGTATATCTAATGGAAAAAAGTACAATCGTTCTTACCGATAGCGGTGGCATTCAGGAAGAAGCTCCAGGATTAGGCAAACCAGTACTGGTGATGCGTGATACAACAGAACGTCCGGAAGCATTGGAAGCAGGAACAGTAAAGCTTGTAGGAACAGACTATGATAAGATTGTTTCTGAAGTTTCCATGTTGCTGGATGATCAAGAATACTATGAGAGAATGAGTAAAGCTGTGAATCCTTATGGGGATGGAATGGCTTGTGGAAGGGTTATATCATTCATTAATAATCCAATCATTATTAATTAAACATCGTATGTATGAATTTATTAATTGCAGATACAATCTTCCCAAAAGGGCACAAAATTTTAAATGAACATATAATTCAGTTACTTTCTCAAAGAAAAGACAATATAAAAGTCATAAATTATAAAAAATATTACAAAGATTGGTCAGAAAACAATATTAGAAACTATAATTTACATTATCTATTCAAATGTCAAAATACGTATTTGGACTACTTATGTCAAATATTTAATACGGCCATGCTGATGTTCAGACTTTTAACTATACGTTATGATTCTATCATTTTTTTTACATTTGATACAATTGCATTTTCATTTTTACATTTTACTTTTAAGAAACCTATATATCTATTTCATCACAATAATACTGATCACTTACAAAACAAATATAAGCTATTATTTTTCAAAACTTACATGAATCATGTCAATCACATTGTTTTCACAGATTTTATTAAAAATTTCTTAGTAAATATAGGTGTAAACAGTGACAAAATACATGTGTTATCACACCCTTTATCTATAAATGAAAAGTCAGTAATAACAAATTATAAAATAAAAAACAATAAAGAACACATATACATAGCATTAGGGCATGCAAACGATGAAGAATTAGTACAAAAAATAATAAATTATGAAATAAACACTCACGAATTAGAAAACCATAAAATAAAAATTATTATCAGATCAATATTTGAATACAAAAACTTACCTCATTCTTTACAAATAATAAATTATTATTTATCTCAAACGGAGTATGAATATTATAATCAGATAGCGGATGGTGTGCTAATTCTTTATTCAGAATCCTTTCAATATAGATTCTCTGGAGCTTTATTAGACGCCTTTGCACACAGAAAAAAAGTAATAGGTAGAAATATACCTATTGTCAACTACTTCAAAGAAAAATATCCCAATAATTTTACTGTCTTTCATGAAATATCAGACTTAATATATAAGCTATCACATTTAGACAACAAATTCGATGAAAACTCTTATGACTCTTTTTTACTATCTCATTCTGATGAAACAATAAAATCACAATTAAATGAAATTCTATTATAAAAGAGGGAAAATAGATTGGAGAATTGTGACTTTAGTCCTTTTTTTATGTAGTGTAAATATTCTCACTATAAAAACTATTTATATAGCATCTTTTATAGCCTTCATTGAAGCCATAGTACTATTGTTATCTATCTGCAAACAACGAACTGACCTTTTCCTTTTTAGTTTCCTAATTATTCTGTCAACCACATTTGAGTTTGCTATGTTCGTTGATAGTAGTTTGAAATCTGTACCTTCAATTGTGATGCTTCCTTCTCTTAAAGGATATTTTTTCTTATTAATATCATTATGCCCTATTTATTCCATTTTAAAAAATTACCATGTTTGGAAAAAACTTAAAAAAGGAAGTGGATTATATCAATTTACATATTTTGCATTTATCACCTTCATTATTGGTGTCATAATTGGAGTAATATCCATATTAATTGAAAACTTGCCTATACCTTTCCGCATTACATTCTTTTTTAGAGATATAATTAATATCGGTATGTTCAGTTTATATACTTTATACTTTATATTTTCAATACTTTATTACAAACACTTTGCAAAGCAATTAGAGATCATACTATTTTCAACTTTAATAGGCTTAATTTTTACAGCATTTGTATTTACATATTTAGGATTTAGAGGTGATTATGAATTACAAGAAATAATATTAATGCCATTATCTTTTTTCTTTTCAATCTCTATTATATATTTCCTATGTTTTAAAGAATACTATAAAAAACACATAATCATATTATTATTACTCTCAGGTATAGTAATTATTTTACAATTTCATTATTCTAATGCATTGAGTGGAAAATCATGGCTGGCTGTCTTATATCTATGCATTACATTATTTTACATTAGCTACAAAAAAATAAAAATCTTTTTCTATATAGGAATGATTTTATTATTGTTCGCATCTTCATTTATATATAATGCAATGGATAAACATAAATACGAAAGTGATTCCCTATCCTCTTCTAAATTATCACAAGCATTATTCTTAATTTCAATAGCAAATATCGATTGGTACGAGAAGCTACCATTATCTCCCAAAATAAGAATAGAAGAATTTTTAAATACAAGTACAGAATATATAAATAATCCTTATTATACAATAACGGGAAAAGGATTTGGAAGTGGACATAAAGACCATAGATATTCCTACGGAACATTTAATTCATCAGCCTTTTCAATAGAAGAATATAATAATAATTACTTTATTTCTATGCATGAAACTATCAATACAATATTTTTAAAGTTTGGATTATTGGGGATATTATTATTTATAGTATTATTATTTTACTCCTATAAAAATATCAACATAACACCATGGTTAGGAATAGGTTCAATTTGGTTATTATTTTTTTGGGGATATTCATTTTCATTAATGGCTATTGGATTACCTTCCTTAATTTTAGGACTATATAAAACATCAAATAAATAATGAAATGACCAAATTTTCGGTTCAAAATCGATTAATCTGGATTGATTATGCTAAATTCATAGGTATCTATTTGGTTATAATTGGACATACTCCATTAAATTCATCAATAATAAATTTTATATATACCTTTCACATGCCACTATTCTTTCTCATATCTGGCTATTTGCACAAACAATTTTCTATTGGAGTAATAAAACATAATATTAAAAGTTTATTAATTCCCTACATTTTATTATATATAATATACTGGATATATCCTATTCTTAAATCGATATTTACTTATACGTTTAGTATTCAGGATATTATATTAAAGCCATTTTGGGGAATGTGTATTGGCAATGGGTATAGTGGAAGCTTCTATACAATATTCATAGTTTCCTTGTATTTTCTAATAGCATTATTCTGGATGAGAATTATGTATCATTACTTTTCTTACTTATCAGCTACTTTAAAGATATTAATAATCTTTTCTTGTTTCTTATTTATATATGTCAGACAATTGTTCCACTGGGATTTTTATTTTTCTATTGATTGTGCAATAATGGCATTTCCATTTTATGCATTAGGAGGATATTTAAAACTAAAACAAATAAGTATAAGCGAACTAAATAAGAGAAAAAAAATATTTCTATTTTTTGCATGCTTATGCACTACACTTATAGCTTGTAAAGAAAATGGACGTACAGATATAAATCATTGCATATATGGAAATAATATTTTCATTTTTTATCTAGCTGGTATTTGTGGCAGTTTTATGGTTATTATCTTATCGAGTTTAGGAAAAAAACTTCGTTTTGTAGAAATAATATCAAAAGGTACTATTTTAATATTAGCCTATGGCTCAGTATTTGTTGCTTTTTATGATAAATTGTTACCTGATACTACATTCTTCAATAACTATAAATACTTATTTATAGGGGGAATCGCTCTTTGCTCTATGTACCCATTAATTAATTATAATAATTCTTAAATATTTTCCCATATTAATGGGAAAATACAACCACTCTCAATCTACTCACAAATGAAATTAGACAAAAATTTATTATGGAATTATATAGGTTTTGGCATATCCTTAGGAGTGAATGTAATTTTGCTTCCATTAGTTATTAAATATCTTAATAAAGATGAACTAGGATTATGGTATGTCTTTTTAAGTATAGGCAGTTTTGTAACTATGGTTGATTTTGGTTTTTCGCCTCAAATCGCCCGTTTCATCACATATGCATATGCTGGAACTGATAATTTGCAAAAAGAAGGAGTAATAATTTCCTCAAAACGAGAACCTAATTTTATTTTATTGCATAAATTGTTATCCGCTTCTCATAAACTATATTTATATTTATCATTTTTAGTTCTAATATTACTAATGACTATAGGTACTTATTACATATATTCAATATCTAAAACACTTCCCATTATCAATGTATTCACTGCTTGGTTTTTATTTTGCATAGCCACTTTCATAAATATATTATATTGCTATTATGGTGCTTTTTATAGAGGCATAGGAAATTTCATCGACATTAATAAAGCATTGTTAATTTCAAAGGGTATACAAATAATATGCACTCTAATAGGGTTGTATTATGGCTTTGGTATCGTTGCTGTAGCATTTGCATTCTTATTATCTGGAATTATTTTTCGTTTTTACTTAGCATTAAAACTAAATTCATTTAAAAGAAAATATTTTCTTTTTAAAAATAGCATAGTACAAGGTTCTAATACATTGAGCACTATTTGGCATAACTCATGGCGAGAAGGGATTGTTATGTTATCTCGATATTTAATAATTCAATCAAATACTATACTATGTTCCTTATATATAGGGTTATCTGATACTGCAGCATATGCTTTAGCTATTCAAATATTAACAATAATATCTTCTATTTCATTAATACATTTCACTACTAATTTACCTTTATTGAACACAAACCAAGTCACAAATAACACAAATAATAAGTATAAATTACTTTCTAAATTATGGGTATCATTTGTTATTAGTTTCTTTTTCTTACTATTAATGTTATATTCAATAGGGTTACCTATTATAGAATATTTAAAACCAGGAATAATGCTCACCAAACCACTTTTAACATTTATTTCAATATACATATTCCTAGAAACCAATCAATCTTTTTTTACATCATATATTTCGACTTCAAATAAACTCCCTTATGTATATCCTTATCTATTGTCAGCTTGCTTAGGAGTCATGTTATCTATATTATTATTAGAAAATACAAATCTGGGAATATTTGGCATTATATTAGCTCATTTTCTTACACAATTAATCTATAATAACTGGATATGGCCATACCATGTATTAAAAGAATTTCATACAAACATATACTATCTATTTACAAATGGAATAAAACAGTATTATTTTCAATTATAAATTATCAATAACCAAACATATAAACTATTTTTATGAAGACGAAAAAAAAGATTATTCTAACAATGATATATGATATCAAATTGTTTCCACCTGTTCTTTCATTATGCAGTATCCTATCAGATCTTAATTATGAAGTTATATATATAGGCTCATGCTCTGATGATAAAATATTGAAAGAATTATCCTCGTTTGGAGTAAAAATATATAAAACAAACACTTATGGTGGAAATGGAATCAAACGATTTTTTCAACAACTTAAATATCGGAAACATGTAAAAAATATAATTAAAAAAGAATACAATAAAAACAATACATATATTTGGTTATTACATACTGAAACAGCTAGTCTATTTACAAATTTACTAGGTCAATTTAATATCATAGTTCATTTATTAGAATTCAAAAACCCAAGAGAAAAAATAGCTTACAAAATATTAAATCCTTTTTCTAATATAAATAAAAGAATCAATTTAGCAACAAAAATAGTTTGTTGTGAATATAATAGAGCACATATAGCAAAAGCTATATACAATCTAAATAGTTTACCTTATATCTTGCCCAACAAACCATATATAAAAGAAATAAACAACGATTATTATCTGCCAATTGAAATAAAGAATAAAATAGAAAAGTATGTAAATAAAAGAATTATACTTTACCAAGGAATTTTCATTCCAGAAAGAAAACTGGATGATTACATAAATGCAATGAATTATTTATCAGATGATTATGTAATGTTCCTTATGGGAAATCAAAATAATTTATATTATGAACTAAAGAAGAAATATGAAAGTGATAGAATCATTTTTTTACCCTTTTTATCACCTCCGACTCATTTAGAGATTACTAGACGTGCTTATATTGGTATATTAACCTATATTCCCGACGAACACACAATAGATCAAGCCATTAATGTATTATACTGTGCCCCAAACAAACTGTATGAATACTCTATGTTTGGAATACCTATGATAGCAAATGATTTACCTGCATTAAGATTTGCATTTTCACAAAACAAAGGAGGTATTTGTGTTAAAGAAATGGAAGCGAAACAAATAGCAACAGCTATTAATGAGCTAAATAAAAATTATAACATCTATTCACAAGCATCTTATGATTTGTACAACAACGTTAACATGCTCAATATTGTAAAAGAAATTATCCGATGAATTATTCATATAAAATAATAAAATCTATTGAGGATTTTATCAATTTAAAAGAACAATGGAAAAATCTAGAGGCAACATCAAACAATAAAAATATTTCTCTCAATTATGATTGGTGCTATTTATGGTGGACAATTTTTAAACATAAAGAAGATAATACCTTTGGCTATGACAAACAATTAAACATCATTGTTGGGTATTCTCAATCTGGTGATATCGGCTTCATCGCCCCTTTGATATTATTAAAAAGAAAAGTATTCAATATTAATATATCTTTTTTAGAATTTCTTGGTCAGCAATGGGGAGCAACAACATATTCACTTTTAAAATCACCAAATTATCCATTTAATTTTAATTATTTTAAAAGATATTGTCAACAACATATATCTTTCGATATTTTATATCTGAGAAATATTCCTATTTCTGATATGAACTTATATAACAAGCTATTAAATATTAATGCAGGATGTCCACAATTAGATTTAACCAGATATTCTACTTATCAAGAATTATACACATCTTATCCTAAGAACCTCCGTCAAAATATAAGAACTGCTTATAACAGAGCTAACAAGAATGGTAAAGAGCTATTCCTATATACATCAAATGTATCCACTATTGATTGGAATGATATTATAAAAATTTCAAAATCAAAAATTAACGATGGGAAGTATTCACTATATGAAGATAGTGATAAAAAAAAATTTTTCATTCAAATATCATCAAAAATGAATGCTAATTTCATTTTAGCCAAAATTGACAAAGAGTTAGTATCATATAGATATAATGTACTATATAATGGAATAAAATTTTGTATTGATGCCTCTTATGATAGAGCTTTTCCACAGTATAACCTAGGTACACTAACTGTATGCAAAAATATAGAAGATTCATATAACAATAATGTTTTATTACATAGTATGGGACCGGGTTGCTATGATTATAAACTCAAATTTACATCGTCGATCAATTACTTAGGCTTTTTAGTATGTAGTTCAAATTTTTTTAAAGGAAAAATTGTTAGTAAATTATTTCTTTACTATTTAAAAAAAAGGAAATCACAATTATGAATAAAAAATGGTTTTATAATTGCATCCTATTTTTACCAATAGACAGTATATCTCGCTGGCTAAACAAATATCACATCACAATAATCTCTTATCACAATCCTTCATACTCAATATTAGAAAAACATTTAGAATATTTAAATTCTAAATATAGTTTCATTTCAATGGATGACCTATATGAATATTTTTATAGCAAAAAAATAAAATCATTACCTAATAATTCTCTCATTATAACTTTCGATGATGGTTATCAACAAAACGCAGAGCTTTTACCTTTATTCATTCATTATAAAGTTAAACCAGTTATTTATTGCTGCTCTGATATCATTGCATCTAACCACATTTACTGGGATAAAGCATTAAAAGAGTCTCCAGATAAATACAAAAAGATATCAAATCATGAGAGATTAAAACTCCTAAAAGAAAAAGGAGTATATACAAAAGATATGGAAAAACTTCCGAATCAAGGACTCTCTAAAGAAGATATAAATATAATGGATAAACATGTTATATGGGGAAATCACACTAAAACGCATGTTATTTTACCACAATGTTCTTACTTCGAGAAACAAGATGAAATAATAGAAGCAAAAAAGCAAATGGAAAAACTTCTTCCACAACATACTATATCACATTTTGCATATCCAAGTGGTTGCTATGATGAAGAAACTATCAATGTATTAAAACAAGCAGGTTTTAAAACTGCAAGAAGTACAGATGTAGGATGGAATGATAAATATACGAACCCATATAAATTGAAAGTAATTGGAATTAGTGATGACGCCAATATGACAAAATTTAAGTTTCAATTATCCGGGTTATCTATGTGGTTACAATATTTTAAACACGGTTCTATTTTTGGAAAAAACAATAATTTCATAATGAAAAAATAAACTATTATGCAAATTGAACTATGGGGAACATATCCTCCGCCAATTGGAGGTGTTACAATTCATATTTTTAGACTAATCCACAGCCTACATAAACATAACCAGTTTATTATATTAAAAAACTTTGGTAACGCTAACTCTGAAATACCTTACATAAGAAAAGTAACAAACAAAGGTGCTGAATTTATAAAATTATTATTTGTAAAAAAGAAACTAATCCATTTACACTCAAATAACTTCTTATCTTTTTTACTTTTACTTCTCTTTGGAAGGAAGCATAGATTAGGTATAACACTACATAATAAAAATCTAATAAAAGAACAATCAAGGTTCAAATATAGAATTATTAAATCTTTCTTACAAGAAGCACGATTTATTTTATTAAATGATCCAAATTACAAACAACAGTTGATAAATACTTTCCATTTAAAAGAAAATAAAATTCATATTTTACCAGCTTTCATACCTCCTCTACCTTGTGAATATAAAGGATTGGATCAGAATATATTAGATTTTAAACAAAAGTTTTCATTTGTAATTTCGGCAAATGCTTATAAATTACGTATAGAAAATAACATTGATATTTATGGATTTGATTTACTAATTCATTTAATAAAATTCTTAATTGATAAAGATATAAATGCTGGGCTAATATTCTGTTTACCTTTAATAGGTGATCAAGATTACTATAACAAATGTCTCCTACTTATTGATAAATTAAAAATAGCACAACATATTCTGATTTATCAAAAACAAATCACTAATGGATTTGAAATATGGCAAAATTCAGATTTGTTCATCCGTCCAACTTCAACTGACATTGAAGGTATATCAGTAAAAGAAGCTCTCTTTTGCGGCACACCTGCTATAGCAAGTGATGTTTGCGTAAGGCCTAAAGAAGCTATTTTATTTAGAAATAGAGATTTCAAAGACTTAAGTAATAAAGTATTAGGATATTATGAAAAACGTAATATTTTAAAACAAGATCCTATTATATTTAAAGAAAATTCAGTCAATCAAATATTAGATATTTATAGATCTATAATATAATGAAACAAATTATTCAAGATATGAAATCCGGGCAAACGATGCTTGAAGAAGTACCAGTACCACAAGTTAAATCCGGATACGTTTTAATAAAAACTTCAAGAACTTTAGTATCATTAGGTACAGAACGAATGTTAGTTGAATTCGGAAAAGCAAATTTAATAGACAAAGCCCGACAACAACCTGATAAAGTAAAGCAAGTACTTGACAAAATAAAAACAGACGGACTTCAACCAACTTTAGAAGCTGTTTTTAATAAACTTGGACAACCTCTACCTTTGGGATATTGCAACGTTGGTAAAATAGTTGCAATAGGAAAAGGAGTTACAGAATTTAAAGTAGGCGATAGGGTTGCCTCTAATGGGCAACATGCTGAATTCGTTTGTGTACCTAAAAATTTAGTAGCAAAAGTCCCGGATAATATTTTAGATGAAGAGGCTGCTTTTACAGTTATTGGTTCTATTGGGCTACAAGGTATCCGTTTGTTAAATTCACAATTAGGAGAAACTGTAGTTGTTATAGGACTTGGACTAATCGGATTAATAACTGCACAATTATTAAAAGCCAATGGATGCAAAGTTATCGGAATCGATTTCGATGAAGATAAAGTACAAATTGCCCGTACAAAAGGAATAATCGGAATAAATCCGGGAAAGGGAACAGATCCCATAAAATTCGTAATAGAAGAAACAGAACAAATAGGTGCAGATGCCATACTCATTACAGCATCTACTAAAACAAACGAAGTAATTCATCAAGCAGCAGAAATGTCCCGCAAAAGAGGACGTATTGTTTTGGTCGGAGTAATTGGTCTGGATATACGTAGAGATGATTTTTACAAGAAAGAACTCTCTTTTCAGGTTTCATGTTCTTATGGTCCTGGTCGTTATGATGATAATTACGAGAATAAAGGTATTGATTATCCATTACCTTTCGTTAGATGGACCGAGAAAAGAAATTTTGAAACTATTCTACAATCCATTTCCATGGGTAATTTAGATGTAAAATCTCTTATTACTGAAGAAATTGAATTAAAAGACTATAATCAGATCTATGGAGACATGCGCAAACATGGTTCAATAGCTTCCATTATTAAATACCCTGACGATGCAACAATAGATACAGTAATCGAAGTGACTCCTACCACTTTTTCTGCAAGCAAAGGACAAATTGGAATTATCGGCGCCGGTAATTTCACATCTGCAACAATGCTACCCGCATTAAAGAAAGCAAAAGCAAATATCAGATATATAGCCAGTGCTCAAGGATTATCAGCAAAAATACTAGCTAAAAAGGTTGGAGCACAAAAAGCAACTTCTAACTATAAAGAAATATTAAATGACGGAGAGGTGGATTTAGTTATGATCACTACACGGCACAATTTACATGCTTCTATGGTTATAGAAACTCTCCAAGCCGGCAAAAATGCGTTTGTTGAAAAACCTTTATGCTTAAATAAGCAAGAATTACAAGAAATTATCAGTGTTTACAATCAAGTACATGAGAATAACATTTCTCTAACTGTTGGCTTCAACCGCCGTTTTTCTCCTTTTGCTCAAAAAATGAAAGCACTTTCGGGAGAAGGAAGTAAAAATATTATAGCAACAATGAATGCAGGTTTCATTCCACCAGAAGTATGGGTTCACGATCTTGAAATCGGAGGTGGACGTATTATAGGTGAAGCTTGTCATTTTATCGACTTGTGTTCATACCTTGCAAATAGTAAAGTAATAGCCGTATGCATGAATTCAATGGGAATATCTCCAACCGAAAACACAGATAATGTCAGTATATTACTAAAATATGAAAATGGTTCCAATGCCGTGATAAATTATTTTGCGAATGGTAGTAAAGCTTATTCTAAAGAACGCATCGAAGTCTACTCACAAGAAAAAACATTAATCTTGGATAATTGGAGAGAATTAAGAGGGTACGGTTTCAAAGGATTCAGTAAAATGAAAGGTAACATGGATAAAGGCCATAATAACCAATTTACTTTACTAAATGAAAGAATTACTAAAGGAGGAAATGAACTAATAAGTTTTAACTCAATCGTAAATACAACAAAAGCCTCATTTGCTTGCATCGAAAGTTTAAAGCAAAATAGATGGATAGAAATAGAATGAAAAATCGATTAAATACATACTCCCAAATATTACATAACATGGGATGGAAATATTTTCTATTTCGTGCATCTTATGAAATACAACGCAAATCAGGAAGACTGCAATTAAAATATCCTACTCAATATACAAAACAAAAATTTATTTCCTTGAAAGAATGGAGACAAAAAGCAAAACCTTTTTTCTTCAATTCTTGTAAAGATGTTTTTCTTGAAAAGAATATCAACAATCAATTAACAAATAATTTTAAAGGTATTCTAAACGGGGAGTATTGTTATTTCTCCTCTATATGGTTCAATTTAGGAGATGATTATGACTGGATTACAAATCCAGACACAAAATATAAATATGATAATTCAAAACATTGGACACAAATAGAAGATATCGTCGAAAAAGCTGGCGACATAAAGTATGTTTGGGAAAAGTCAAGATTTTCATTTTTATATGTAATTATACGAAATGACTATCACACTAGTACAGATCATAGTTCACTCGTATTTAATCAAATATTAGATTGGATAAACAAAAACCCCGTAAATTGCGGTCCAAATTATAAATGTAGTCAAGAGATTTCTCTTAGAGTATTAAATTGGATTTTTGCTCTTTACTATTATAGATCATCTGATAATCTCACAGAAGAAATTTTTCAAGAAATTACTAATTCAATATATTGGCAAATAAAACACGTTTACAGTAATATTAATTTTTCCAGAATTGCAGTCAGAAACAATCATGCCATTACGGAAACTTTGGCCTTGTATCTTATAGGGATGTTATTTCCATGGTTTCCGGAGGCTAAGAAATGGAAGAAAAACGGTAAGAACTGGTTTGAAAAAGAAATAAAATATCAGATAGCAGAAGATGGGACCTACCTCCAATTCAGCATGAATTATCACAGAGTGGTAATCCAATTATTAACATGGGCTATTGCCATTGCTGATAATAACGGAGAACATTTCACTGATATTGTATATCAAAGAGCATATCATTCCATAAACTTCTTGTATCAATGCCAAGAACCATCAAACGGTTATTTACCTAATTATGGTTCTAATGATGGAGCTTTATTTTTTAATTTAAATGATAATAACTATAGAGATTACCGTCCGCAATTAGATGCGCTACATTTCCTGTTAACAAATAAAGATTTATATGATAAAGAATATGAAGACAGGAAATGGTATACATCCAATCGGAATACCAAACGCAAAATGTTTCCTCCAATTAAACAACAAAGAGGTAGCATTGAATTTAACCAAGGTGGATATTATCTTTTTCGGGAACAGGACACACTAACTTTTATACGATGTGGAAAATATAGAAACAGACCGGCACATGCCGACAATCTACATATAGATGTTTGGTATAAGGGAGAGAACGTATTGATGGATGGAGGAAGTTATAAATATAATACCAATACCATTAATATTAGATATTTTACAGGAACAAGATCGCATAATACTGTTATGATAGATGATAATGACCAAATGCTAAAAGGAGCACGTTTCATTTGGTTCCACTGGTCTCAGGCTTTAGAAGCCACTGTGCAGGAAAATGATAAATCTTATTATTTTATTGGTAAAGTACATTGTTTTAAGCATTTATCTTCCAATATCATACATATAAGAAAAATAATTAAAAAGAAAGATAAACCAGAATGGGAAATAGAGGACACAATTCTCAATAAATCTAAAGACATGAGAATACATCAGTTATGGCATACCAACTCCAATAACATTGATTTCAAATCTAAAGATTTAAATTATCTCATATCCCAAGGTTATTATTCTGAATACTATGGTCAAAAAGAACAAAACAAAGAGATTGAATTTATCAGTAATTCTGAATCAATAAAAACAACTATTCAAATAGTATAAAATGAAAATCCTTTATTTTCACCAACATTTTACTATTCCTACCCAGGCAGGTGGTACACGATCTTATGAGTTGGCAAAACGACTTATTGAACGTGGTCATTCTGTTTGCATGGTATGTGGAGAAACTGCTAAATTTAATTTATTTGAAACTAAGACGAAAGATGTATACCGTGGAATGATAGACGGTATCGATGTAATTCAAATAGCATTACCTTACTCTAACAAAGACAGCATAGCCAAAAGGGCATTTACATTCATTAAGTTCGGTTGGAAAGGAATACAAATTGCATTGCGAGAAGAATATGATTTGTTATTTGCTACCTCTACCCCTCTTACAGCCGGTATTCCCGGAATTGTAATGAAGTTATTCCGAAAAAAGAAATTTATATTCGAAGTTCGTGATCTCTGGCCGGAGCTTCCTAAAGCTTTAGGAATGAAAAATCCATTTCTTTTATGGGGGATGAGTATCTTAGAATGGTTAAGTTACCACTCTGCAGATGCTTGTATAGGACTTTCTCCCGGAATATGTGAAGGTATCAAAAAGAGAAGTCAAAAGAATAAACGTATAGCAATGATACCTAACGGCTGTGATTTAGATATATTTAAACCAACATCAGAAAAGAATATTTCACTAGAAGGAATATTGCCAACAAACAAAGTTGCAATATTCACAGGAGCACATGGCATAGCAAATGGTTTGGACAGTATACTGAATGCAGCAAAAGTATTGAAGCAAATGAAAAGAGAGGACATTATACTGGCCTTTATAGGAGATGGTAAAATGAAAACTCATTTAATGGAAAGAGTCGAGAATGAAAATATAGACAATTGCCGTTTCTACGCTCCTATACCTAAAAAAGAATTAAACAAAATAATTGCTTCTGCAGATGTAGGACTAATGGTACTAGCAAACATTCCAGCATTCTATTACGGTACTTCCCCAAACAAATTCTTTGATTATATTTCATCAGGACTGCCGGTATTGAATAATTACCCGGGATGGTTAGCTGATATGATTCAAAAAAACGATTTAGGAATAGTAGTACCACCAGATGATGCACAAGCTTTTGCTAATGGACTTATAAAATTAATTGATAATGATAATTATAGAGTAAAAGCCGGAATAAATGCTCGCAAGTTTGCAGAAAACAACTTTTCCAGAACAGATTTAGCAAATGAATTTGTTTCATTTCTTGAAAAAACTTATACTATATAGTCTACGAAACAATTAATTTATGTATCGTAATTATTTAAAGCGATTAATAGATTTCATAATAGTATTTGTAGTTCTATTAGTCATCTGGCCTATTCTATGCTTTGTAACTCTTTGGTTGTATTTCGCCAATAAAGGTGCAGGAGCTTTCTTCACCCAAAAACGTCCCGGTAAAAACAACAAAATATTCAAAGTCATTAAATTTAAAACCATGACTGACGAACGAGATGAAAGTGGAAACCTCCTACCCGACGAAAAGAGATTGACTAAAGTTGGAAAATTTGTCCGTTCTACTTCCATTGACGAACTGCCTCAATTGATTAATGTATTAAAAGGAGATATGGCCTTAATCGGTCCAAGACCTTTATTGCCTCAATATTTACCTTTATATAATCAAAAACAAATCCGTCGTCACGAAGTAAGACCGGGCATCACAGGCTGGGCACAAGTAAATGGACGTAACGCTATTTCATGGACAAAGAAATTTGAATTGGATATATGGTATGTGGATCATCTATCTTTTTTGTTGGATTTAAAAATTATATTCTTAACAATTAAAAAAGTATTTGTCCGGGAAGGAATCAACTCCAGGACAAGTGCTACAATGGAACCTTTCACAGGAAATAATTAAAGAACTATGTATTTATATGGTGCCAGTGGGCATGCCAAGGTCATTATTGATATTTTAAAAGCTAATGGTGTAAATATAGAAGGACTCTATGATGACAACGTTACAATTAATGAGCTATTAGGTTATCCTGTATTTCATACTAAAAATATTAATGGACCATTAATTATTAGTATCGGGAACAATCAAATACGCAAAAGAATTGCAGAATCATTAAATATATCCTTCGCTTTAGCAATACATCCTTCTGCTATTATATCCGAGAAAGCTACAATAGACAAAGGTAGTGCTATAATGCAAGGAGTAATTATACAATCGGATTGTCAAATTGGAAAACATTGTATCATAAATACAGGAGCTTCTGTCGATCACGAATGTATAATTGCAGATTATGCACATATTTCTCCTCATTGTACTCTTTGTGGTAACGTAATGGTAGGTGAAGGCACTTGGATCGGAGCAGGAACAACAATTATTCCGGGAGTAAAAATAGGAAAGTGGTCTGTTATCGGAGCCGGTTCCGTTGTTACGAAAGATATACCGGACGGAGTATTAGCCGTAGGCAACAGATGTAAAATTATAAAGAAAATACTCTAATGTTTGACATAACTTAATCTTATGAATAAAAGAATCTACCTTTCGCTTGCTCACATGGGTGGCCGTGAGCAAGACTTTATAAAAGAGGCTTTCGATACAAACTGGGTGGTTCCACTCG
>ERZ826016.1495-NODE-1495-length-21906-cov-4.548396_pt1 | contig 21906 bp, 20 predicted proteins | sample MGYA00519872_ERZ826016 | MGnify/ENA primary metagenome ERZ826016 (study PRJEB31778, sample SAMEA3449218) | human gut metagenome | biome: human gut; feature: human-associated habitat; material: faeces | place: United Kingdom | collected 2010/2012 ... | reverse complement strand
AAATAAAACCGTTAATACAGCTGCCTCAACTTCCACTTCGAAGTCAAAGGTAGCTCCTAAAACAACTAAAACAGTCAATACAAAATCAACCACAACTAGAAATCAAACAAAGAAACTAGATAAAGTTGATAAATTACTGTTAAACAAATCAGCCACTGTTCCAACTATTGATACACCAAAAGGGAAGAAAACTGTAGCTGAAATGTCAACAACACTTACAAAGCATGAGCGTGTGCTTGAAATGGCAAAAACCACAAAAGCAATGATAGATGCCTTGCAGCTTACCGATTTGTCTAAAACTGAATCGCGTACTTTCCAGACCTATTCCAGGGAAACACTTCGTACTTATATGAAATCACCAAAATCATACGAGTCTCAGTTAAGAAATTTAAGCCGGTATCTGTACAGACTTTGCTATGAGTACAGACGTATCTGTTTACACTATGCGACGATGATTTGTGGAGATGCATTTAATATTATCCCATTGGATGATCCTACGCAGGAAATGACTCCGGAGGAACGTACCAATACTTGGTATGAAACTATGATTCGTTGGCAACGTATGGATTTTGCCAGCGAACTTGTAAAACTACTTCTCGTAACTTGGCGTGAAGATTCTGTATATGCATATGTTTATGATGACTCAGATCAGGAAGGTGGAACTTGTTTCTATCAGATTCTTGATGGAGATTATTGTAGAGTATCATCTGTTGAAGCAGGTGTATTCAGATTTGCATTTGACTTTTCTTATTTCAGATCACATGAAGCATATCTTGAATATTGGGATTCTGAATTCAAATCTAAATATGAAGCATATCAGAAAGATTCTACATTAAGATGGCAGGAACTTGAATCTGAAAGACAAGTTTGTTTTAAGGTAAATAGTGATGATCCAACTATGGATTACCCACCCCTCGCAGCATTATTCCAAACGATCATAAATGCCATAGATTTACAGGAGATTCAGGCCGTCAAGGACGAACTTAGTGCTTATAAACTTCTTGTAGCTAGACTAAAACCATTAAGTGGTACTTCTGATCCGGACGATTTTGAGATTGATCCGGATACAGCGTTGAAATACTATAATAAACTTGCAGCTAATGTTCCCCCATGTGTTAATGTTGTGCTCTCTCCTATGGAAATTGATACAATTGAATTTAAAGATCTGAATAATACAGATGATACTGATATGATTTCAAATTCAATATCTAATATTTTCAAGCATATTGGTGGTGTGATTCTTGATTCAGATAAATCTGGAACAACAATTTACGAAGCACAGATTATTGCAGATATGAAATATGGTCAGAGTACTCTTTTACCACAGGTTCAAAGATATTTAAATCTATATTTTAATTATGTAGTTGGTACAGGACATGGATACTTTAAGTACATAGACGGTGTTTGTCCTTATACAAGAAAAGCAAAACGTAAAGAACTTATTGAATCTGCCCAGAATGGATTGCCAAGAATGTCAGTTGGTGTTCTCGATGGAAATACACTTCTTGAGCAAATGTCTATGCTTAAGCTTGAGCGTGATTTAGGACTTGTTGATTTGATGAGCAATCCACTTAGTACAAGTTATACACAATCTGGTGATACTTCTACTACAGATACCGATCCTATTAATGGCGGTGCCCCAAGTAAAGATTCTGATGATCTAACCGATTCTGGTAGTAAATCCAAAGAACGTGGAAATGAGTGATAAATAATGAAAGATAAAAAATTTATTTTTACATATGATAAAGAAGTTCGTGAGCAGTTGATCACTCTAGGTTATATAGAGGTCCAGACACCTGCTCATTTTTATATGTTTGTAAATAATACTAAGATGAATTTTGCAGAAAATGAGCAAAACGGCATTTGACTGTTGGGATAGAGAGTGAAAGGGAAATAAGCTGACCCTCGGCGTACGAGAGGGGGTGAAAACTTATGCAACTATCACCATCTCAGATAAAAACCATCAGACACCAATTTGATGCATTATGTCGGAAGGTACTAAGAGAGGAGAGTCGGAATATCGAAAAAATCCGTCTGCGCAGATTAGAAAGAGAAATCTGTTTTACAGGGTTATCAGAATATGAAAGGAAGAAACTTCTGGTGATGGATGAGTATTCTTTTGAGAGTACATATTTTCAAGTCATGGATCAGAGCATTTCAATTAAGAATGACAGGCTTGCGGAGGCAATAGAATCTTTGGCGAAGGAAAAGCAACAGATCATTTTGCTTTCTTACTTTTTTGATATGACAGATCAGGAGATAGCTGAGGTTCTTCATTCGTTCCGTTCAACCGTTCAGAGGAAAAAGACGCATTCTATCATGGAATTGAGAATCAAATTGGAGGTTAAAGTCAATGCAACAGAAAAAGAATAGCGGATGTGGATTGATTGCGTTTCCGGTTATTAAAGCTGCATCTAACGGGGACACGGAAGCAATCCGTATGGTTTTAAAGCATTATGAGGCATATATCTCATATTTGTCTATGCGATGGTTCTATGATGAAAATGGCATGCCAAGATGTTATGTAGATGATGAAAAAAGAGAGATGCTTGAAATTAAGTTGATTACAAAAATTCTTGATTTTAAAGTGACAAAAGCAGCCTAATTTCTTAACTTTGAAAACGGTGGTATGTGCTTTCCCCCTTTCCATACCACCGGATACATTTTTTGACCTATACCAGTTATTAAATATATTTTGATAGCTGATATAGGTTAAAAACCTAGGTGCTCTTTGAAAAAGAAAGTGTCTTTGCACAGTATATAGACAACAGGTACGTTTGTATTAAGAGGAGCCGAACAGCAGATGCGCCAAGACCTTATGAATAAGTGAGCGAATAGAGTCTGGCTGTGAGTAGAGTGGTAATCTATGGGCGATGATCTTTAATACAGGATAATGATACTCCCGTATGGAACGCCCTCACAGCATTGTACGGTATCCTCATAGGCATGAGATAAGGTGAAATTCCTGTGGAGCTGTACCAACAGCCGCCTGTTATGTTCTTAAAAAGATTTTAGGAAGATGTTCGCCTTGTAGAAGAGGGAATTATGCTATAATTTAATAAAAGATGATGTAAAAATATTTTAGCAATGAAGGAGAGGAAAATATGTTTGTAACAGAGATTAGAGATTCAAATGATTTACTTGCAGCTATTGGGGAGAAAATAGTGATTTATTTTCATCGTTTGATATTTATATTATTATATGCATATATGTTTATGTTTAAGGTTGGATCTGCAAATGTTAGTCATCCTTTTTTATGGAGGGTTTTTACAAGTGAATTTTTTTTAATAAGTTGTCCAGCTTTTTTGTTGTCCGGTATACTGAAGATTTCGCTTGGAACGGAAAAGAATAATATAATTAAAAATGTAGTTGCAGAAAATAAAATTATAGGCTTATTGACAATTATTGGTTTTATGGCTATTTATATGCTGTATACAAGAAGTTTGTTTATAGCACAAGGAATTATTATCGGAGTATTTTGGTTGATTAAAATGTTAATCGGCTATAGGATTAAAGTTAGAAAATCAGAACTTGAATCTGGAGAAATAAAAAGTGATCGAAAAGAGAAAATTATATTTATCGCTGTTGCAGTATTTATTTTAATGGTACAAATGCATCAATAAATTCTAATCTTACAGATATGAAAAAACGTAGGAAAGGGGAAGTCCTTATCAATGGAGGATTTCCCCTTTCTTATGTTTAGTGAAGATTGAGGTAACGGTAAAAGGAAGGTGAGATACATGGGAAAATCGAATATTTCTCAAAAAGATGCCTATAAGCTCATGCTGAAAGAGTATCCGGACATCATGACGGTTGAGCAGATGTGCGAGGTTCTCGGAATTAGTACGAAAACAGGCTATCGACTTTTGCGAGAAAAGAAAATTTGCTGTCTAAAGGTAGGCAGGGCGTATCGTATTCCGAAGGCACATCTTTTTACATATTTATGTATCGGTGGAGAAGAAACATCTATTTGATGATAAATACAGCTTGGATTTTTTTGAGAAGCCAGTGAAGTTCTGTTATAATATAATTCAGGTACAGGTAGGTGTTTCTGCTTTATGGAAAGGAGTATTTACTATGGTAGCAGGACATCTTACTGAAAAGAAAGGTTACTATTACGCTGTATTGAATTATAAGGATTATACCGGAAAAAGGAAATCAAAATGGGTATCTACAGGATTGCCCGTAAAAGGAAATAAAAGGCGTGCTGAAAAAATTCTGGCAGATATAAAACGTGATTTTGTTCCGGATGAACCAAAGCGGATAGAGGCGAATATGTTATTTTCGGATTATATGGAAAGTTGGCTGAATATAATCAAGGGATCGGTTGCGGTTCCGACATATTCTTCTTATTCGGAAATCGTTAATAAAAATATAATACCTTACTTCCGAGAAAGAAAAATTACACTTCAAGGTTTAACGGCAAAAGACATTCAAGCGTTTTACCTTCATGAGCTGCAACGGGTCAGTGCCTCAACGGTCATTCATTATCATGCCAATATTCATAAAGCACTGAAATATGCTGTGAAGATTGATTTGATTGAGGTAAATCCGGCAGATAAGGTGGAGCGCCCAAAAAGGAAACAGTATGTAGGCAGTTTTTATGATGCGGATGAAATCAATGCACTTTTTGAAGCAGCGAAAGGAACAAAGTTGGAGTTGCCGATTCTTTTTGGTGCTTTTTATGGATTACGCCGCAGTGAGGCGGTTGGTCTGAAATGGGATGCGATTGATTTTGAAGAGAATACCATTGTGATACGGCATACGGTTACGCAATGCAATGTAGATGGTAAAAAAGTTATCGTTGCGTCTGATACCACGAAAACAAAATCCAGCAGGAGAACATTACCGCTTGTCCCTTTTGTGAAGGAAAGACTTCTTGCATTAAAAGAGGAGCAGGCGGAAAATCGTCGTTTATGCGGACGAAGTTATATCAAAGAATATCTGGGATATGTCTGCGTAAATGAAATTGGTGATTTAATCAAACCCAGTTATGTGACAAGGAGTTTTTCGAAACTGCTGCAAGCAAACGGGTTTAGGCATATCCGTTTTCATGATCTCAGGCACCCGTATGTCAAGCTCACGACAAAAAAATTTGCAACTTTTTTTGAAAATTTCCGGGCAACCGCATAGCTGCCCGTAGCTGTTCCATACGGCGTTCATGGCTCATGCCTCCTTTCACGGTTCCGCAGTTGCTAAGAAGTCCTGCGTAACATATTCAATCTCAATCCGGTCTCCCGGAAAGATATAGACCTTATTGATAAGCCGGTCAATCAGGGCTTGCGTCAGAGTGCCGGCACTGTCTACTTCCTGAACGATTTCACGCTGTTTCAGTCTTGCTTCGTAATCGCTTTGTATCTGTTTGGTCTGTGCGGTAATAGCGGCATGGACATTCTTTGCCTGCACCAGTTCCGCGTCATATACCGCTTTCCGCTCCCTGTAGGTTTCCAGGTCAATCTCTCCAAGCGCATACTGTTCATAGAGCTGCCGTTTACTGTCCTGGATAGAGTGCAGCTTATCTTCATGCTCGGCCTGCTGAACCGTCTGCAAATCCAGCTTGTCTTTGCTGCTGTCAATTCCCAGCGCCGGACACATCTGCGCCCGGATTATCTCAAAAACCGCCTGCTCCAGATCAACCATTTTTACCCTTACCCCGTGACAAGGAAGATTTTCTGCCACTTCGGAATGACGGCAGTAAAACCAGACATCATTTCTGAGTGACATGGCATGGTCGCAACATCCACAGAATACCTTTCCACGGAGAAGGTAGTCACGCTGCTTTTTATTGGGAAGGGAGAACCGCTTAATTGAAGCATTGGCTTTCTCAAACAGTTCCTTGCTTACGATTGCCTGGTGGTGATCCGGGATTTTGAACCACTCGCTTTCATCCTTCAATTTCATGCGGCGGCTGCCAATCTCCTGTACCTTGCGCTTACCGATCACATAGGTGCCGATATACCGTTGGTCCGCCAGCATCCGCAGCACCGTTGAACTGTTCCAGACGCCATGCGTTCGGGAAACATTGTAGTGATCTTTGCCTTTATTCCTCCGGTATTCTCCAGGCGTAGGAATCTTCATGGCGTACAGTTTCCTCGTGATCTCTGCGGCGGTATTGCCGTCGGCTGCCCATTCAAATATCTGCCGGACAATTTCTGACACTTCCTCGTCCGGTTCCATACGCCCGTCTGCGCTCTTACGGTAGCCATAAGGACAAATGACGCTTTGATACTCGCCCCGGCGCATCTTTGCGTATTTGGCGCTTTTCGTTTTCATGGACATATCCCGGCTGTAACACTCACTGATAAGATACTTAAAGGCAATGTCAATCCCTCCGGTATCTCCTTTGAAATTGGCGGTATCAAAATCGTCGCTGACAGAAATAAACCGGGTATGGTAAAGCGGAAACACTCGCTCAATGAAATAGCCGGTCTCAATGCTGTTGCGGCCAAACCGTGAAAGGTCCTTCACAATGATACAGTCAATTTTCCCGGCCTGCACCATTGTCAAAAGCTCCTGTACCGCGGGACGTTCAAAGTTGGTTCCTGTATGGCCGTTATCAACAAATTCCAGGACTTCGCTGTTATCCCATTCCTGCAGCGACATGGCCTTTTCCAGAAGGAGCAGCTTTTGGTTGGGAATACTCAAACTTTCCGTCTTGAAGTCCTCCACAGACAGGCGGATATAAAGGGCAATCACATATTTCTGCTTCATTTTACCGCCTCCCCCTGAAATTCACTCTTAAACCGGAAAAAAACACGGATATTCCGCTCATGGTCGATCTCAATCCGCTCAATCAGCCGTTCAATCAGTTCCGCCGTCAATACATGGTCCTGAGCCAGTGATTTTGCGTCTTTTTCCATTGCACGGTAGCGTACAAGCTGGTCATCCAGGGCATCCATATCTTTTTCAAGCGCCTCAATATCGCCGGAAAGGACAGTGATAGATTCCTCATAACCTGCTTTCAGTTCAAAATATTCATCGCTGGTTAAAATGCCCTGTACGAAGTTTTCATACAGCCCCCGGATTAAACGCCGCTGTTTCTCTATTTCCTGCCGTTTGGCAGACATTTGGGATTTCAGCCCGTCTTTTTTCTGTTTCTGCCTTGCCTCCAACTGAAAGAGAGGAAGGGACATACCCAAAGCAACGGACAGCTCTTTTTCTAAAATAGTGGTGACGGTTGCAATCAGCTCTGTCTCCTGCATCATCACGCCTTTGCAGGTATCTTTCGCCACACGGCTGTTCGTGAGGCAATGGAACCAGTAAATATCCGGGCCTTTTTTACGTTCCGCCCGTTGCCGGTGGAGGCTCCTGCCACAGTCGGCGCAGAATACCTTACCCTTGAAAATATTCGGGGTATAGGGGCGTTTGGGGACCGCCCGGCTTTCCTCGCAGACCTGTTTCCGGTATTCCTGTACCGCAGTAAAGAGTTCATGGCTGATAATCGGCTCATGGGTGCGTCTGGCAATAATCAGGTTGTCATCGTCAGCCTTGACCTGCTGGTGGTCCACCATCTTTGTTTTGCCCTGCACCAGATCGCCGGTATAAACTTCGCTTTCTAAAATCTTCATTACCGTGCGGGTCTGCCATTTGCCGCTCCCAATCAGGCCGGGGCTGGTGATTTCACCGGTGGATTTTTTGTAGTGGCTTGGCGCCGCAATCCCCATTTCATTGAGGTTACGGACGATACGGTTCAACGCTACGCGCTCATAAGCCCATTCAAAAATCTGTTTCACAACAGGGGCCGTATTCTCGTCGATCAGCAGCTTGTGACAGTTATCCGGGTCTTTCCGGTAGCCATAGGGTGCCCGTGCGCCAATATAATCGCCGTCTTTCATGGCCTGTCTTGCCTGTGCCTTGATCTTTCTTCCAATATCCAGAGAATAGGCTTCATTTATCATATTCTTCAGGGGAAGCATAATGCCGCCGTGAAGGTTGCCGGGGTCCGCCGTGTCAAACTGGTCCGTGACCGCAATAAAACGGACATTATGCGCATAAAAATACTGCTCAATATAATAGCCGGTATCAATAGAATTGCGTCCAAGCCGGGAAAGGTCTTTAACGATCACACAGTTGATATGGCCCGCTTCAATATCAGAGAGCATCTGCTGAAATCCGGGGCGGTGGAAATTTGTACCCGTCAGTCCATTGTCGATGTATGTGTCATAGACTACAAAATCCGGTTTGTCCGCCAGAAAATCATTCAGCACCAGCTTTTGGTTCTCCACGGAGCAGCCCCGTTTCTTGTTATCCTCCACGGAAAGCCGGATATACAGTGCCACATATACATATAAGGACGGCGCCGGCATGGGAGATTCCGTCTGTTTCCTGCTTTTTCTTGCCATTTAGCCCACCTTCCTTTCTGTGGCCTGTTCCGCGATCTGCTCCGCCAGTGCGGCAGCCTTTTTATATTCATCCTGATAGTTAAATTCAATATGCAGCTCGTCCTTGCCGATTACCCGGATACTGCGGATAAGCTGCATGACCGCACGGCGGTCAATTTCTTCCATTGTGGAGAACTGCATGAAATGGTTGATCCAGCGGTTCCGCTCGCTGCGGTTCTCCAGTACATCCGTCAGGCGTTCTTCCCATTCGTCAATCGCCTTTTGCAGAAGTTCAATGTCGGCATTGTATTTCCGCTTATAGGAAAGATATTCTTCTTTGGTGAGAATCCCGCTTACCAGGTTCTCATAGAGCTTTGTCTTGAATCCCTCGATCTGCGCCCGCTGCCTTTCGTTTGCCTTGATCTGCGCGGTATATTCCTGAACCAGTTCCCGGTTGATCCGCTCCTGACTAATACTGGACAGCAGAGCATCCAGGGAAGCTACATTTTCAATATGGCCTTTCAAGCTGTCCTGCACACACTCGATCAAGTCTGTTTCCTTTAACATGACAGAGGAAGTACAGCCATTTTTCTTTCCGGTCGGGCAATAGTAGTAGTGGTATTCCTTGTCCTTGTAACGGTTCGTCTTGCGGGTCATGCGGCAACCGCAGCACCCGCAGATTAAAATGCCGGAGAACAGGTAGACCTTATCTGACTTTGGAGAGGTGCGGGTATCAATCCTTCGGAGCCTCTGCACCAGATCAAAATCATGTTTCTGGATAATTGCCTCGTGGGTATCCTCCACACGGACCCATTCGGAGGAAGGCTTGTCCTCACGCTCTTTCAGCTTGAAGTGGGGCGTCGTCTGCTTTCCCTGTACCAGCGTTCCGGTGTAGGTTTCATCCTGCAAAATACGGATAATGGTAGTCGCAGACCATTTACAGTCCTTGCGATCCGTATAGCCGCCTTTTGCATGGGGCATCCCGTGATTGCGTTTATATGCCAGTGGGGAAAGTATGCCCATCCGGTTCAGTTCATCCGCAATATGGGAAGCGCTAAACCCTTCCAGACGCTTTCTGAAAATATCCCGCACCACACCCGCCGCATATTCGTCAACTTCCAGACTTTTATGCTTATCGCCGGTTTTTACATAACCGTAAATGGTAAAGGCTCCGACAAAATCACCGCTGCGGCGTTTCACATCCAGGGCGCTCCGGGTCTTTACAGAAATATCCCGGCTGTATGCCTCATTCATAATATTTTTGACAGAGACGGTAAGGTCATCGGCAGCATCGGTTTCCGTGTCCACGTTATCATTGATGGCGATAAAACGGACGCCGTAAGCCGGGAACACCCGGCGCATATAACGGCCAGTTTCTATGTATTCGCGTCCCAGGCGGGAAAGGTCTTTTACAATTACGCAGTTGGCCTCGCCCTGCTCGATCATCCGCATCATTTCCTGGAAGGCCGGACGGTCAAAAAGAACGCCGCTGTAGCCGTCGTCAATCTTTTCCGCAACAACCTCAATTTCCGGATGCCTGGCAATGTAGTCGTCGATCAGCCGCCGCTGGTTGGCAACGCTGTCGCTTTCCACTGATTTGTCATCCGTATAAGAAAGACGGATGTACTTAATGGTCTTGTAAACCTGCATAAAAAAACACTCCTTTCTTTGCGCAGAAAAATCCCCGCAATTCAAGAAGTGTGGCTATGCCGTATTCAATTCCTTTTCCGATTTCTATTCTACCACGACCTCGCGGGAAAGTCAGCCCCTTACTGAAAAATATCCGGCTTACCGCAGGATTCCTTTGATACATTCCTCCAGCGTGGCGCCGCCGGAAGCAAAACTGGCGTGGACGGTAAACTGTCCGCACTTGAAACGGTAAGGGTTTTTGATCTGTCGGACAAATTCTGCAATCCGGTCCTCACGGGAAAGCTCCCTGTCAACCGTAACATCCCGAATGTCTACCAATGTATCGGTTCCGCCAACAGCAGGCGTGTGTTCCATAATATCAGCTCCTTCCTGAAAATTCCTGGTTATCAAAACCACATGAATAGGCCGGACCCACGGCTACTAAGCACATAAATCCGGCCCATTGTATCTGATTTCGATTCTGTCTGCCGTATTTGCCACGCACCCCCGGCAAGCCCTGAATATACAAAGCTGGGGCTGTTACAGGCTGCGGTCAGCTTTGCCGCATCATAGCCCCGCATACGCCGCCGCTTTGCCAGAGCAAGCAAACGCCGCAGGAACTCTCCCCAAGTCTTTAGGGAGCCGTGAAGAAGTACCATTGTGATCTGTGCCGTCGTCGCGTCCGGCCTGCCACAGCCGGTTTCGTAGGTTGCGTTGATCGCTCGGACAGCCTGGATTCATCACCTCCTTAGGCTGCCTGTCGCCGCGCCGCCCCATCTGCCGCTCGGAACACAGAATGAAGTACCTGTAACAGCGTATATTCGGTTGTCAAGGAGCAGGCGAGGGGCGTGGCAGTTATGACAGTATTTCAGTTAGGGCGGGCCGGAGAGCATGCTGCACGGCCACACCCGTCAGGCTTGTCCTACCGAATATGTCCCTCTATTAAGTAGTACATTTTTCGGGTAAAACGACGTGGCCTTTTATAATTTTTTTTCAAAATATTTTTCCAGACTCCTAAGGCCACGACGAATACTGTCTTTTACAGAGTTTTCAGAGCAGCCCTCCTTCCTGGCGATATCAGCTTTGCTCATACCGAGGGAAAAGTGTTCATAAATTCGATGGCGCTGTTTCTCCGACAAGGCAGACAATCCTTTGAAAATCAGTTCCGACGTCTGCTGCTGTTCTAAAATTTCCTCTGGTGTGGGCTGGTCCATCAGCGCATCCCTCTCTATGCCCTCGTGTCCTTCCAGGGAATAAAATGCTTGATAACGGTATGTACGAATCCGGTACGCTTCTTCCAGCAAAGTATACTCCCGAAGCAGCAAAGCGACTTCATCCGGCACTTCAACGATCACATCCGATGTATAAAACGGGTAATAGTCCCGCAGATTGATTTCTTTCATGGGTATTTCCTCCAATTTCAATTTGTTTGAGTGGATAAGCAAAATCGAAATCAGAGGGCGGGGAGCGGCATCCCGGACAGCCTTCTGTAACACAGGCAGCCGGAAGGCTTGTATGATCCGCAGATAAGAAAAAAGCGCGTACCTGTTTTGCTATAGGTGCGCGCCAAATGGAACAATTTGATGATTGCGGGGAGAAAAGATAAAAATATGTCGATACAAAAAGCGCCGCAGCCTTTTGAGCTGCGGCACAAAAATATATTTGATTATATCGTTGTCGTTTCCTGTGGAAATATAAGACTTTCCCAATGCACATGTTCGCCCCCATATCTGGGGGAACATAAACAGATCAGTCAATATGTGTGAATATTTCCCCCAATCTGTTTCTTTGGGGACATTATATAAGGTATAACTATCAGCTTCCTTGTACTTGTCTTTCAGAATACTCCAATATTCTCATTTTTTATTATTGACTTTTTGAGAATTAAATTTATATCCAACACCACGAACGCTGGTTACGTATTCTGGCACATCAGGGGAGATTTGAAGTTTCTGACGCAATCGGCTCATAAGATTATGGATGGCCTGCGCCGTGACATCTATATAATCCTCATCCCACACATGGTAAGCGATGGTTTCAAAAGTCAGTACCCGCCTCCGATTGATAATCAGAAGATGGAGAGCATCAAACTCTTTAGCAGTCAGATCAATTTCCTGATCGCGGATACATACCGTTCTCCCTTCCAGGCAGAAATACAAATCGCCGTCCCGGATTTCTGTTAATGTCTGTATAGAATCTGCCTGTGCAGGAGAGTTGTTGAAGACATCAGGAAGACTGCCGGAAAAAGAACAATCCTGTATATTTCTGGTAATAACATAAGAAGTCAGTTCTTTTTGCTGTTTTTCATCAAGTAAGACAAACAGCTTCTCGGCAATATCTCCACCGGACTCTGACAAGTCAAGCACTGCTAATTTCCCATGCTGTCACCACCTCTTTCGTTCTCTAAAGTCTCTTTCAATTTTTGAAACGACTCATCGCTGATAACATGCTCAATTCGACAGGCGTCTTGTTCGGCGATATTCCTATCAACTCCCATAAAAACAAGCTGCTCTGTAAAAAACAAATGGCGTTCATAGATTTTCTCGGCAATCCCCAGACCTATGGCGGTCAGATGGAGGAATCCATCATCATCCACAGTCAGAAAACCGCCGCTTTTCAAAACGCCCACCGCATGACTGACACTCGGTTTGCTAAAGCCCATGTGCCGGGCAAGGTCAATGGAGCGGACCATGCCTTGTTTCTTTTGGAGTATCAGCACAGCCTCCAGATAATCCTCCCCGGACGCATGAATCTTCATAGGACCTCCTATCCTCAAAGGTTATACCGCCCAGCCAAGGCTCTCCTGCTGGATGTAGAACAACTTGTGATACAAACCTTTTTTCTTCATCAGTTCATCATGTGTGCCGCATTCCACCAATTTTCCATTGTCGAGGACAATGATCTGGTCGGCATCCACAACGGTACGAAGCCGGTGAGCAATCATAATGACCGTCTTGCCCTCCACCAGTTTTGCAATGGCCCGCTGGATTAAAACCTCGTTCTCCGGGTCAAGGGATGCGGTTGCCTCGTCCAGAAGAATGATCTGGGCATCTTTCAGCAGCGCGCGGGCAATGGAAATCCGCTGACGCTCACCACCAGAAAGCGTGCTGCCGTTCTCTCCAAGGACAGTCTGATAACCGTCCGGCAATCTCTGGATAAATTCGTCACAGTATGCCGCCTTTGCCGCCGCCATGACCTGCTCCTCGGTAGCGTTCCTATTGCCTACACGGATATTGTTAAAAACAGTATCGTTGAACAGGGTCACATCCTGGAATACAAAGGACATACAGCGCATCAGGTGTTCCGGTTCAATGGTGCTGACATCCATACCACCAATGGTGATCTGGCCTTTTCTTACATCCCAAAAGCGGGCGATCAGTTTGGAAATCGTACTTTTGCCGCTGCCGGAAGGCCCTACCAGGGCCGTTACGCTGCCAGCAGGAATAGAAAAAGACACATCCTTGATAACATCGTCCTGGTTATATCCGAAAGTGACATCTTTCAGTTCAATGTCATACTTGGATACATCCTTATCCTCGCCCTCCATAGCGGGCGTGGTCAGCAGAGTACGCATACGGTTGGTGACAGTCTCCAAATGAAACAGAGAGGTCAACTGTGAGAGAATGGCAAGGATCGGGCCGTAAATCTGTGTGGAGAACATGAGCAGCACCAACAGGGGGAGCAGTTCAATTTTGCTGCCGGTTATCAGCACCGTTCCAATGAAAATGGTGATGCCAAGTCCTGCTTGCAGGATCAGGCTGGCTCCCTGAACCAGAATACCGGAGGCCAGTTCCACCTTAATGGCGATTTTTCTCATGGCCTGGAGTGCTTTATCCAACGCATCAAAGCGGGAACCGCCAAGGCCGCAGGATTTGATGATTTTGATACCTTCCAGGTATTCCTGAATCTGGCTGGACGCCTCCAGCTTCACATCCACCTGTTTGTCAAACAGACGAAGCTGCAACTTGCGCCCGCCCAAGATGATAAGGAATGTGACCGGCATTGTGCAGAAGATAGCCAGGGCCATGCGCCAATCAAAAAACGCCAGACAAATACAAGTCAGAGTAACAGAGATAATATTCGCAATCAGCGGCGGGATGGTACTACTGAGCATGGATTCCATGCTGCTGCAATCCGCCATCATGTTGGTGGTAATGTCGGACAAGTCCTTTGTGTTAAAGAAGCTCATGGGGAGCTTGCGAAGATGCTCCGCGATCCGAAGTCTGGTCGTGCTGGCCTCCTTATAGGAAGCAATATAGGTTTTCCTATAATCGTTTTTCGCGGCCAGGAACACCAGAATAGCCGCCACCAGCCCCAGGCCCAGCAGCTTCCACAACGCGGCCCACGAAATTGCTTCTCCAGTAAACGGCTTTAACAACTCCCAAAAGAGCAGGCAGGCTACCATAGACGGAAGCAACAGCGCGATATTGGTTATTGTGCAGGCCGTAATCGCTTTTTTCAGGTCGGAGTAGCCTTTCTCCGACAGCATTAACTTTTCTTTCAACTTACTCATAGATCACACCGCCTTTCCTGTGCCAATTTTCCAGTTGATCGACTCCGTATAGCTGCTCCACATCTGTGCGTATTTTCCGTTCTTCTTCAGCAGCTCGTCATGGGTGCCGGACTCAATCAGACAGCCCTTTTCCATGACAAGGATCTGGTCAGCATTACGAATCGTGGACAGGCGATGGGCGATCATTACAACCGTTTTATTCCGGATCAGCTTTTCAAAGGCTTTTTGAATCAGGTACTCGTTCTCCGGGTCGCTGAACGCGGTTGCCTCGTCCAGAACGATAATGGGCGCGTCTTTTACGATAGCCCTTGCAATGGCAATCCGCTGGCGCTCACCACCGGAAAGGTGGACACCGGTGCTGCCGATCACGGTCTGGTAGCCGTTCGGAAGCTGCTCAATAAATTCATGGCATCTTGCAGCCTTTGCCGCCGCAATAACCTGTTCTTCCGTAGCATCTGGATTTCCCATACGGATGTTGTCCAGGATGCTCTGTTTGAACAGGAACGTATCCTGAAATACGAAGCTGACCTTATCCATCAGCGCATCCAGCGGAATGTCCCGAATGTCAACGCCGCCGATTTGAATACTTCCGTCCGTCACACCATAAAACCGGGAGATCAAGCTGGCGATGGTACTCTTGCCGCCACCGGAAGGGCCGACAATGGCTGTCACCTTGCCTTGCTCCGCAAGGAAGGAAACATGAGACAGGGCCTTGACCTGGGAATCGGCTTCGTAGGAAAAGCTGACATCCTGAAAAGCAATCCCATAGTTTTTAATTGTTGCCGCCGTACTCTTTTCGGGCAGGGTCGGGATACGCAGGATTTCATCCATACGCTCCACGCTGCCGTCAATCTGCGTGAAGGACTCCGAGATATACATGATCTTATTCAGGATGCCGGAAATCGCATGGACAATAATCAGGTAGAAAATGAATGTCAGCGAATACTCCCTGAAATCCGTGGTGTGCATCCCAATCAGAACGCCCACGGGAATCAAAAGCAGATAAATATTGTTGATGATCGTGGTAAAAGCAGGCATACAGTTCTGCCAGCCCAATGCGTACTCCAGCACGAAAGAGGTATAGTCTGTAATGGATTTGCTCAACCGCTTAAAGGAATCGGCGGTCTGATTAAATGCTTTGATCTCCGACATACCGCGCACATATTCCACGGAGGCGCTGTTCATGTTTTCCTGGGAGGTCTGGAAACGGTGCATTTTTTCCTTTGCCTCTCCGTTGAAACCCGCAAACTGCACGATAAAGGCCAGAACAATACCGACCAGACAAACCACACCATACCGCCAGTCAATTCCAAGAAGAATGATGACCAGAACAAGCGGCGCGACCAGCGAGGCCACAAAATCCGGGAGCTGGTGAGCGATGAATTTCTCAACGCTTTCGATGTTTTCGTCCATGATCTTTCTCATTTTGCCGCTGCCCAGGGTCAGATGATACCCAAGGGGAATCTGCATGATGTGGTCGGCAAAGGCCACCTTCAATTCATAAAGCGTTCCAAACGCCGCAACGTGGGAACACAACAGGGCAAAGAAGTAAAATACGATGTTCCCCAAAATTCCGGCCAGGGCCAGCCAGCCCCAGGTTGAGATCGTGGAAACATTCAAGAGTGACATATCCGGGTAAACAAACAGGATTTCCCGAATGATGTAGTAGATTGATAAGTACGGTACAAAAGAACAGATCGCAGCCAGCGCCGCCAAAACCCCTGCCAGGAACACCAGCCCTTTATGGCCGGAAGCCAGTTCCAGGCAGCGTGCCAGTCCGGTTTTCGGTTTCGGCTGCTTTTTGTTTTGCTGTGCCATTTCTAACCCTCCTTTTTGTCATATCCAATTTTGTCTAAGAGAAGCTCTGCTCCCCTGATTTGAAAATCATCGGTAATGCAGCCGTTCTCCAGGCGTATTGCCCGCTCACAGCAGGCAAGCGCACACTCCGCGTCATGGGTAATGACGATAATGGTGCGCCCCATCTTCGCCAGCTTGCGGATCATCCTGCTGACATTCCGCATATTTGTACCGTCCAGCCCGCTTGTCGGTTCGTCCAGTACGATGATCGGCGCTTCATGCATCAACGCCACGCCAAGGGCCAGCCGCTGCTTTTGCCCTCCTGACAGTGTGGAGGGATGCTGTTTGACAAACGGCATCAGCTCCAGGGCCTCCAGAATTTCCTCCGCCGCTTTTTTCCGCTCCGGGCTGACCTCCGCGCCGGTAGTCAGTTCGTCCAGCAAGTCCTCACCGAAAAGCTGGCTGTCTAAATCCTGGGGAATGTACCAGACCTTTCCCAAGCGGCCTTTCGGTCTGCAATGCTTTCCGAACAAAACGACTTCGCCGGATTTCTCTTTCAATAGCCCTGCCAGGATTCGTCCTATGGTGCTTTTGCCCGTCCCGTTAGGGCCAATCAGGGCTACCACTTCTCCCTTGCGGCATTGAAAGTCAATATCCTTTGCCACAATCGTCTCACCAAAAGAGTGGTTCAGCTTTTTCACTTCCAGAACAACCTCGTTGGTTGCCGCAGATGGGATTTCCGCCTGCTCGATCTGGTGCAGGTCAGGAGTGCGAAGCCCCAGCACCCGGATTTCCTGATTGGACAGGGCTTTCATCTGCTGTGCGGTAAATTCCCGCACAATTTTCCCTTTCTGCACACACAGGAAACGGTCTGCCAGATCCATCAGATAGTAAAGCCGGTGTTCCGCTATGATGATGGTTTTTCCCTGCTGTTTCAAATCGCGGATAATGTCTGCAAAGCGGTAGGTGGATGCAATATCCAGATTGGCAGACGGTTCATCCATGACATAGATTTCCGGGTCAATCGCCTCCGCAGACGCAATCGCAACTTTCTGGCGCATCCCATAAGACAGGCTGTGCAGACTGTGATCCAGAATGTCCTGAATTTTGATGTCCGCCGCCGCCCGGTGAACATGGCTCTGAATGTCCTCATGGGAATACCCGTAGTTCTCACAGCCGAAAGCAATCTCACCAGCTACCTCATTGGCAAAAAACTGGCTCCTGGGGTCTTGAAATACATTCCCTGCGATTTTGCCGCGCTCCCAAGACGGAATCTCTTTCAGCGGTTTTCCGTCCACAAAAACCTCACCGCTTAAATCCCCCTCGTAGAAGTAGGGGATCAGACCGTTAATCACTCTCGTCAAAGAGCTTTTCCCGCTCCCTGATGGGCCGGTCATAACAATGACCTCCCCAGCGGCAATGTCTAACGATATGTGTTCCAGTTGATTTCCGTTCCCGCCATAGGAAAAGGTCAGGTTACGGATCATAATTTCTTTTCCCATTCCATTCCTCCTATAAAAGACAGCAACACACGGCAGCTCCCACGCTGACAACAATCAAAAAGTAATCCAGCGCAGCGATCCGGCTGACATAGTAGCTTTCTTTCTTGTAGGGGCTTTCAATTCCCCTGACAATGGCAGAAGCGGCTAACTCGTCCGCGATCTTTAAGGAGCGGAACACCATCGGAACAATGGCGTATTCCAACGTGTCCATTGGATGCCTCAAAACATTGCCAACCGATTTTAAGAAGCCACGGATTTTCATGGCTTCCCTGACTTCTCCAAATTCATGCAGCACAGTCGGAGCAAAGCGGAGCATGACGATCAAAACAAGCATGATACGGGTGGGGATCGGCATTTTTCTCAAGCTGGCCGTCAGTTTCCCGGACGGAATTTTCGCCAGAAGATAGGCTGGCATAGCGGGGAGCAGCAGCTTGTAAATCATGCTGAGTAACAGCGGTGATGGGATACTGATCTGATACTTTGTCTCGATCATCAGCCATACAATCGCTACCAAATAGACCGCAAAGCATCCAATAGCCTGCTTATACAAGCCGAACCAGCACAGGATCAGAAAAATCCAAAAGGTAAAAATCCCATGTCCCCAAAAACTCGTGGTAAGGAAAGTCACAAGGCAGGCGCACAGCGTCAGGAAAAGAACTGTGCGCCCGTCAATCCGGTCAATCCACCTTTGCTTTTTTTCTCCGGCCATCATCCTACAATGCCAGCTTTTTGGAAATGCTTTCTGAGCAGGCGCTGGCCGAACAACGTACCAAGAATTGCGAGAACCGCAGTAATGACAATACCTAAAAGCATGAGCGCCGGAGAAGTCACCATAGAGAGCTGCATATTCAAGGTATTTGCATCAAAACCGCTGCTTGCTGCCATTTCCTGATAGCTGTCCCAAGACCACCACAGCGGTACGGCACAGCCTACAAAATTTCCGATTGAGTTGACCATCCAACCAATTCGGTTACGAACTGCACTTCGGTATGTATTCTTGCCAACCATGCATAACTCAGCAATGAGGGCTACAATCAAGAAATAGGGAACCAAGAACATATAACCCATAACACCTTGGATTAGTCCATAAACAGCAGCCCAAGCAAACAACAATCCATGTTTGTTGATGCGATTTGCCGCAACCAAATAAAATGTTGCTCCAATAAAGGCATCAATACCAGCAGAGCCGTATAAATATACTGCTGGGAAAGGCAATGTAACCATACCAATCACCATTGCAATTGCAAAATTGATGACCATCATTGCGGCAATCGTCATAATATCTCGAACGCCAATTTTTTTCTTTACCATTTGTTCCATCTTTGAAACCTCCTTAAAATAAAATGACAGTGTAGTTAGCAATAACTAACTACACTGTCATTTTACACCGGTTTGCAGTCTCTAACTACTCCAAAGGGAAAAGTAAATCAAGAAAACAGCCCAAAAGTTAAATCACTTTTTTGCTTTACGGTAATCCTTTGGAAGCATTCCAAACACTTCTTGAAATGCTTTCGCAAACTTACTAATACTTGAATATCCAAGTTCACCAGCTATTTGTGTGATTGATTGATCTGTTTCCTGCAAATAAACAGCCGCAAGATTCATTTTATACTTTTTGATATGTGCATAGGGCGTATCGCCATAAATCTGTTTGAAAATAGCTTGAAATGTGACCTTGCTCATTGGCTCCTTTCGCAAAAGTTCTTCTATGGATATTTTTTTGTCGAGGTTTTCTATGAGCTGTTGGCGGATGCGTTTGATGATTTCAATTTGTTCTTTGGCATAATATGTTGCCTCATACTGATCTTCAATCCGCAGCTGTTTGATATGATAAAAGAGTTCCAATAATTTGATACGGAAATAATCTCGCCCTTCAACACCTTTTGCAGCGTACAGTTCATCGAAGATATGTAATAATCGCTGTGGTGTCCGACATAAAAACCACTTTTTTTCTAATTCCAATTCTCGTCCGAGATTTAGAACATCAATGTTGTAGTACGAAAAAATCTGTTGTGTTTCCACATCGACAGAATCCTTATCAATCACACAGCTTAGTCCTACACTATATCCAAAGGGAAAGGAATAGGCCGCAGGAATATTAGCAAGGGCATTGATGCAAAATTCTCCCTCTTTCATGTGGAAAACTTTATTATTTCTTAGCTCAAACTCAACGCGTCCTTTTTGGTAATGACGGATTTCAATGATATTCTTATTAGGAATAGGCTCATGGAATGTATATGAGCAGTTAAAATCCATAAAAATTAAATTGATACCAGGGAATAATGAGTAATCATATAAAGTTCCAGTCCCATTGCATTTATATTTTATTTGAACATAATCATTATATTTATCAGAAATTATAGCACATTCCCCGTACCATTCTGGTTTGTGGAGTTCACTCATGCTCATTTCCACCTCCCTATCAGTTGATATAAACTAATTATATAATAGTTTTTTAAGTAGTTTAGTTACCAATTAGAAAGAATCACTCTGTGCTTAATTTTTATTTGAGTAATACATCATCGCTCTAATTTATTGGAAAACAAATCATTGTAGAGTTGATTGTGGTAACATTTATTACATGTTATAACAAGATTTAACCTCTTTTCTTTTCCACGCAAAAGCATCTATAGTTTCAACTGTATCATCTTCACCATGCAGAACCGATCAGAAACCGCCATACTGACCTTCGTGGACATCTTTAAGCCGTTTTTAGGGATGTAACGATAGTATGGTTCATCCGTAATCACCTTTGCATTACCCCCGATCTTTGCCGCCAGTTCTTCCACTGCATCGACATAAAAGAACATCTGCGCATCGGCATGGCCTACCTGCCTCATGTACTTCTTTTGCATCATTGCCATGCCTTTTCTGTTCACGGTATCAAAAACAACTTCCATATTTCCAAATTGCCCAATCATACGCAGAAGGGCAATGACCTTATGTTCCTCAAAATAATGAAATAATCCGCCTGCAGTAACGAGAATAGGAGCATCAAGTACATCATTGCGAACTTTTTTGATCCAATCCTTTGCAAAGGCATCCCCGGAAATATATAATTCCCTCTCTGGTTCGGGAAGAAGATCTCGCCGGTATTCTATCACATGCGGTAGATCCACGGCATACCAGTGTGTCTTTCCGTTATCACATCGGTGATAGGTTGTCTCCAGACCACAGCCCAGCTGTACAATCACACCGTCCGGTCTGCGTTCCAGAAAAGACCGAACAAAACGATCCATATTGGCAGACCGGGATGCAGAGGCCAAAAGAGTATACTGGTTCTGCTTTTTCTGCTCAATCAAGTCCGAGGGCAGCTTATTTTTCAATTCCAATGCTTTTTTATCATATAAAACTTGCGGACAATACTCACTGGCATAGATTCTGCCCAGCATAGGGACAAACAGAGTATCTTCCACAACGCCTAATATTTGCATAACCAGTCCTCCTTATGGTGAGATTATTTCCGGCCTACCAGGAGTCTGGAAGATTCCAGCATCATCATAGCTGCTCAGCGGTGTGAGCCGAACGCCTCTTGTGCAGTATCAATGAGACGAACATCCTGATACCCCATATCCCGCAGTTTCTGCATATCTGCGCCCATAACATTGTGATAGACATAGTTGCTGATGACTACATCAAAGCTCTCATCAGGAAAATCCAGCTGCTTTGCATCACCGTGCTGAAATACACAGCGGGAAGCCACGCCCTCACTTACAGCATTTTTCTCGCAGAGTGCCTTGCTGTAAGTGTACACAGCGCCCCAATAATCAATACCGATTACTTTTGCTTTCGACCATGTCAGAGCCGCACGGATTATCAGTGCTCCGGAGCCGCAGCCTACTTCCAAAATCTTTTCCTGCCCATCATAGTCCAGATGGGAGAGAACAACCCTATGAACCTGTTCCATGATTCCGCCAATGATGTAAAAGACAGGATTGGACATCCAGCTTCCATAGTCTTCCCCGTGGGTGCCAAGGCGGATATTCTCCTGCTTCCATTGGTTCCTTTTCATTGCACTACCTCCTTTTCCTTCTTCACGCAAGTTTCCAGTTCTGGCTTTCTGTCTGCAGTTTTACCATATGAGTATACACACCATTCTTTTCTTCCAGATCCTTTGGTGATCCTTCTTCTGCCACGGTGCCAT
>ERZ826016.1494-NODE-1494-length-21908-cov-9.135405_pt1 | contig 21908 bp, 23 predicted proteins | sample MGYA00519872_ERZ826016 | MGnify/ENA primary metagenome ERZ826016 (study PRJEB31778, sample SAMEA3449218) | human gut metagenome | biome: human gut; feature: human-associated habitat; material: faeces | place: United Kingdom | collected 2010/2012 ... | reverse complement strand
AATGGTAAGCCTGTTCCCTAGTCATGTACTCATTGTCCTGCGTAGAATTTGCATAGGCAGGAACAATCATGTGTAAGCCATGCTCAAAACCAGCCTCTACCGTGGCATTGATACAGAAATCAGTCATAATGCCACAAATCATCACGTCTTTTTCTTCCTTTGCAGTCAGATACTCAAGCAGACCACTCTCTTTTTTGAACGCACTGCATACGGACTTGATAAACCGTTTTTCATCAGGCATCGGTTGAAACTCGGAATAAACCTCAAACTCATCATCCCCGATAGAGAATCCGGTATCAGGTCCATCATCATGCTGTACATAAATAACTTCTATGCCTTGTTCTCGAGCTGCTCCAATCAGCTTTTTGATATTACCAACAAACTTTCTGAACTCATATAAGCGTTCATCCACGATACCATTCTGTGTATCTACAACCAATAAAACCATGAATAATCTCTCCTTTTTGAGCTTTTTGCTTTGATTCAAATAAACTAAATTCGTATATTATAATAGAGCGTAACTTCTGCTTCATACACCGATTCTGTATGAGAATCAAATAGCACCCATTCCATATCGGTCCCACAGTATGTATCACATAATGCCGTGGCAAGCAAACAAGATCTTCTTCATCTTACTCTCCCAGCACCTCGCCCAGTGCCAGAACAGCGTTGCGGACGCACTCCGGGCACGGGCACAGCGGTGCACCGTTCTCTATCCCCTTCAGGTCCTTGCAGATGGTAGCACCGCACTTTTCCTGAAAGTTTTGCAGCAGTTCCTTGGAAATGCGGGGTGTGCCCTTGCCGTCGGTAACGATGCCCGCCACCATCACAGCGCCGATCAGTGCGCCGCAGGTGCTCTCCATGCAGCCCATGCCGGCGGCATAGCCTGCGCCCAGCTTCATCAGGGTGTCGGCATCCACCGGCAGCTTGTCCTCAAATGCCTTCAGCACCGCCTGTGCACAGTTGCACTGTCCAGTAGCTTTCCATGCGGCGGCCTGTGCCGCCCGTTCTTCGATGTTCATTTTACAGTCCTCTTTCTTTGATGAATCGTAGTCTATTCGATATTATCATAAAATTCCTGTAACACTGTTGCCAATTCCTCCGGAGATTCTATGTTTGCTTCATGACCTGCTTTCAGAAGTTCATGGAAGTGGGAATCGCTCAAATAACTGGCAAGTTCCTTTGAGGCTTTTTTGTTTGCGTTGTCCTTTTCCCCACAAACGATCAATGCCGGACAGGACACCTTACATAATGAATCCCTGAAATCCAATTCCGTCATCGTACCGCACAAACTGATCACATCTGCTTTCTTGAATCCAAATTGCTTGAACATTGTATTCGGCATAAAGCGAAACAGCATATTCTGGAACTTCAATAGCTTTTCGGGCATTTTATATTGTGCTGCAATTAGCACCAGTGCCTTTACTTTATTCGGATGGTCTATCGCATAATTAAGTGCCAGAACAGCACCCAAGGAAAGCCCGCACAAGACGATTTCATCATGTTCCTTATCACACTCTCCTGAAAATGCAGCATACAGTTCCCCATAAGTGGCCGCTTTGTCCTCCAGCATCTCTGCCAAACTCAAGCAGACGCTGCTGTCCGAGACCTTCGTTTCTTTTATCACTCTATCCCAACTGTCTGGTTTTTGTCCCAACCCATGCAAGTATAAAAACTTCATCTAATTTCCGCTCTCCTTCAGGCGTCCTGCTGCTTCCTTTCCAGCGCTTCAAAGTGATATCGCGGCTTTCCCCTGCTCTTTCTGCCGTACTCGATGGCCTCTTTGGGGCAATAGCAGATACAGGCCATGCAGTGGGTGCAGTTTTTGCCCCAGACCGGCTTTCCGTTTTCCAAACGGATGTTGTTCAAGGGGCACAGCTCCACGCACTTACCGCAGCCGATGCAGGCATCCGTTGCCCGGAAGGCCTCTGCTTTTACAAAAAACCGATAGAACACCGGGTTCACCGGGCCGCTCATAAGGCGGTCGTAGAGGTTGTCTCTCGGCTGGGGAAATTCCTGCCCGGCCTTGAGCCGGGTCAGCACCTTTTGAAGTGCAGGCTCTGCCTGCTCCACGATACTCCGGGCCTGCTCCTTCCGGGGCGCATTGAACATGGCAATGTAGTTTTCCGGCATGATGATCTGGGCAGTCCCCATATAATGCAGGTGTTTTTGCGCCGCAAGCTGCCGGTTGTATTTTGCCGCATTGCCGATTTCGCTGCCGCAGTCCATCACAAACCAGATGCGCTCTGCCCCGGTCAGCTCGGTGTTGCCCAGCCACTCCGACACCACCCGGGGGATTCGCCATGCGTAGGTAGGCGTGACCAGCACCATGTCACGCCCGGTCTGCACCGGGGCGGTATTCCCTGCCTTGATGCAAGCGTTCAGGTCGTAAAACGGCATCTCCAACCTTTCGGCAATGCGCCGCGCCAGATACCGGCTGTTGCCAGTTCCCGAAAAATATAGTACCATGGCAATTTCCTCGTTTTTGCATGTTTTTTAGATGTCTGTCTGCCCGGCAAACTGGAAGTTACCATTTTCCTTTAACGATTCGTCCACCGACCAAAATGGAAGAAAAAATAGCAGCGAAAATCAAAAGGGTAATCCAAATCGGGCTGAGTACCCATAGCCATGACCACGAAATCAATCCTGTTACTTTTAGTACAGCGAAAATCAAAACTAAAGCAACAATAGGATCCATCCTAGATCGGTGGGATTTCTTCTCCGTGCGCATAACAGAACCTCCTTGAATTTCGAGTTGTCGCTCTCAGTATACCATGCCTTCTCCCCGCAGAAAAGCATGGCGAAAAACAAAAATGTCTCCGGAGGGCTTGTGCGTATGTTTTTCCAGCGTTTCCGATCTGAATTTCTCAGAACAGAATATCCTCCGGCTTGAACTTATCTTTTTCGGTAATGGGGCGGATCGCCTTGCAGGGCACCCCTGCAGCGATGACGCCGGCGGGAATGTCATGCGTGACAACGCTTCCCGCCCCAATAACCGAGCCTGCCCCGATGGTAACGCCGCCGCAGATGGTGGAATTTGCACCGATCCAGACGTTTTCCTCCAGCGTAATGGGTGCCGAAGTGCCAATGCCATGGCTGCGCTGCTCCGGGTCGATGGCATGACCGGAGCAGGCAAGGCATACGCCGGGGGCAATAAAGGCACCTGCTCCGATGTTTACCGGAGAGGTATCCAGAATGACATAGTTATAATTGATGACCGCCAAGCCGTGGGTATGGATGTTGAAGCCATAGTCACAGTGGAAATCCGGCTCAATGCCGGTCATGGGAGAGCAGGTGCCCAGCAGGGTCTGCAGGATACTGCGCCGCTTTTCCTGTTCGTTGGGAGCGGTGCGGTTGTACTCCCAGCACAGTTGCTTTGCACGGTTCTGTTCCTCCGTGGGGGTGTTTTCATAGCCGCTGACGTAGGCGGCAGGGCGTTTCATAATATCCAGAGCGTTCATCGTGTTTGTCCTTTCCATACAGTGTATTTTTAAGAATTATGCCACATTCTCTGTCGGTGTGTATAGGCTGCTTTTCCTCATTTGTTTGTCCGCTTGATTTTCTCCATCGCTTTGCCCTTAGCCAGCTCATTCACCAGCTTGTCCAAATAGCGGATTTCCTTCATCAGCGGCTCTTCGATACTCTCCAGCTTTACGCCGCAGACGCTGCCCTTTATGAGCCCTCGGTCCGGATTGAGCTGCGGAGCGTCTCGAAAGAAATCTCCATACAGCGTCCCATTCTGCACCGCAGCCTCAATTTGCGGGGCGCTGTAACCCGTCAGCCACCCAATAATTTCATCTACTTCTGCCTGCGTCCGCCCCTTGCGGACTGCCTTTGCCACCAGCATAGGTATATTTTTGCAAATGGCCTGGCATATATCTTTCATCTTGTTCCAAACATTCTCATCCATTATAATAGAGATAGAAAGAAGGTGCCAACATGAAACATCGCATTGTGACGGCTGCGCAGATGAAGGAAATTGAACGGGCCGGGGATGCCCACGGTCTGCCCTACCTGCAAATGATGGAAAACGCCGGACTGGCTGCTTACGCCGAACTGCAAAAGCAGTTCTCACATCCCGGCAGGCTGCTGGTGGTCTGCGGAAAGGGCAACAACGGCGGCGATGGGTTCGTGATCGCCCGTGCCGCAGCAAAAGACGGCTGGAACGTGACCGTTTTTCTGGCCGAGGGCGAGCCGAAAACCGTTGACGCCATCCGCAATTTTGAGCGTCTGCACTCCCTGCCGGTGCACATCTGCGCCGACGGTTCCGTACTGGAAATGCAGAGTTTTGACGCTGCTGTGGATGCTCTCTACGGCACCGGGTTCCATGGTGAACTGCGGCCTTCCGGTCTTGCTGCCTGCGGGCTGATGCGCCGTCTGCACAAGAGCGGTGCCTTTGTGCTGGCCGTAGACCTACCCAGCGGCATCAACACGGATACCGGGGAGGTTGCCGAGGGTGCTGCCCATGCAGATTTGACCGTAACCTTCGACAGCTATAAGCCTTTGCATATGGCAGAATCTTCTGCCCCGCTGTGCGGCAAAATCGTCTGTGACGACATCGGCATCCGAGACGAGTGGCACCCGGTGTTTTAATGGGAGGTGGTCATCCTGCACGATATCTGGAATCCGTGGGACATCATGCGTCAGCGCAGCGATCAGAGTTTTGTCATCCACAGGCCGGGAGCCATCGGTTCCTTTTTCAGGAAATGGCATAGAACTGCTTCATAAACGCAAAAAAGTGCGCCGTCTGTTCCGACATAAACTGTGTGGAAGAATACACGATATAGAGTTTCCGCAAGAAAGCCGACTGTTCCAGAGGAATGATCAACAGCTTTCCAAGCTGTGCATCGTTCTGAACCGTTGCGCGGGAAAGGATGGAGATGCCCATCCCCAGTGTGATGCAGCGGATCAGCGAAGCGGCATCATCCATCACAGCGATCACATTCAGATCGTCCAGCGAAAGCCCCCGGTTTTTCAGATAATAGAGCGTTTCCTGTTTTGTCCCCGAAGTATCCTCCCGCAGGAGAAATGGTTCTTTCAGCAGCATGGAAACCGGATCTTTCAATTCCAGACAGGCCTGAAAATGCGGTGTAGCCGGGGCCGCGATCACAAGTTCATCCGAAGTGACCGGCAGAAAGCGGCAGGGTGTATCCGAAATTTTCGTGCCAACCAGCCCGATATCGCAGGTTCCATCTGTTACTTTCCGAATGACATCCAGACTGTCCGAGCAGCTGGTACGGAAGCGGACATCCGGCATTTCCTGATGGTACGCCGAGAGCAGTTCCGGCAGAAGATAGAGGGACGGAACGGAGGAAACACCGATGTGCAGCAGCTTCTGATTTTTATCGGAAAGTTCCAGAATCGCTTTCTGCTGGAGATTCAGGATCTCAGCTGCGTAGTTGTAAAGGGTCTGCCCTGCGGGCGTGACCGACAAACTCTTGGTCGTTCGCTTCAAAAGCTGCGTATGAAGTTCTTTTTCCAGATTGTTGATATGCGAACTGACGGTCGGCTGCGAAAGATAAAGCTTTTGAGCCGCAAGGGAAAAACTCTGGTATTTTACGGTATATACAAAGGCTTCCAGTTGGCGGATATCCATGCTGCGCTCCTTTTTGTGCTGAAAAGGCTTTTTTCTTCTATTATAATCCAATTCATTGATTGCATCAATAAGTACATACGGATTATCAATAAAATCAATTTCACCTGAAAAATCGTGTGTGTTATACTGAACTGGTAAAGTTCACCCGCTAAAAAAGGAGGCAATCATGAAATTATTCGACAAAACATGGAAGCTGGCCTTGTCCGGTGTGGTCATCGGACTTCTGGTCATGCTTCTGGCCATGTCTGGCAACCCGGCCAACATGGCAATCTGCGTGGCCTGTTTCATCCGCGACGCGGCAGGCGCGCTCAAACTGCACACCGCTGCACCCGTTCAGTATTTCCGCCCTGAGATTGTCGGCTTTGTCTGCGGCTCGTTCCTGATTTCCATGGCAACCAAAGAGTATCGCTCTACCGCCGGTTCTACGCCGATGGTGCGTTTTCTGCTGGGTGCCGTTATGATGATCGGTGCACTGGTCTTTCTGGGCTGCCCGCTGCGCATGGTGCTACGGATGTCTGCCGGTGACCTCAATGCGTATGTGGCGCTCATCGGCTTTGCTGGCGGTGTCGCCACTGGCTCCTGCTTCTTGAAAAAAGGCTTTTCTCTGGGAAGAGCCTATGAAACCAAGTCGCTCAGCGGTGCGGTGCTGCCGGTTCTGCTGGCTGCTCTGCTGGTGATTGGTGTGGCAACGGGTGCTTATGCGGCAAGCACGGAAGGCCCCGGCAGCAAACACGCTCCGCTGCTGCTGGCACTGATGGTCGCGTTGGTCATCGGTGCCCTCGCACAGAAAAGCCGTATGTGCTTTGCCGGAAGCATCCGCGATGTGATCCTGATGAAGAATTTCGACCTGCTCAGCATTATTGCCGCGCTGTTTGCGGTCATGACCATTTATAACATTGCCACCGGCAATTTCCATCTGAGCTTCTCCGGCCAGCCCATTGCACATTCGCAGCATCTGTGGAACATCCTTGGCATGTACGTTGTCGGTTTTGCAGCGGTATTGGCCGGTGGCTGCCCGCTGCGTCAGCTGATCCTTGCAGGGCAGGGTTCCTCCGACAGCGCGGTAACGTTCCTCGGTATGCTTCTGGGTGCCGCTTTTGCACACAATTTTAATCTGGTCGGCAGCGCCGCCAAAGCTGCCACAGCGACCGATGCCGTTGTTCCCGGTGGCCCGGCCATGCCCGGCAAGATTGCAGTCATCGTTTGCATTGTACTGTTGTTTGTGATTGCAGCAACCAACCTGCGCCGTAAAAAAGCGGCAAAGTGATCTGAAAAAGGAGAAAGCACAATGGCTAAATTTGTTGAAGTGGACGTTCGCGGCCTTTCCTGCCCTGAACCGGTGTTGCTGACGATGGATGCGATGGAAGAGCATCCGGGTGAGATGATCCGCGTTCTCGGTGATGAAGCGCACACCCGCAAAAACATTGAAAAAATGCTGGAATATGAACACAAGGACGGTCAGACGACCACGCGGGCGGATGGCTGTTTTGAGATCACCTTTCAGGCATAACGGCAGCGTATGAGAGCAAAAAAGCCCTATCAGGTTTTGACATTCTACACTACTTCTGCGGTCATGGAACTGGAAGCCTTTTGCAAACAGAACGGGATTCCCGGCAGGCTGATCCCTGTTCCGCGGGAACTTTCTGCTGGCTGCGGGATCGCATGGCGGATGGAACCGGATGCGTACCGGCAGCATTCCGGCCTGCTTGCAGAGTGCCCTGTTGAAATCGAACAGACCAAAGAAGTTCTGCTATAACAAAATCGTCCCCTGCGGGCAATTGCTCGCAGGGGCTTGGATTATGCGCTGGTGTTCCTCACACCGGCACAATTTTTATTCGATTTCGATGAGGTTGGGGTTCACAGGCAAAGCCTTCTGCTGCTGGGGTGCATTTTAGGCGGCGACAGCGAGCGCACCGGCGAGGTTGCCGAGGGTGCTGCTCATGCGGATTTGACCGTAACCTTCGACAGCTATAAGCCTTTGCATATCGCAAAAATCTCTGCGCCGCTGTGCGGAAAAATCGTCTGTGCCGACATTGGCATCCGGGATGAATGGCACCCGGAGTTTTGACGAGGCTTGCCGCTGCGGAAAAGCACCTGCACACAAAAGACCCCGGCAGCTTTCAAGGCACGCCGGGGTTCTTTTTGTCATTCTGCTGCAAAATGTCTGCACTTTCTTGGCAGAACGCAGAAAATGCGGAAACCGCTTGATTTAACTCGGTTTCCGCACTAGAATGGAAACCAGAAAGGCAAGCACAGTTTCCACAAGGAGGACGCTCATGCAGGAGAAGCTCGATGCGCTGGTGCGCACACAGGCCATGCAGTTATTCCGTCAACAGGGGCTGCATTTCACCATGCAGCAGGTGGCAGAGCCGCTGCATATCAGCAAAAAAACCATCTACACCGTTTACCCCTCCAAGGAGGCTCTTCTGCTGGACATGGTAGACCATGCCTTTGCGGACATCCACCGCTGCAAGCAGAAAATTCTGGCGGGCAGCGGCACTTTGCAGGAAAAGCTGCGGGCAGTCATCATTGCCATGCCGACGGAATACGCCGCGCTGGACCTGCGGCAGATGAAGGAGCTGGACGAGAAATACCCGGTGGTGGCGGCGCGGGTGCGCAGTCAGTTGGAAAACGGCTGGGAACCCACCATGGCGCTGCTGGAGCAGGCTGTGGCAGAGGGGGTCATGCGTCCAGTATCCCTGCCGGTGCTGCGGCAGATGATCACCGCATCCATCGAGAGCTTTCTGGCAGACCGCAGTCTGGCAGAAAGCGGGGTGCAGTATGTGGCTGTACTGGAGGAAATGATCTCGATTTTACTGGAAGGAGTGCTGCTGCGATGAAACACAGCTTTTGCGAGGACTGGGAGTTTACAAGACACTGGACGGAAGCCTTTGGCAAGGGGCTGCCTGTACCAAAACAACAAGCCGTCCGCTTGCCCCATACCTGTCGGGAGGTGCCGCTGCACTATGCCTCTCCGGCCGATTACGAGATGGTCTGCGGCTACCGCAAGCGGTTCCGGGTGCCGCCGGTACAGGCTGCGCCCCGGCTGTTCCTCCGCTTTGACGGAGCCGCCCATCAGGCGGTGGTGCGGGTCAACGGCAGGGTTGCCGGGCAGCATCGGGGCGGCTATACCGGCTTTACGGTGGAGATCACCGACCTTGTGGATCGGGAGGGTGAAAATCTGTTGACCGTGCAGCTGGACACCAGAGAAGACCCGACCATCCCGCCCTTTGGCTTTGTCATTGATTACCTGACCTACGGCGGGCTGTACCGGGAGGTCTGGCTGGAAGCTACGGCAGAAAGCCGCCTGACCGACCTGTTCGTCTACACGCCCACCCTGCAAGAGGCTGTGGTGCAGTGGACCGCAGAGCTTACATCCGCAGCCGTGGCGGTCCGCATCCGGCTGGAGACCGCAGACGGCACCCTGCTGGCCCAGCAGACCGCACAGGCGGCAGAAACCGGGAAGATGCAGTTTTCCGTCCCGGACGCACAGCCGTGGGATACCGAGCACCCGGTTTTGCATCATGCCGTGGCAGAGCTTTTGAACGCAGCCGGACAACCCATCGACCGCAAACAGGTAACGTTTGGCTTCCGCACAGCGGAATTCAAGGCAGATGGCTTCTACCTCAACGGCAAAAAGACTTTTCTGCGGGGGTTGAACCGACACCAGAGCTACCCTTACATCGGCTATGCTGCGCCGGAAAGCCTACAGCGGGAGGATGCCCGCATTTTGCGGGAGGAGCTGCACTGCACCGCCGTGCGCACCAGCCACTACCCTCAAAGTCCGTATTTTCTGGATGAGTGCGACCGCCGGGGTCTGCTGGTATTCACCGAGCTGCCGGGCTGGCAGCACATCGGGGACGACAACTGGAAGGACGCCGCCTGCGAGATGCTGCGAGAGATGCTCCTGCAAAACCGCAGCCACCCCAGCATCATCCTGTGGGGCGTGCGCATCAACGAGAGCGTGGACGACGATGCCTTTTACACCCGCACCAATCAAATTGCCCATCAGCTGGACCCCAGCCGCGCCACCTCCGGCGTGCGGTATCTGGAAAAGAGCCATCTGCTGGAGGATGTCTATGCCTACAACGATTTTTCCCACAACGGCGTAACGCCCGGCGCAAAGCCCAAAAAGGACGTGACCCCGGATATGGGCAAGGCGCTGCTCATCTCAGAGTGCAACGGTCACATGTACCCCACAAAAGCCTTTGACGATGGCCCTCATCGACAGGAACACGCCCTGCGGCACGTCCGGGTGCAGAACGCCGCCTATGCCAGCGGAGAGCACGCCGGGTGCTTCGGCTGGTGTATGTTCGACTACCAGACCCATAAGGATTTCGGCTCCGGCGACCGCATCTGCTACCACGGCATGCTGGACAGCTTCCGCAACCCCAAATTGGCGGCAGCAGTCTATGCCAGTCAGGGTGACGCTGACCCGGTGCTGGCGGTCAGCTCCTCCATGGACATCGGCGATAACCCCGCCGGGCAGCTGGGCACGGCCTATGTTTTCAGCAATGCCCAGCAGGTAAAGCTGTACAAAAACGATGTGTTTGTCACCGCCCTGCGCCAAAGCGAGTGGACGGCGCTGCCCCACCCTCCCTTTGTGATGGACGATCCCATTGGCGAGCTGCTGGAAACGCAGGAGCATTTTTCGCCGTCCAAAGCGGCCGCTGTGCGGGACTGCCTGCTGGCCGCCGGAAAATACGGCTTGGCGGGGCTGCCGCTGGCCTACAAGGTCAAATTCGGCTGGTGTATGCTGCACTACAAAATGAGCTTTGAAGATGGCGTGGCGCTTTACGGCAAATATGTGGGCAACTGGGGCGGCGAAGCTACCCGCTGGCGGTTCGATGCCGTGCAGGACGGCAACGTGGTGCGCAGCGTGACCCTCTGCCCCAGTGCAAAGCTGCACTTGGAAGTCAAGGTCAGCCGGACGGCTCTTCGGGAAAAAGATACCTACGATATGGCGGCTGTCCGGGTGCGCATTCTGGACGAGAACGGCACCCCAGCCCCTTACGCGCAGTTCCCGGTGCAGTTTGCGGTGGAGGGCAGCGCCGCCCTTGTGGGTCCACAGACCGCCGTTGCCGAAGGCGGTATGACCGGAACCTATCTGCGCACCGTGGGCACTGCCGGAGAAGCCCTGCTGACCGTTTCTGCACCGCAGACCCAGCCCGTTGTGCTGCAGTTCACCATTGAAAAGGAGGACGCTGTATGGAACTGACCCCGAAACAGAAAACCGCATTTGGTATTGGTGCCGTGGGCAAGGATATGGTATATGCCCTGTCGGCTTCTTACGTCATGTATTATTATCAGGATGTGCTGGGGCTTTCGGCCAGCTTTGTGGGCGTCGTGCTCATGGCTGCCCGGTTCTTTGATGCCTTCAACGACCCCTTTATGGGCGTTCTGGTGGCAAAGACCCGCACTCGCTGGGGGCGTTTCCGTCCGTGGATCTTTTCCGGCACGCTGCTCAATGCGCTGGTGCTCTACGCCCTGTTTGCCGCCCCGGTGCTGGACGAAGCGGCGTTGATGGTCTACTTCAGCGTGGTGTACATCCTGTGGGGCGTCACCTACACCATGATGGATATTCCGTACTGGTCCATGATCCCGGCCGTGACCCGCACCCCAAAAGACCGGGAGAACCTTTCCATGGTGGGCCGTACCTGCGCAGGCGTTGGTTCTGCCCTCATCGCTATGTTCACCATGCTGCTGGTGGGAGCCCTTGGCGGCGACAGCGAGCGCGCTGGCTTCCGCTGGGTGGCATTGATCGTAGCGGTAATTTTTGCAGTGACAGAGCTGGTGTGCTGCATTTCCATGAAAGAAACCACCCCCAGTGAGATGAAGACCGCCACCGTAAAGGAGATGTTCTCCGCCCTGTTCCGCAACGATCAGGCCATGGTAGTGGTGGGCAGCATCGTGCTGATCAACTCGGCACTGTACCTTACCTCCAACTTCATCATCTATTTCTTCAAGTACGACCTTGGCGGTGCAGGCTGGAAAGCCACCTACACCCTGTTTTCCACCGTGGGCGGTGCGGCACAGATCCTTGGTATGATGGTGCTTTACCCCTTGCTGCGCAAAAAGTTCAGCAGCACGCAGGTATTTTACCTGAGCCTTTTGCTGGCGCTGTGCGGCTACGGCATGCTGCTGGTGTTCTGTCTGACCGGCCTTTCCCATAGCCTTGTCCTGCTGTGCATTCCGGGCGTGGTGGTGTTCGCCTGCAATGGGATGCTGAGCGTGCTGACCACTCTGTTCCTTTCCAACAGCGTGGATTACGGCGAGCTTAAGACCGGACGCCGGGAGGAAAGCGTTATCTTTTCCATGCAGACCTTTGTGGTCAAGGCTGCCTCTGGTGTGGCGGTATTCCTGACCGGCATCGGGCTGGACCTCATCGGTCTTGTGGGCAACACGGAGGAGACCGGCCCGGTGGCAGTACAAAGCGCCGGAACCCTGCTGGGTCTGCGCCTGATGATGACCGTTCTGCCCATGCTGGTGCTGGCTGGTGCGCTGGTGCTGTTCCGCCGCAAGTTTGTTCTGACCGATGCCCGCGCTGCCGAGATCAGCGCACAGCTCCACGGGGAGGAAGCGCACCATGACTGAAATGCTGCACTGGTACGCGGAAACTTCCGGCGGCGTACAGACAGGCAACTGCACGGTCACGGAGAATGGCGGTGCGCTGCATCTGACGGCAGACCTGCCCGCCGGGACGCTGAAAACCGTGCGTGCTGAGCTGCCGTGGACGATGGAAGCAGACGAGCGTCTGTTCATGAACGGCTACCAGACATGGACCTACAGCCCGGAGCTGGACCGGAACGGCAAGCTGCGCGGCACCGACCACATCCCCGGCTTTCTGCGCAAGAAATACGCCTTTGACCGCTACGGCGATTATCATTTTGCGCCTTATGGGCATCAAAAGGGGCAGAGCCACGGCTTTTCCTACTGCTATTTCCGCAAGGGCACACAGTTTCGGCTGGTGGCATCGCTGGACGAGAAGCCGGGCTACACCATCCTCCGCTACGACAGCGGCAAAGCCCTGCTGACGCTGGAGCGTGACTGCGCCGGGGTGGAGCATCCCGGCGGCAGTTTCCCACTCCTTGACCTGTTTTTTGCCGAGGGCGGCGAGACCGAGGTGTTCGACGGCTGGTTTCAGGCTATGGGCATCAAGCCCCGGACTGAAAAGAAGCTGGCAGGCTATTCCAGTTGGTACAACCGCTATCAGGACATCACCGAGGATACCATCCGGGAGGACCTGACCGGCTGCCGCAGCCTGCTTTGCATGGGAGACCTGTTCCAGATCGACGATGGCTGGGAGCCGAAGGTGGGCGACTGGCTGGAAACAGATGCACAGAAATTCCCCCACGGGCTGAAAGACATGGTGGAGGAAATTCACGCCGCCGGATTTCAGGCTGGGCTATGGCTTGCACCCTTTGTGTGCGAAAAGGACTCTGCCCTTTTCCGGCAGCACCCGGACTGGCTGCTGAAGGTGAACGATGCACCGTGGTGCTGCGGCAGCAACTGGAGCAGCTTTTATGCGCTGGATCTCGACAACCCGGCCGTGCTAGATTATCTGCGCCGGGTTTTTGACCGGGTGCTGAACGACTGGGGCTTCGACCTTGTCAAGCTGGATTTTCTGTACGGCGCTGCTCCCTTTGGCAACGCCCGCGAGAGCCGGGCAGCCCGGATGTACCGTGCTATGGAGCTTTTGCGCACATGGTGCGGGCAAAAGCAGATTCTCGGCTGCGGCGTACCGGTGATGCCGGCTTTCGGGCTGGTGGATTACTGCCGTGTCAGCTGTGACGTAGGGCTGGACTGGGACGATGTGTGGTATATGCGCCTGTTCCACCGGGAGCGGGTGTCCACAAAGCAGGCCATCAACAACACGCTATTCCGGCGGCAGCTCAATGGTCGTGCCTATGGCAGCGACCCGGATGTGTTCTTCCTCCGGGAGGAAAACTGCAAGCTGACGGCAGAGCAAAAGTACACCCTTGCCACGGTCAATGCCCTGCTGGGCAATGTGTTCCTTACCTCGGATATGCCATCCCGCTACACAGAGGCGCAGCGGGCAGAGTATCGCCGTCTGCGCACTCTCTTTGAGCACGCCACGAAGGTGCAGGCAGAAGCGGAAAACGACCGTCTCAGCATCCGGTATCTGCTGGACGGAACGCCTCAAAAACTAAGTTTTACCCCCTTCTGACGGAGTAACCGAACCACAACAAAACAACAGCACCCGCCCGTGTACTGTGCTTTGCACACAATACGCAGGCGGGTGTTTTGCCGTTCTTCCGGTAGCAGGAGCCCGTTTATTTCTTAAAGTTTTGTCATCCACAGACCATGCAGGTTGCAGTAAGCGTAGACCGCCACCGGCTTTTCGCTGCCCAGCTCAAATACCGCCTTGGGTGCCTGACCGGGGGCGAGGTAGCGGAGCTGTCCGCCGTTTTCGGTCTCCACAAAGAGCCACTGGATGTGGTGCACATCCACCATAGGGTGCTCCACCGCGCCCACCGTGACGGTGAGGGTGCTGCCGGAGTGCTCTGCCACCGGCAGATGCTTTTCGCCGCTGGCTTCCACCGTGTTGGGGAGCAGCTCCTTCATCTTCTCGCCGCAGCAGACCAGCGGGACGCCTGCGTTGTGGATGGTGGTGACCAGATTGCCACAGTGCTCACAGATATAAAATTTTGCCTTCATATTCAAATCCTCCATCGGAATGTTGTTGGTGTTTCCTGTGACTATATGATAACATTTCCTAGTTAGATTTTCTGTGACCGGGTCACGCAAGACAGTTTTTCACTTAGCGGCAATAAATTTCAATGGCTTTCTGTGCAAATTCTGCCGCACCCTCTCCCCCGGCAGCGTTGATGTTCTCCGTAAACTCGCCGCCGGCACCATACATCTGTCCAAGTTGATACAGAATGGGCTTCGTGCAGGTATAGTAATTCTCGGTGATAAAGTCCTGCAGCTTTTTCACCTGTGCCTGTACTGCGGGGTCTGCCGGTCCTCTGGTTTGCAGCGTTCCGAATGCCGCTACGAGCTCCATCAACTGCTCGTTGATGCTGCCGGATTCCTTCTGCGTCCGCCGGGCGTTTTTTGCCTCAAATTCCTGATACTCTGTAGTTTTGCCCCACTCTCTCTTTGCACGTTCTGCGTATTCCCTGATCTTCTGTGTGTCAAATGCGTTGAAGTCCATAACATTTCCTCCTGTTGTCCGAATCTTCTCCGCAAGAGCGATCAACTTTTCCAGATGCTGTTTTTTCAGGGTCAGCAATGTGATCTGCTGTTCCAGTGCCTTTTCCCGGTCAAACTCCGGGTTTTTCAGAATTTTTCGGATATCCTCCAGTGAAAATTCCAGTTCTCGGAACAGCAAGATCTGTTGCAATCGTTCCAGTGCAGCATCATCATACAGGCGATAGCCTGCCTGCGTTCGATGCGCCGGATGCAGCAGACCGATTTTATCGTAATATTGCAGCGTCCGAATGCTCACCCCGGTCAGATTGCTCACTTCCTTGACAGTCATCATTTCGTTTTCCTCCCTTGCGACAAGCTCAGTATACGCTATGACGCAACGTCAGGGTCAAGTGCTTTTTTAGTTTTTTCCGCTGTTTACCACAAGCAGCTCTGCACCGTGGGGCTGCCCTCAGCTTCCCATGGCAATAAGCACCAGCACGACCACCACCGCAATGGCGATGAGACAGCCGCAGCCGCTGCCGTCTCCGCCACCGCCGCCGCCATTGTTGTGGTTTCCGCCGCCACCGCCGCCGGGCGAGCCGCCGAAGTTGCGGTTGAAGGCCGTCATGTACTGGGCATAGCCCGTGTCGCCTTTGCCAAAGTAGCCGTAATCACCGTTTGCCATTGTGTTTTCCTCCATCCGAAGTGTGTTTTGCTTCTTCTGAGGTCATTTTACCGAAAGTGATGTCCCATAAAACTCTCTTTCGGTATTTTTTCAAACGCATCCTTCCCCGATTCCCAGATACGCATCAATGTCCATGATGCCTTCCCCGCTGAGTTTCACCAGATCTTCAAAGGGTACCACGGTGTCGCCCACCTGCAAAGTGCGGAACACCGGGTCGATGCGGTCTGCTTTTCCGGTCAGGGTGAGGTAGTTGCCCACCGCCGGAACCTCCGGGTGGGCGGTATCCTCTTTGAAGTATCGCACCGTGATGGTCATGCCCTTGGTGACCTGCATCAGCTTGTCGGACAGAGTGGACATCTCTTCCTCGGTCAGAATGCGCTTGGGCACCCGCTCGGTGCGCTGCTTTTCTGCGGCAAGCTGTTCGTCATAGCCTCGCAGCGGGGAGAAGGGCGAGAAAATTTTGGCACGGTTCTGAAGGGTCATGCGCGGATGCTTGCGGAGAGATTCTTCCGTCTGAGGGCGTTCCATCTCCAGAATGTCCCCGTATTTCCGGACGGTCTCCCGCCAGGCCTTGCTATTTTTGTAGTTTTCCATCTGAACCTCCTGCGCTGTGACCACCGATCTGCGCATTTCGCTGGCGCATGGTGGCACCTTCTTCGTAGCTGCTGGCTTTCAGCACGGCGTTTTTGCCGTACTTGTTCTTGATGCCCAGCATGGCTTGCTGGAGTTTTTTCTCCTTTTCCAGCTTCTTGGTGTCGGTGAAAAAGTCCACCTGATAGATTCCCTCGTCCGGCGTGACCTTGTTGGCGTTGAGGGTGATGCGCCGCACCGTCAGTGCCGGGTCGGTGATGCGCTCAAACAGCTTTGCGCTTTCGTTGATGAGGGTGCTGCCCAGATTGGTGGGGACATCAAACCGAACCGTGCCGTGCGCCGCCTTGGGGATAATTCTGCCGTAGCGGTCGGTCTGGGTCAGACCACGGTAGCCCCCCTTGTCCACGTTCTCCCGGTCGTAGCCTATCTCCAAGGTGATGGATTCCGTCACCAGTTTCTTTTCGGTGAGCCGGAACATCAGAATTTCCGCCATTTCCCGGACGATGAGCTTTGCCTTATCGTTGGGGTAGGGGCAGGTCAGCACCTGCCCCTCGCTGATGCTGTTGGTGCTGGGCTTGTAGCTTTTGATCTCAGCCATACCGCAAGGCTCATAGCCCCATGCGTGGTCGATGAGAATTTCCGCATCCACGCCAAAAATCTCATACAGCCGATCTTCCCCGTGGATAGAAAACCGTGCCAAATCCCCCATCGTATAAATGCCGTGGGCTTCCAGCTTTTTCACGGTGCCTGGGCCTGTCATCCAGAAATCCGTCAGGGGTCTGTGGTTCCACAGCAGATACCGATAGGACTGCTCGTCCAGCTCTGCAATGCGGACACCGTCTTTGTCTGCCGGGATGTGCTTTGCCACAATGTCCATCGCCAGCTTTGCGAGGTAGAGGTTGGTGCCGATGCCTGCCGTTGCGGTGATGCCGGTGTTGTACAGCACCTCCCGCACCATGGTCATGGCAAGCTCATGGGCACTCATGTGGTAATAGGGCAGATAGCCCGTCACATCAATGAAAACCTCGTCGATGGAATAAGGGTAAATATCCGCCGGGGACACATATTTGAGATAGGTCTTGTAGATCTGGGTGGACACATCCAGATACCGCTGCATCCGGGGCGGCGCAACAATATAGCTCAGCCCCAGCGCCGGGTCTGCGTTCAGGGCATTGGCATCGAAAGAGGTGCTGGCAAAGCGGCATTTGCCGTCCTCCCCACGCACTGCCTTGTGTTGTTGGATGGCAGTTTGCAGCCGCTGGGCGTTGACCTCCCGGACACGCTGGACGGCTTCAAACAGCCGCGCTCTGCCGGGTATCTTGTAGGCTTTTAAGGAGGGCGACACCGCAAGGCAGATGGTCTTTTCGGTGCGGGAGGCGTCTGCCACCACCAGATTGGTGGTCAGGGGGTCCAGATGGCGGTCTACGCACTCCACCGAGGCATAAAAACTTTTCAGGTCGATGGCCAGATAGGTGCGCTGCGCTGCCATGATTCAGCCCTCCTTTGCAAAATTCACAACCATTTATTTTATTATAATAAATCTTTACGCCGTTTTCAAGATGGAACGGCTATTTTATCCGTAATTCAGACAACAAAAAAGAGATAGGCCCCCCTTTCGGGGAAGTCTATCTCATTTTTTCGTTGGGGCTATTTTGCAACAGCCTCCCTTTATAACAACCCGGCCTTACAGTTTGGAAGAAACGCTTAATGCTTCAGTTCCAGCAGCGCATCGCCCTGCTTTACGGCACCACTGGCTTTAGCCGCGACAGCGGCATAGTCATCGGTATTGCAGACAATAAGCGGCGTGGTCACGGGATAGCCTTCGGCCTTAATGGCTTCCAGTTCAAAGCGGATCAACGGCTGACCTTTCTTCACCTTGTCACCCTCGTTGACGAGGTAGGTAAAGTGCTTGCCACCCAGCTTGACCGTATCGATGCCGATATGCATCAGCAGTTCGGCACCGTCAGTCGTGGTCATGCCTACGGCATGGTGGGTCTCAAAGGTGGAGGAGATCTCACCGTCAGCAGGTGCCACCAGTTCACCATCGGTGGGCTCAATGGCAATGCCGTCTCCCAGTGCACCGCTGGCAAAGGCTTCATCCTTCACATCGGCCAGCGGCACTACAGTGCCGTTCAGGCAGGCAGACAGCACGGTATCCTTTGCTGCGGGGGCCGCCGGGGCGGGTGTTGCGGTCGCCGCCGGGGTCTTAGGTGCATTTTCCAGATAATCTTCCAGCTTTGCCTTGATGACGGCCACCTTGGGGCCGTATACCACCTGCACACCATTGCCCTTGCAGATCACGCCGGAGGCACCGGAGGCTTTGAGCACATCCTGCCGGACCAGCGCAGCGTCCTTGACGGTGCAGCGCAGGCGGGTTGCACAGCAGTCCACGTCGGACAGATTAGCGGCACCGCCCAGACCTTCTACGATCAGGGCGCTGACCGGATCATCCCCTGCAGGGGCGGTGCTGCCGGAAGCGGCGCTGCGGGCGTTCACGTCCGCACGGGTGTACAGCTTGACTTCCTCGGCATCATCGCGGCCCGGGGTCTTGTAGTCAAACTTGGAGATCATAAAGCGGAAAATGATGTAGTACAGTACAAAGTACACCGCGCCGACCACGACCACCCACACCCAGTGGGTCTTGGCGTTGCCCTGCATCACACCGAACAGCACCAAGTCGATGAGACCGCCGGAGAAGGTCATGCCCACACCCACATTCAGGATGTGCATCAGCATGAAGGACAGACCTGCCAGCACGCAGTGCACTGCGTACATGGGCAGTGCCACAAAGATAAAGGTAAATTCCAGCGGCTCGGTGATGCCGGTGAGGAAAGCCGTCAACGCAGCAGACAGCAGCAGGCCGCCTGCTGCCTTTTTCTTTTCCGGCTTGGCACACTGGTACATCGCCAGCGCCGCGCCGGGCAGACCGAACATCATAAAGGGGAACTTACCGGCCATGAAACGGGTAGCGCTGACCGAGAACACAGTGGTGGACTTGGAAGCCAGCTCAGCAAAGAAAATGTTCTGTGCGCCGGTCACGGTGACGCCATCGATGATGGCGGTGCCGCCCACAGCAGTCTGCCAGAACGGCATATAGAACACATGATGCAGTCCAAAGGGGATCAGTGTACGCTCCAGCAGGCCGTAGATAAAGGTGCCTGCATAGCCGGAAGCCAGCACCAGTGCGCCCAGCGCAGCAATGCCGCTTTGCACCACCGGCCAGATGTAGAACATGGCGATGCCGACCACCAGATACACGATGGAGCTGATGATGGGCACAAAGCGGGTGCCGCCGAAGAAGGCCAGGGCGTCCGGCAGGCGAATGTTATGGAAGCGTTCATGCAGCAGCCAGACGATAATCCCGGCGATAACCGCGCCGAGGATCCCGGTATCGATCGACGGAATACCGATGATGTTCTGGATATTGTTGGCCTTCAGGATCGCGGCGTCGGTGGTGGGCAGAATGCCTTTCGCCGTCAGCCAGAAGTTGACCGCCAGGTTCATGACCGCGTAGCCGACAAAGCCGGCGAAGGCGGCGACGCCTTTGTTCTCCCGCGCCAGCCCCAGTGGGATGGCGATACAGAACATGACCGGCAGGAAGCTGAAGGCAAAGGAGCCGACTTTGCTCATCCAGATAAAGATGGCCTGCAGCAGCGGCATATCCAGCCACGGCAGCAGCGTCAAAACATCGTGACTGCTTAACGAACTGCCGATCCCCAGCATGATCCCACAAAACGAGAGCAACGCTACGGGCAGCATAAAGGTTTTTCCGAGCTGCTGGAAAAACTCCCATAAAGTGATTTTTGGTGCTGTTTTCGCCGTCATAACACGGTTCCTGATTCTCAAGTGGTCGGGAAGAACTAACGCCACGGCAAGATAAAACGTTTTACCAGTTTTTAGTGCGATAAAAATCACATAATCAAGCGATAATAAGGTTTATAAAGATTGCACAATGATAAAACGTTTTATCGACAGGCAAGGGAGTCAGCCAGCACGTTATGGCTATCGCAAAAAAGATCACCATCAATGATGTGGCGCAGGCCGCCGGGGTCTCCGTGAGCACCGTCTCGCTGGTGCTGAGCGGTAAAGGGCGCATCTCCAGCGCCACCGGCGAGCGAGTTAATCAGGCCATCGAACAGCTGGGATTCGTGCGCAACCGCCAGGCCGCCTCGCTGCGTGGCGGGCAGAGCGGGGTGATTGGCCTTATCGTTAGCGATCTGTCAAAGCCGTTTTACGCCGAATTAACCGCCGGCCTCACCGACGCCCTGGAAAGGCAGGGGAAAATGGTGTTCCTCACCCAGGGCGGGCGCAGCGGCGAGAAGATAGATCAGCGGTTTGATACCCTCGCGGCGCAGGGGGTCGACGGGGTGATCATCGCCGGGTCGATCGATCGCGGGAGCGAACTGCGCGAGCGGGCCGCGCAGGCCGGCGTGCCGCTGGTGTTTGCTTCCCGCGCCAGCTACCTTGACGATGTCGACCTGATCCGCCCGGACAACATGCAGGCGGCGCAGCTGGTGACCGAGCATCTTATCCGCCGCGGCCATCAGCGGATCGCCTGGCTTGGCGGGCAGAGCTCGTCGCTGACGCGCGCCGAGCGGGTCGGCGGCTATTGCGCCACCTTGCTGAAATACGGTCTGCCGTTTCACAGCGAATGGGTGCTGGAGTGCGAGTCGAGCCAGAAGCAGGCGGCGGAGGCGATGGCGGGGCTATTGCGCCAGAACCCGACCATCACCGCGGTGCTGTGCTACAACAACGTGGTGGCCACCGGCGCGTGGTTTGGTTTACTGCGGGCTGGAAGGCAGAGCGGAGAGGATGGCGTCGAGAGCTATTTCGAACAGCGGGTGGCGCTGGCGGCCTTCGCCGACGTGCCGGAGGCGGCGCTGGATGACCTGCCGCTCACCTGGGTAACGACCCCGGCGCGCGAGATGGGGAAAACCCTGGCAGAGTCGATGCTGCGACGGCTGGAGGAAGGCACCGGCGAGGCGCGAAACCAGATTATGCCGCCGCGGCTGGTGACACGGAAATGAGGGAGACGGCGCGCGATGGCCGTCTCCTGAGACGATAAGTTACGGCTGCGGGGCGGCGTCGTCCTGCTGAGGAGCGGCGTCATCCTGTTGCGGCTGGCCTTCCTGCGGCGCCGCGTCCGGTTGAGCAGGCGCTTCCAGACCAAACATCGCGGCAAAATCCTCCAGCGGCATTTTCTGTCCGTTCAGCGTCACCTGGCCGTTAGCGTACTGCAGGCTGCTGCTGATGGCGTTATCTTCCATGGTGGTGATGCGGAACATCTGGCCCATCGCCGCCAGGCCTTTGACCTGCTGATCGGCGAGTTTGGCCGCATCGGCTGGCTGGTAACCTTCCAGACCGGCGATTTTGGTCATCAACTCCGTCGCCATATCCACCGGGATCACCACCTTGCCGTCAAGGGACTGCACCACGCGATCCAGACTGTCCGCCAGGGTCTGCGGTGGGGTGGTCACCTGGGCCGGATCCTTCAGCAGAACCGACAGATTCAGGGTACTTTCCCCTTTGGCATTGCGCCAGCTCAGCGGAGAGATAGTCACCGATGGGTTGCCTTTAAGCAGGATCGGCAGCGCATTGAACAGGGTTTCGGTTAACGCCTGCTGGTACAGTTCCGGGTTTTGCGCCAGTTCCGGTTTTGCCAGCAGCGCCTGAGACTGTGCACTGTACTGCTGACTAAACTGGTGCCACGCCTGACCGTCGACATTATCCACTTTCAGCGTCAGTTTGCCGCTGCCCATATCCTGTCCCTGCAGCTTGAGGCTGTTGACGGTGTAGTTCACCTGGCTGTTCACGCCTTTGCCGTCCTGGGTCAGCGTCGAGCCGCCGTCCAGCGCCATCCCGTCAACCAGCGCCAGCTCT
>ERZ826016.1493-NODE-1493-length-21912-cov-4.288557_pt1 | contig 21912 bp, 15 predicted proteins | sample MGYA00519872_ERZ826016 | MGnify/ENA primary metagenome ERZ826016 (study PRJEB31778, sample SAMEA3449218) | human gut metagenome | biome: human gut; feature: human-associated habitat; material: faeces | place: United Kingdom | collected 2010/2012 ... | reverse complement strand
AAAGCGGTACAGCCGGAAGTAGCCCAGGATGGTGGCCAGCGCGATCATCAGCGCGAAAAACGCGACGCTCACGCCGAGGGCAACGAGCATGCTGCCGGGCGCGCCGCCGCTTTGCAGTACCGACGAAACGATGCAGCAGGGGAACGCCGTGCTCAGCACCAGCGAGGAAAGACCGCGCCGAAAACTCGGCGAAATCAACCCGGCGCGGGCGGCAAGATAGCCCGCAAACATCATGATGAACAGCGTGATCATTTGGAAAATGATGCCGGAAACAGCCATGGAAAATATCCTCCGTAGATGATCGCCCTTCCGCCGTCTGCGGACGGAGGAAAGGCAAATGAATATGAAGCGCCGCCTATTGTACACCCTTGGCAGACGGTTGTAAAGTTTTTCTTTTTGTGATATTCTTATAAAGAGGATGGTAATTATGGAACAATTAAATACAGAAGTCAGTATGTTAGAAAGATACGGCGAAAATTTAACACAAAAAAAATATATTACAGACCCTGCCATTGCACGTGATGAGGAAATAAAACAATGTATATTAACGCTTTTAACTCCTGAAAAAAGTGCACTTTTAGTAGGTAAGCCTGGTATTGGTAAAACAGCCATAGTAGAAGGACTTGCGTATCGTATTCAAAATAATTTGGTTCCCGATGCTTTAAAAGGCTGGGAAATTATTAAAGTAAATATTACTTCATTACTCGGCTCTGTGGTAAGTGATGGGCAAACAGAAAATAGAATTGATTTATTAGTTGACAAAGCATCCTGCGGCTTGGGCTTGCCGCCAAAGACAGTTTGTCCTATTTATCTTCCTCGGAAAAATTTTCCGTTGAAAATCGAATGAAATTGCCGCCGAAGGAAGCCGAAAAATCTTCTATCGGCACCCACCAATTCGGCTTGTTTTGCTCCAAAAAGGCAGACGGATGATGCACCAGAAAGGCTGTCAGCCTGCCGTCCTCGGTCTCATAGCCAAGCACAGGCACCAAATGCCCGCTTTTCCCGTAAACACCGTTGCCGTCCGGCTTGGGCTTGCCCCCTTGAAAAAAGGATGCCACAGAAACCATGCAGGGATGCCCTGCATCCAGCTCCCGCTTTAAGTCCTCCGCTGTTTTTTCGCGCAGTGCCTCGCCGTAAATGCCGTAATCCGCCGCAAGCTTCGCCAGCCCCCAGTGAATCCAGCCGACACCTTCTTTATAGGCACCTGCCGCAACACCCTTAGCAATCATTGTGCCATGGCGCTCCACCTGCTTGCCAAGGCCCTCCAATATCATACGCAAGGAGGCAATGCCGCAGCTGCGAAAGGTCCAGCTGTCCGCCTCATGGAAGGAGGAAAAGCCCTCCTCCTTCCATGTTTCCTGCGTCATTCTCTGGGTATAAAAAGGGAAATCCATCTGTAGTCGATATTGCTTTTTTTCTCCCATTTGTTTCCCTCTTTCTGTCCCAAATGCTGCAAATTATCTGTGCATCTGCGTAAGCAAGCTTCCGCTTTGCACAGTCGCTTGATAACGCTCTTTTTTTTCAGAAAGCCAATGGCTGAACGCCATTGCTTCCATTCGTAAGGCTCCGCCTTACTCATGTCATCAGGTTATCAAATGTCTGTGCATCTGCGTAAGCAAGCTTCCGCCTTGCACAGCCGCTTGATAACGCTTTCTTTACACGTTTCTGCCACAGCACTGCTTATATTTCTTGCCGCTGCCGCAGGGGCAGGGGTCGTTTCTGCCGATTTTTTCATCAGCGCGCTTCTTCGGCTGCTTTACCGCAGAATCATCCTTATTGGTAAACATCTGCTTCGGCGGTTCCTCCTGCTTTACCTCTGTCTGGATACGCACGCGGTAAAGAATCTTCAGCGTATCCTCCTGAATATGATTGCTCATTTCCTCGAACATATCATACGCCGCAAATTTATATTCTGTCAGAGGGTCTCTCTGTGCATAAGCATGCAGCCCAATCCCCTGACGCATCTGATCCATATCATCAATATGATCCATCCATTTCTGGTCAATCACGCGCAGCATCACCACGCGCTCCAGCTCACGCATGCGTTCTTCGCCCTCAGCCTGGCCCTGACCGATTTCCTTTTCCTTCATTTCATACAGCTGATTGCCCAGCTTTGTCAGGGTTTCCTTCAGCTTATCCTTTGTCATCTGAGGCAGCGCTTCATCCTTGATATTCACCTTGCCGACAGGAATAATTGCACTCAGAGATTCGCTGAATGCCGCCATATCCCATTCCTCAGGCAGCTGGTCATCGCTCATGTGTGCGTCCACCGTGCGTTCCACAACCGCGCCAATCATGCCGACAATGCTGTCTCTCAGGTTTTCACCGTAAAGCACGCGTTTTCTTTCGCCATAAATGATTTCTCTCTGCTCATTCATGACCTGGTCATATTCCAGCAAATGCTTACGAATGGCAAAGTTATTGCCCTCCACCTTTTTCTGTGCGTTTTCAATCGCTTTGGAAAGCATCCCTGCTTCAATCGGCTCGTCCTCTGTCATGCCCATCGCATCTACCAGCTTCATTGTCTTTTCGGAGCCAAACAGACGCATCAGGTCATCCTCCAGAGAGATATAGAAACGGGATTCGCCGGGGTCACCCTGACGACCGGCACGACCACGCAGCTGGTTATCAATACGTCTGGATTCATGACGTTCCGTACCGATGATTTTCAAACCACCCAGCTCTGCAACGCCTTTGCCCAGCTTAATGTCCGTACCACGGCCGGCCATGTTTGTCGCAATCGTAACTGCGCCCATCTGCCCTGCCAGTGCAACGATTTCCGCTTCCTGTGCGTGGTACTTCGCATTCAGCACCTGATGCTTCACGCCCTCCATCTTCAGCAGCTTGCTCAGTGTTTCGGATTTTTCGATTGTAACCGTACCAACCAGTACTGGCTGTCCCTTTTCGTGTGCCGCAATAATATCTCTTACCACCGCGCGGAATTTGCCCGCCTCGGTACGATACACAACATCATCCAGATCCTTTCTCTGTATAGGACGGTTTGTGGGAATTTCCACAACGTCCATCCCATAGATATTACGGAATTCTTCTTCCTCTGTTTTCGCCGTACCTGTCATGCCGCATTTCTTAGCGTATTTATTGAAATAGTTCTGGAAGGTAATTGTTGCCAGAGTTTTGCTTTCTCTGCGCACCTGTACGTTTTCCTTCGCCTCGATTGCCTGATGCAGACCGTCGGAATAGCGTCTGCCCGGCATCATACGCCCTGTGAATTCATCAACGATAACGATTTCGCCCTCATGAATCACATAATCCTTATCCAGATGCATGTTATAGTTTGCCTTCAAGGCATTGTTGATATAATGCTGCAGCTCCAGATTTTCGGGATCGGAAAGGTTGTCCACGGAGAAATATTTTTCCGCCTTTGCAACACCTTCCTGCGTCAGCACAACGGATTTCGCCTTTTCATCCAGAACGAAGTCGCCTTCCTCCTGAATTTCCTCCTTCAGAAGGGCATTCATTGCCTCATCCTCATTCAAAATACGACCCTTTTTCAGTTTTTTAACAAACAAATCTGCCACGCGATACAAGTCCGTAGACTTGGAGCCGCTGCCGGAAATAATCAGGGGTGTTCTGGCTTCGTCAATCAGAACAGAGTCTACCTCGTCGATGATGGCATAATGCAGGTCTCTCTGCACCATGTTTTCCTTTCGTACTACCATGTTGTCACGCAGGTAGTCAAAGCCGAATTCATTGTTTGTACCATAGGTAATATCGCAGGCATACGCCGCGCGGCGTTCGTTGTTGTCCATCCCGTTCAGGATGCAGCCCACGCTCAGCCCTAAGAAACGGAATACCTCACCCATCCAGTCAGAGTCACGCTGTGCCAGATAGTCATTGACCGTAACCACATGTACGCCCTTGCCCTCCAGCGCATTCAGATATGCAGGCAGTGTTGCCACCAGTGTTTTACCTTCACCTGTTCTCATCTCGGCAATACGTCCCTGATGCATCACGATGCCGCCCATCAGCTGTACGGGAAAATGCTTCATATTCAGCACATTGGGACGGGAAGCCGCCTCTCTTACCACTGCATACGCCTCCGGCAGAATATCATCCAGTGTTTCGCCCTTTGCCAGACGATCCTTAAATTCCTGTGTCTTTCCTCTCAGTTCTTCATCCGAAAGGTTTTCATACTGGGGGCCCAGTGCTTCAATCTTCGCCACGATTGGCTTGATTTTCTTGATTTCCTTTTCACTGTAGTTCCCAAATATTTTTTCCAAGAAACCCATTTGGTTCACCTCATTTTTCTTTTCTCGCATGTGCCGAAAGCAGACAGCCGCTCGATAGGCACACTTTTACATTATTATAGTATAGCAGAAGAACACCCCCGTACACAAGGAAAACTTGCGTATTTCAGGGGATGTTCAAAAAGTTTTAAGAAATCTTTATATTAATTTCACATTTTTTCTCAATACCACTGTTCTTCTGACGAAAAACAGCGCATTTTGTTCCGCTTCTGCTTTATTTCTCTGATTTTGACTTAAGCTTCCAGCATTTATAGCACATCGGACGATAGCTTTCGTTGCCCCCCAGAAGGAACTGCTCTCCTTCGGTAACAACTCTGCCCTCCGCATCAATTCTTGCGTTCACCATAGCCTTTCCGCCACAGGTGCAGACCGTTTTCAGCTCCGTCACGGAATCTGCCAACTCAAACAGCCTTGCACTGCCGGGGAACAATCTTGTCCGAAAATCTGTCCGCAGTCCAAAGCAGAACACAGGCACATTGTAATAATCCACAATCTCCCGTAGCTGCTCCACATGGGCAGGCTGTAAAAACTGTGCCTCATCCACAATAATCACATCATAAAATTCCCGTTCTCTGTCACGGAAAACTTCATATAAATCCATATCATCGTCAATCACATCCGCAGGCTGCTCCAGCCCGATGCGAGAATGTACCTTATCTGCGCCATAGCGCGTATCTGCCGCAGGCTTCATCAGCCAGACGCGCATCCCCTGTTCCTCGTAGTTGAATTTCGTAATGAGTGCCTGTGCCGATTTGGAGCTGCCCATCACGCCGTATCTGAAATATAATTTTGCCATACACAAAACCCCTTTGCTTTTTCTTCTCAATTTCCCTGTTATGATACCACAATCCTAGCCCCTTGGCGAGTGACACTCTCCCCAAAAATTCTTTTGCTTTTTGCTTTCTTTTCTCAAAAAAAAGAGTATACTGTCTAAAGAAGGTAAAATGACAAAAATATAACAAAATGATACCCACCAAAAATTCAGATTGGAGATGACTTTGTTGATTACAGATTTAACCCGGGGCAGCAGCCGAAAAATGCTCTGGATGTTTTCCATTCCCATGCTGCTGAGTGTTGCCTTTCAGCAGGTTTATCAAATTGCAGACAGCATCATTGCCGGGCAGTTCATCGGTGAAGCCGCGCTTGCGGCAGTCGGTGCATCCCACCCCATCACTATGATTTTCATGGCAGTTGCCGTTGGCAGCAATATCGGCTGTGCCGTTGTGGTTTCCCGCCTGTTCGGGGCAAAAAAATACAGCGCACTCAAAACGGCTATCTGCACCATCTTCTGCGCCTGCATTGCGGTCAGCGTGGTTCTGACGCTTGTCGGCATTTTCGGCGGAAGTGCCATGCTTCGCCTCATCCGCACCCCTGCCGATGTTTTCGCCGATGCCAAACTCTATCTGCATATCTATATCTATGGGTTTTTGTTCCTGTATCTTTATAATATCTGCAACGGCATCTTCACCTCTCTGGGGGACAGCCGTACGCCGCTGTATTTCCTCATCGGCTCCTCCATAAGTAATATTCTTCTGGATATTTTCTTCGTGGTCTGGCTGAAAATGGGCGTTGCCGGTGTTGCATGGGCAACCTTCGCCGCACAGGGCGCGGCATCCGTGCTCGCCTTTCTTACGCTGTTGCATCGCATCAAGCAATTAAGAAGCACCGAGCCGTATGCAAAATTTTCCGCAGAAATGCTTGTACAGGTTACCATCGTCGCCATTCCAAGTATTTTGCAGCAGTGCTTTGTTTCCATCGGGAATCTTTTCGTGCAGTCTGCCGTCAATAGCTATGGCTCTGCCGTTGTTGCTGGCTTTTCTGCCTGCCAGAAGCTGAATACCTTTGCCGTCACCTGTATGACAACCCTGTCCAACGGCGTTTCCTCCTTCACCGCTCAGAACCTCGGCGCAGATAAAAAGGAACGGATTTCCGAAGGCTTTCGGGCAGGGACGCTCCTCGGTATTCTGGTCTGCGTACCGTTTTTCCTGTTCTATTTCTTCTTCGGCCGCACCGCCATGGGGCTGTTTCTGGATGAAAGCAGTGCTGCCGCAATTCAGGCAGGTGTAGACTATATGCACATCGTCACCCCCTTCTATTTCATCGTAACGATTAAGGTCATGTGTGATGGGGTGCTGCGCGGTGGCAGTGCCATGCTCTATTTCATGACAACCACATTCACCGACCTCTTCCTGCGTGTGGCGTTGGCGTTTCTCTTTGCAAAAGGGCTTGGTCTCGGCGCAACCGGCATCTGGATGGCATGGCCCTTCGGCTGGACACTTTCCGCCCTTCTTTCCATTTTCTTCTATCGTTTAAAGCCTTGGCTGAAAAAAGAGCTCTGATACCAAAAAATGCACTACGAAATCGTAGTGCATTTTTTGACTTATTTATCCTCTTTGATATTCTTTTTCCGAATGTTTTCCTCAATCAGCTCTCTTGTATATTCCCAAATTTCCGCCGAACCCAATTCCGTTTTCGCCTGTCTCCCCCAGACCTGACTGCGGCTCACCCTATGCGCACGCCAATCTCCACCGTCATTGGCATTATTCAGCAGCAGCGGCTGAAAATTATCCATCACATGCGCAAATCTTGCCTCTGGTGTTTCATTCGCTTCAAATTCTTCAAATAATCCGCGCAGCTCATCTCTCTGGTCATCGGGCAGTAAGCCGAAAATCCGCTCTGCCGCCTTTTCCTCCCGTTCCGCCTGCGTTGCCAGCCCTGCCGTATCGTAGGCATAGGTGTCCCCTGCATCAATCTCCACAATATCATGAATCAGCGCCATCATCATCGTTTTCGCAAGGTCAAATTCCGCATTTGCGTATTCCTTCAGCAGATAAATCATCATCGCCATGTGCCACGCATGCTCGGCATCATTTTCCCTTCTGCCGTGCCCGCTCAAGTGCGTCTGCCTGAGAATATTCTTCTCCTTGTCCGCCTCCAGAATAAACGCTACCTGCTTCTTAAATCGTTTTCTGTCCATCGTTCTCCCTCTTTCTTCATAAGAAAAGCCTTAGACCTTTCGGTCTAAGGCTCAGGAACTCGTCTGTTTATTTTTCTGCTTCAGCAAGTCAAAATCCTGATTTCAACTTATTTTTAATATTCGGGCTCAATCAGACCGTAGGTGCCGTTCTTTCTCTTATAAACCACACTTACCTCGTCTGTCTCCGCATCGCGGAATACAAAGAAGCTATGCCCTACCAATTCCATTTCCATAACAGCCTCTTCCGCATCCATAGGCTTTACGGCAAAACGCTTTACCTTCTCGATTTTTACCAGAGGCTCGTCATCCAGACTTTCCTCAGGCACCAGAATTGCCGCATATTCTGCCGCATAGGCATCTGCGCCGTTTCTGATTTTGGTGCGCATCCGTTTTTTATAACGGACAACCTGCCCCTCCAGAATATCCACCGTTTTATCCATAGCGGCTGTCATGTCCGCATCCTGCACCTCTGCCCGTGCATATCTTTTATTCATAGGAATGGTTACTTCCACCGTAGCAACCTGTTTTTCCAAGCTTAATGTGATGGTTGCCTCTGTGTCCGCAGGGAACAGCTTGGCAATTCGATCCATCTTCTTTTCTACCATTTCCTTTGTTTTGTCCCATACATCGATGTTTTTCCCAATAATGTTATAACGCATACTAACAACTCCCTTCGGGATTCTCTCATCTTCTCAGAGAATCAAAAACATATATCCAATCGGCACCGCGCCGATGAGATTCAAAAGTAATCAAAATGGATTTCTTGTTTATTTGTTATATTCTCCGTTATTTCGTAAAATCCTTCTTTCTTTTGAAAAAAATATTTGAATTTTCGATTTTTTTCGCAAGAGCATCAAAAAAGGGTTGTAGGCTTTTTCTGCTTTCGTTTCCATAATCTGATTTATGGAATCGGATACTTTTTCCGCAGAAGCAGAAACGGCGGATTCTCAGGCTTTTCAAATTTCCACAAAAAACGACATTCCTCTCCATTTTTCCACAAATTTTTTTTGCACAACCTGTGGATATTGTGAATAACCTTGTGGAAAACTTACGTTTCAAGGATTTTTATTGTGGATAAAACGTGGAATTTATCCACGTTTTCCACAGCCACATTCTTCTGTTCATATCTGCCATAGGTTCACATAATCTTCCATCTCTCAAAAAGAAAAAGCCCTTCATTCTTTTTTTATCGCCGCATTAAGGCTGATTCATAACCTGAAAAATATAGAATTTCAGATAATAGGATTCCTCTGCCGCCCAGAGAATCGGATGATCGGGTGCCTGATGGCGATATTCCACCTGACGCAGGCGTTTATGCACATTCTTCGCCGCCTGCCCGATGGTCTGGGTGAACAGCTCATAGGTCATGAAATGCGAGCAGGAGCAGGTTGCCAGAAAGCCGCCATCCTTCAGCAGCTTCATAGCGCGCAGGTTGATTTCGCGATAGCCCTTAACCGCATTCTTGACAGAGCTTCTGGACTTTGTAAAGGCAGGAGGATCAAGAATGATTACATCGAATTTTCTGCCCTCTGCTTCGAGTCTGGGCAGCAGTGCAAACACGTCCTCGCACTGAAATTTCACAACCTCCTGCAAGCCATTCAGCTTGGCATTCTCCGTTGCCTGATCCACCGCAAGCTGGCTTGCATCAATCCCCAGCACGCTTTTTGCCCCTGCAATGCCTGCATTCAGCGCAAAGGAGCCTGTATGGGTAAAGCAGTCCAGCACATCCATTCCCTGACAAATTTTATGAATGGACAGTCGATTATACTTCTGGTCAAGGAAAAAGCCGGTTTTCTGCCCTTCCTCCACATCAACGATATATTTTACGCCGTTTTCCACAATCTGCACCTTGGTATCAAAGGGTTCGCTGAGGAAGCCCTTCCAAGGCTGCATGCCCTCCTGCCTGCGCACCTTCGCATCACTGCGTTCATACACGCCGCGGATATGGATGCCGTCCTCCAGCATAGCTTCGATGAGCAGGCGCAGAATCGTTTCCTTCATGCGGTCAATCCCCATCGCAAGAGACTGTACCACAAGCACATCGGAGAATTTATCCACAACCAGACCGGGCAGAAAATCCGCTTCCCCGAAAATAACACGGCAGGAGGAAATATCCACCGTCCGTTTGCGGTAATTCCATGCCGCCTCTACTCTGGCGCGCAGAAATGCCTCATCAATCACCGCATCCTTATTTCTGCTCATCATACGAATGGTGATTTTGGAATTGTTATTATAAAAGCCTGTCCCCATGGGATAGCCGTCAAAATCCTGCACCGCAATCAGCTCGCCATTGACCGCATCCTCCGTCACTGCGGCAATTTCATTATCGAATATCCAAAGACCGCCTGCCTTAAGCATGCGTCCTTCGCCTTTTTTCAATGTTGCAACAGGTAAACCCATCAGCCTTCTCCTTTCTCAATAAAAACCCTTCCTGCGAAAAAAAGGAGTATCTCCCGATACTCCTTTTCATTTTACTTATCTTGCTTATCCGCTTATCAGACTTGCTTAGTTTGCGTAGTTATTGAAGTAATTCTGAACCAGAACGATAGGGGTACCCTTATCACCGGAACCACTTGTCAGGTCACACAGGGAACCAATCAGGTCTGTCAGGCGGCGAGGTGTGGTACCTTCGGATGCCATCTGTCCCTTCAGATTTGCTTCTTTTGCCTTAATTGCATTCTTGATTGCATCTGCCAGTGCATCGCCGTTCAGGTCAGCGAAATCGTTATCTGCCAGATATTTCAGCTTCAGTTCATTGGGCAGACCGTTCAGACCATCTGTATAGCCTGCGCCGACAACGGGGTCAGCCAACTCCCAAATCTTACCAACGGGATCCTTGAATGCGCCGTCGCCATAAACCATAGCCTCTACCTTTACGCCGGTGCGTGCGATGATTTCCTTCTGGATTTTTTCTGCTACCTCCTGTGCGTTCTTAGGGAACAGCTTGATGGTTGTTTCTGTTGCCTTATTGGAGCCCAGCAGACCGTACTCTGCATTGTAGCCACTGCCGTTTACGGGTGCGTTCAGGATTTCTGCCAGTGTCAGAACCTTTTCGCCGCCCTTTGCCAGAATACGGCGTTTGGAGCGTTCTCTGTTGTGAATATCACAGCACAGCACGTTCTTTGTATACTTTACGATTGCTTCGGGGTGGTTTGCGAATACGATTTCAGCTTCTGCGCCTTCCTCTTCAATCAGACCCTTGTAGTATTCTACATAGTCAACGCCTGTGAAGGGGTGCTTCACATAGCCGAATGCCTTACGGTATTCATCCAGAGACAGCACGTCTGTGTAGGGATTTACGCCGCTGTCATCCAGAATATCCATATCAAACAGGTGGTTGCCTACTTCATCGGAAGGGTAGCTCAGCATCAGCACTACCTTCTTTGCGCCCTTTGCGATACCTCTCAGGCAGATTGCAAAACGGTTTCTGCTGAGGATGGGGAATACAACACCGACTGTTTCACCGCCCAGCTTTGCTTTTACGTCTGCCGCAATATCCTCTGTGGATGCGTAGTTGCCATCTGCACGAGCAACAACTGCCTCTGTTACACAGATTACATCTCTTTCATGCAGCTGGAAACCATCCTGCTCCACTGCCGCCAGAACGGAATCTGCTACGATTTTAACGATGTCATCCCCTTCACGGATGATAGGTGCTTTGATACCTCTGGAAATTGTTCCTGCCATAGTGTAAAACCTCCTGAAAAATTCGATTTATTTCTCACAGGCGTTCTGCCTGCTTTGATCGAATGATTTTTGCCATTGTGCAAATAGCAAGTCTGAATGCCGATATTCGTAAGGCTTCGCCTTACTCATCATTTGCTCCGCAAATCTTTTTTCTTCCTTACGAATCCCATTTTCTGCAAGCAGAATGGTCTTCCTAAGGAAAAAAACGGCTTTCTCCGCTATAAATGTAAAAAGATCCCACGAAAACGCGGGATCGATGGCAAAATTTCTAGTCATGGTGTGATGAAAGTACATTCGATCACCGACGCACTCATTCTACCAAGAAAAGCGCACACTTGTCAATAATATCCCACTTGTTTTCTATAAAAATATCTTATATCAATCATAATTTTTCATTTAGACTTCCTCCATCCGAGCCGCCGTATCCAAGGCAATTTCCATCATCTGGGTGAAGGTATTCTGTCTCTCCTCGGCTGTGGTGGCTTCGCCTGTAATCAGATGGTCGGAAATGGTAACAATGGTCAGCGCGCGTTTGCCTGCCCTTGCCGCCTCCAGATACAGTGCGGTCGATTCCATTTCCACCGCAAGCGTACCCATTTTCGCCCAGGAAACGGTTTCCGCCATGCCGCCCTCGTTATAGAATGCATCAGAGCAGAGGAGATTGCCAACGTGCATTTCAATTTTCCTTGCCTTCGCGCAGTCCACCGCTGTGGAAAGAAGCGTATAATCCGCTGTGGGAGCTAAGGTGCCGGGCATGTGATATTGCTCGGCATAGCTTGAGGTTGTGTTGGAGCCGATGCCTGCCACGATATCGCGCACCTTCAGCCTTTCGGACAATGCCCCCGCGGAGCCGATGCGGATAATGTTTTCCACATCATAGAAATTGAATAATTCATGGCTGTAGATACCGATGGAAGGGCAGCCCATGCCGCTTGCCATAACAGAAACCCTTTTGCCCTTATATAGACCCGTATAGCCGAGAATCCCACGGGTGTGGTTGACCTCCACGGCATCGGTCAGAAATATTTCCGCAATGAATTTCGCCCGTAAAGGGTCGCCGGGCATCAATACTGTTTTTGCAAAATCGCCTTTTTCGGCAGAAATATGAGGTGTTGCCATATCCATTCCCTCCTTATTGTTATTGAAGCTTGCTATTGAAAATTTTTCTCGTTTCTCAAATCGTTTCTTATTTTTCCTCGCGCAGGCTTTTTAAAAGAGAAATCTCTTTGGCGTAGCCCGCCGCTTCGTTCGGTGTTTCCAGATAAAACGGCAGATGGCACAGCTTCGGGTGGTTGATAATATTTGCAATGCCTGCCAGACCAAGCGTACCCTCGCCGATTTTCTCGTGTCTGTCCTTATGACTGCCGATGGGATTCTTGCTGTCGTTCAGGTGAATGGCTTTCAGCCTGTCCAAGCCGATGATGTCATCAAACACCTGCAAAACGCCATCCAAATCCCCGATGATGTCATAGCCGCCATCATACACATGGCAGGTATCCAGACAAACGCCCATGCGCTCCTTCTGCTCTACTCTGTCCAAAATGGCGCGCAGCTCCTCAAAGCTTCTGCCGACCTCACTGCCCTTCCCTGCCATGGTTTCCAAAAGGACGAGGGTTTTGCCTTCCGCAGAAAGAATTTCATTCAGCGCATCCGCAATGAGGGGAATTCCGATTTCCGTCCCCTGCTTCACATGGCTGCCGGGGTGGAAATTAAACATCACATCGGGCAGAAGCTCCAGCCTTGCCAAGTCCTCCTTCATGGTATTTCTGGCGAAGGTGCGCAAATCCTCCTTCGCGGCACAGGGGTTCATGGTATAGGGTGCATGGGCAAGCAGTGTGCCGAAGCGGTGCTCCGCATGAAAGGCATTATATTTTTCGATATCCTCCAAATCAAGTGCCTTCACCGAGCCGCCTCTGGGGTTTCTGGTGAAAAACTGGAACACATTCGCCCCAAGCTTCACTGCCTCCTTCCCCATGGCAAGATAGCCCTTGGCGGCGGATAAATGACAGCCGATATAAAACATAGTTGTCCTCCTTAGCCGATATAATACACGATATTGGTAAATTCCGTCATGCTTTCCCCGCGGTTGCAGTAGGTATGGGGCTGGGTGCAGTCAAAATGGATGAAATCCCCTTCTCTGAGGAGATATTCCTCGCCGCCGTAACGCAGAACCATTTCCCCTCGCGTCACCAGAAGATATTCATGCGTATTCATGCCATGCCCTTCGGAAGTGTATTCCTTATGTGCATCCAATTCGCCGTTGAAAAACTCAAAATCGCGCGCAGGGTTGGCTGTATTGTAATGATAGGCACGATAGCCGTCATACTCCGCAATAACGCTTTCCTCTTTTCGAATCAGCAGAGGCGCATCAATCTGCTCATCAATCAGCTTTGTATAGGAAACCTGTAAGCCACCTGCGATCTTCCAGAGAGTGTTGATGGTAGGGTTGGATTCGCCCTTCTCAATCTGGCTGAGCATAACCTTGCTGACACCGGAAAGCTCCGACAGCTTTCCCAAACTGAAGCCACGCTCTGCGCGCAGCCGTTTTAAATTGACAGCAATAATTTCATTCAGATTCATGGAGGAACCTCCTTTCTTCTCTTTTTTTATTTTACCCTGTTCTTCCTCTTTCCGCAAGCAAAACAACGCTTGCGGCTTTGCGTCTGCCGCCGTATAATTGTCTGAGCTGAAACAAACGGAAACAAACGGAAAAAGAAAAGGAAAAGAGACCATGAAGGAAAAACTGCTTACATTTTTCAAAAAAGAAACGATACTCTGCATCGCCTGCCTGCTGGCGGCGCTTTTGGCATACATTGTGCCGCCCGATGCAGCGTATCTTGGCTACGTTGATACAAGGGTGCTGATTCTGCTTTTCTCGCTGATGGCAGTATTGGCAGGCTTTCGTGCGCTTGGCATCTTCGACCGCATGGCAAATCTGCTTCTGGCAAGGGCGAAAAAAATGCGGCAGTTGGCGCTGACCTTAGTCATGCTGTGCTTTTTCTCCGCAATGCTTGTGACCAATGATGTGGCACTGATTACCTTTGTGCCGTTCACAATTTTACTGCTGCAGCGCGTGCATTTAGAGGAAAAGTTAATTCCCGTTATTGTTCTGCAAACGATTGCCGCCAATCTGGGCAGTATGCTGACCCCTGTTGGCAATCCGCAGAATCTCTATCTTTATACCATTTCGGGGATTGGGGTCGGGGCATTTTTCAGAATTACCCTGCCGTTTGTTCTCGTGTCCTTCTTTCTGCTGCTTCTGCTCTGCTTTTTGCAGGGAAACACCCCCTTAGCCGCACAGCCGCAGGCAGCGCCGCCCACACGGACAGGAGCCGAAAAGCAACAGCTTTTCGGCTTGACGGTGCTGTTTTTTCTTTGCCTGCTGGCAGTTTTCCGCATCCTGCCCGTTCTGCCGCTGTTGGCGTTGGCACTGGTGTGGTTTCTGCTGTTTCAAAAAGGGATTCTGAAAGAGGTGGATTACTGCCTGCTGCTCACGTTTGTATTTTTCTTTATCCTGATTGGGAATCTGGGACGGATCTCCGCCATACGGGAAGCCCTCCGGGCACTGCTCTATGGCAGAGAGGTGCTTGTTTCTTTTCTGAGCTGTCAGCTCATCAGCAATGTGCCTGCGGCGGTTCTGCTTTCAGAATTTACCGACCGCTATGACCTTTTGCTTGCAGGGGTGAATATCGGTGGTCTGGGGACGCTAATCGCTTCTATGGCAAGTCTGATTTCCTATAAATATTTCGCACAGATACCGAATGTCGGAAAGGGGAAATATCTGCTCTGGTTTACCCTTGCGAATCTTCTGTTTGCGATAGTTCTGCTAGGGCTTGCAGCTTTGCTCCCCTCCTGACTGCAAAGGGCGATTTTATTGCATTTTATCATAGCCTCCTCTGCCCAAAAAGTATTCCAAAAGGCAAAAAGCTATGCTAAAATAAAAAAATATCAAATCCCTTTGAACGAACGAGGTGCATCGCATGCCGAAACGAAAGCAGGATTTTAACACCATATACATATCTGAACGATTACAGGAGGCACTGCGCCCAATTTCGCGCTGTGCGCTGACAGCTGTGGTTGCACCAATGGGCTATGGCAAAACAACCGCTGTCAACTGGTATCTTGCGGAGCGCAGGAAAGAGGAAAACGCGTGCATCATCCGTATCAGCGTCTATTCCGACAATCTCGCAATTTTCTGGAAAAGCGTACAGGATGCCTTTTTGCGTGCAGGGCTTTCCATTTTGCTGGATTACCCCTGCCCGACGGATGCTGCCGGCGGCAGTCTGCTGGCAGATGACCTTTGCCATGCGCTTGCAGGAGAAAAGCCATGCTATCTTTTCATTGACGATTTTCATCTGCTGACAGATGTACACACCGCTGCCTTTCTCTGCACGCTGGCGAACCGTCTGCCCGAAAATGTGCATGTCATTGTAGCAAGCCGCGACCGTTTCCTGCCCTTTGCGGCACAGGTACGTCTGGGCGGCAGGCTCTGTCAGCTTGGCACGGCAGAGCTGCGTCTGAACCATGCAGAGCTTGCCGTTTATGCACACCGCTGTGGCACTGCCCTTTCGGATGCAGAAATTTCCTCCCTGCTTTATATGAGTGAGGGTTGGTTTTCCGCAATTTATCTGCATCTGCGTACGCTTGCGGAACGCGGCACTCTGCCCAATCGTAAATCCGATATCTACACCATGTTTACCGCCGCAATGATTGCGCCCCTGCCTGCGGATGCAAGAGAATTCCTCGCGGTTATGGGGCTTGCGGATGAATTTACGCTGGAAATGGCGCACTTTATTACAGAAACTCCCCATACAGAAAAGCTGCTGACCACACTGACGGAGCAAAATGCCTTTGTGAAGCGTCTGCCCGATGGGAAGGTCTATCGTTTTCACCACATGATGAAGGAATGTGCAAAGCGCACCTTTCACACGCTGCCGCCCGAAAAGCAAGCGGTGTACCGCAGCCGTTTTGGTATCTGGTATGAGGAGCACCGCCAATATCTGCATGCCATGGCGGCGTATCGGCAAGGCAGAAATTATGATGCTCTGCTTCGCATTGTGGAGCAGGATGCAGGCATCCTGCTTTCCTCTCTGTCGCCCAAAGCAGTGCTGAAGGCAATCGAGGAGTGTCCCGTTTCGATTCTGAAGGAGCATCCGCTCGCAATTCTCGTGCTGATGCGCAGTATGTTCAACTGGCGGCTGATTCCCGAAATGATGCGGATGAAGGAGCTTCTGCTGACCGCTATCGCAGAGCATCCGGAGCTGCCGGAGCAGGAAAAGGGAAACCTTCTGGGAGAATGTGACCTGATTCTCAGCTTCCTGATGTATAATGACATCAGTGCTATGAGCAGGCTCCACCGCAGCGCAAGCAAGCAGATGTCCCGTCCTGCCGTCAGCATACAGAACGTCGGCGGCTGGTCATTTGGCTCGCCCTCGGTTCTGATGATGTATCACAGAGAGCCCGGCGCACTCAAAAAGGAGCTTGCCGAAATGGAGGAATGTATGCCCCATTATTACAAAATCACGAATGGGCATGGACAGGGGGCAGAAAAAATCATGTCCGCCGAAGCCTATTTTCTACAGGGAAAATTTACAGACGCGCAGATTGCTTTGGAGCAGGCGTATGCCCAAATTGAAGGAAATGGACAGGAAAACATTGCCCTCTGCTGCGATTTTCTGGCAAGACGGCTTTCCCTCTGCATCGAAACAGAGGAACGAGCTTCCTTCGCGGCACGGCGTGCGTATCTTCTGAAGCAGCATAATATCGCATGGCTGAATATTTTCAATGCGACTGCCGCCTATTACTATGCCCTGCTGGGGGAAACAGAGGAAATCCCCGAAATTTTCCGCACGCACACGCTTTTCTCCGTCAATATTCTTGTTCCCGGCAAGCCCATGATAGAAATGGTTGAAAATCAGGTTTATCTGGCGCAGGGTGCTTATGCAAAGGTCATCGGGCGGAGCGAGGGATTGCTTGCCGCCTGTGCAGGGCTACAGTATGCCTTGGTGGCGCTGCATCTGCGGATACAGACCGCGGCGGCGTATGCCATGCTCGGAAAAACAGAGGAGGCGCAGGCGCTTCTTTTGCAGGCATTGCAGGAGGCAGAGCCCGATGAGTTTCTTCTGCCCTTCGTGGAAAATTACCGCTATATCAAAAAAACGCTTGAAAAGCTGCCGCAAACGCCCCTTCTTGCACGCATCCAACGGCTTGGAAAGGCATCCGAACAGCGGCAGAAGCAGCTTTCCACGCATCGTCCTGCATCCCTTGCCGCGCTGACGGAACGAGAATATGAAATCGTGAAGCTGATGGCAAGCCGCCTGCGAAATCGGGAAATTGCGGAAAAGCTGTTCCTTTCCGAGGGGAGCGTCAAGCAATATATCAATCAGATTTATTCCAAGCTACAAATTGAAGGGGATACCCATAGCAAGAGAAAACAGCTCTTTCAATTACTGGAAGAAAAAACCTAACTTTTGGTTAATAGCCTTTTGCCTTTTATCCATCGTACAATAACAGTACGGTGGATTTTTTATTTACTTTTTTTGAAGAAGGGAGGATATCCGAGGGGAAGAACTGTGATTGATTCAGCTAAAAAGGAGGAATACTATGATAAAACGAATATACAGCAGCCTGCTTGCGCTGGTTATGGTGGTAGGGCTGCTGCCGACGACAGCATGGGCGGATGAGCCCGATGCCGGTTCCGGCACGACAACCACAATCAGTCGATTTAATTGTCCTACAGACGGTTGTACCGTAACAACAACGGACGGTACATCATTCAGCCATAGTGACAGCAGTTGTCCATACGCAGAGGACAGCCGATACTGCTCGGAATGTGGCTATTTGACACATGATACAGAAACTGACACCTATACACACAAAGATGACTGCTCGCTCAAAGAGACTACCCAGCCACCTGCAACGTGTATCAGCTGCGGTAAAACAGAAGGTAACCATAAGGAAATTTGTCGTTTCACCTGCCCGACCACCGGCTGTACCGTAACGTATGACGGAACAGACTACACGCACAATGCTTCAAGTTGCCTCTATAAAGACCCCGAAGTATATTGTACAGAGTGTGGGTACATGACCTATTCCCAAGAGGACGATGATTATTACCATGCTGATGATTGCTCCATCGGCAAGGAAAATCAGGATAAACCCAGCATTGGGGGCGACGATGCCCCTGGGCCGATTGATCAGGAATATCTAGTCAATGGTGTTACCTATTTCGGCGTAGACAGCGACCATTTCGCAGACAGTACAAAGCTGTTTATTCAGGATATGCTTTCTGCAAGAAACAAAAAGCTTGACAATAAATCCACTGCGGCTTTATGGCAGTATCTGGCTTATTGTATTCAGGATGACCACGGCAGAGGTACCGGCACAGGCAAATTCAAGCGTCAGTTTGATGATGTACTGAAAGAGGGCTTAGCTTATGCCACAGGCAGCACAGGCACCTATGCTGTTAATCACCACAGCGGAGACAACAACTACAACGTTCGTTCCAGCGGACTGATTTATGCAAACTCTGTGGCAGCGGCAACAGTTGCTATGGAAAAAAATGTACACGAAGGTTATAAGGATGCCGGCGGCAAAAGAGGTAGCTCTGTTAAAGAGAACGAATCCCTTCGCAATGATACCGATCCGGATGATGTTTTCTGGATGGCAACCGGTGCATATAAAACCAGCGGCAAAAACAAAAAGGGGCATTATCAGGCATTGGGCGTATTGTTCAGTGATTTTACCATTACAACCATTCTGCCCGAGGATGATGGAAACTTCTATCAGACCACTACCAGCACCCCCAAGGCAAACAGCAATACCTATGCTTCCAATGTAAAGAACATGACGAATGTTCCTGTCAGCGCACAGCAGGAGATTTCCAATACAACCTCCACAACAGCAACAAGTACGATTAGCGGCAGTAAGTCCTATGGCTTTGAAGAAAGCCTGGAGGTCGGCTATGAAGTCGGTCTGCTGGGCGGCAAGGGTCACGCAAATCTCACCTTTACCGCTTCTCAGACCATCGAAAGCGGATGGTCGGAGGAAAAATCCAAATCCGATGAGCAGACAACAACCTATAACGTTGGCGTTGAGCTCCCTGCTTACACAAACATCATGATGAAGCAGAACGAAAGCGAAGCCACAACAACAACGAAATATAACTGCCCGGTTGCGCTGAACTTCAACGTAACGATTGTAGAATATACATTAGATCCCAGCTACAATAACGCAGACCCCCGCACACAGGTGCTTGCTACCTTCGGTGCAAATGCAAGAAAGAACCTGCGTCAGCGCGGCGTGGTTGAATTCACACTGACAGACCCCAACGGCATTACTTGGGAAAAACTGTACAATAATCATAGCGGCTTGCGGAATATTGTAGAAACTCAGCTTGCAGCAACTGCGCCGATGGCTTCCGCAGGTGCAACCTTTACCGTTGTGGATAAGGCAGTGACAAGCGAAATCAGCGGTCTTGCACCCATTTATTCGCTGAGACAGATCAAAACTATAAATGATGTGATGGAATATAATCTTTCCACCGGAGAATATCTATATGTGGATACCATTGGACTGGAAGGTCTGAATGCCCAAAATGCGGTATATTACGGCTTCAATCCGGAAAAGGGTCACTGGATTCTGGTGGATGCAAAGGGTAAGGAACTGAACGATGTCTCCGATGACTACATTGCTAAACTGGATACCGATTCCGTAACAGGCTACACGAAGCTGATTGCAGGTAAGACAGAAGGCATCGTTTATCTGAAATATGTCATTGACGAGGATGTTTATGCAACGGCGGAAAAACCTAAGTCCTATGCTACGAATAATAGCCTGCATTCCACAGCTATGATTGCAGTCAATGTCTCCAGAGAAGCATTTAACGAAGGAACAATCACCATTGCAGGCGAATTAACAGGCATTGCCGGTGACCCTGCAAAGGCAATCGAAGGCAAGGATGGTCTGACGGTTGAAATCAGAGACCCCAGTATGAAAAAGCATAGCCGCCCTGTTGTATGGGATGCACAAGAGTTACCCACTGACGGCATTACAGTTAAAAATAACCAGATTTCCTTTACAAAAGAAGGCACCTTCCATGTACGCGCAAAAACAGGAGAGGTTTTCTCGGATTGGTATGAAGTAACCGCTCTTCCCGCAAGAAAACTGACAACGATTACAATTCCCGAAATGCTTACAGTTGACTATAAACTTGAGCATACAGTTAATCTTGCCGCACTTCAGGTTTCCTATAAAGACCAGTATGGCGCAGATTGGACACCGATTCCCCCTCTGACATGGTCCTGTGCAGATGAAGGCGCATCTATTGATGAGAATGGCGTACTTACCATTCCTTCTGTTGGTACGTATACCGTAACAGCAGAGGGTGGCGGCATTGCCTCTAACACCATGACCATCACTGTAATCGACAGCACCACGAAAGTGACTGCTTTCACCCCCGAAGCAAGAACACTTTCCTCCTCCGGCGGTTCTGTGGAATTTACAATCACTGGCGTATACCTGCCGGATACCGGTATCTTGATTCAGGCAAATGATTCCATCAAAGCCATGACCACCGGTACAGCTACGGAACAGAAAGCTACATTGACTTTCCCTGCAAATGATACAGAAAATGATCAACCCTATACCGTTACAAATAGTCTGGACAGCAGAACTGCTGCTGTAACCGTAGCGAAGAAGTACTCCGGCGGTTCCTCCTCCGGCGGTGGCGGCGGCGGTGGCGGCGGTGGCGGTACAGCCAAATCCGCTTATATGATTACCGTTGAAAACACCAAAAACGGCGAGGTAGTCTCCAGCCACAAGACAGCCGACAAGGGAGATACCGTTACATTGACTGCTACTCCCGATAAGGGCTATGCTGTTCGACGCATAATCGTTACAGACAGCAGTGATCAGAAGCTGACACTGACCGAAAAGGATGGCAAATATACCTTCACAATGCCCTCCTCCAACGTGACCGTTAAAACCACATTCATCATGGATAAGTCCAAAGATGAAGTACCAAACCCCTTCGAGGACGTTTCTGCAAACAGCTACTACTATGATGCGGTTCGGTGGGCAGTGAAGAATGGCACTACCGGCGGCACCTCCGCTACAACCTTCTCTCCCGACGCTCCCTGCACACGCGCGCAGGCGGTAACCTTCTTGTGGAGAGCGGCAGGCAGTCCTGCACCGAGCAGCACAGAGATGCCCTTCGCAGATGTACCTGCGGATGCCTACTATCGTAATGCGGTACTGTGGGCAGTCGAAAACGGCATTACCGGCGGTACCTCCGCTACAACCTTCTCCCCCGATGCTCCCTGCTCCCGTGGACAGATTGTTGCCTTCCTGTGGCGCAGCAAGCAGTCCCCTATGGTTGCGGCAGAAAATCCGTTTATGGATGTGAATGCAGCGGATTATTACCATGATGCAGTGCTTTGGGCGGCAGAAAACGGCATTACCGGCGGCACAGGCGCAAATACCTTCAGCCCCGATGCCCCCTGCACACGCGCACAGATTGTAACATTCCTGTATCGCGCATTGCATAAGTAACCCCTTTCCCCAACTGCCTTTCTGTTGGGATATAAAAAACGGCGTAACCGAAATCGGTTACGCCGCTTTTAGTATAAACTATTTTATTAACATCTTTTTATTTCTCTGCCGGAACTTCCTTATCCCCGTACAATTTACGGATAGCAAGAATTACAACAACCATGGAAACGATTGCGATAGGCAGGTTGATCATCCAATTCTGGATGAGTGCCGCCAGAACGTAGTTCACAGCGGAAACGGCCGCTACAGTCAGTGCATAGGGCAGCTGTGTGGATACATGGTTGATGTGGTCACACTGCGCACCTGTGGATGCCATGATGGTGGTATCGGAAATAGGAGAGCAATGGTCACCGCAAACCGCACCTGCCAATGTAGCCGCTACGGTAATGGTCAGCATTTCACTGCCTGTCTGCATAATAGGCACAACGA
>ERZ826016.1487-NODE-1487-length-21981-cov-2.707379_pt1 | contig 21981 bp, 18 predicted proteins | sample MGYA00519872_ERZ826016 | MGnify/ENA primary metagenome ERZ826016 (study PRJEB31778, sample SAMEA3449218) | human gut metagenome | biome: human gut; feature: human-associated habitat; material: faeces | place: United Kingdom | collected 2010/2012 ... | reverse complement strand
AAAGAGGTTATTATTGCAACAAACCCTAGGGTTGAGGGCGAAGCAACTGCGATGTATTTATCTAAACTTATTAAACCACTTGGAATTACTGTTTCTAGAATAGCACACGGTATTCCTGTTGGTGGAGATTTGGAATATACAGATGAGATTACTTTGACTAAGGCTTTGGAAGGTAGAAGAGAAATGTGATTTTTTTGAAATGGGGACGGTTCCTTTTTGAAAAAGGAACCGTCCCCTTTTTAAAATCTGTACCATTGGGACCGGGTCTTTTTGGTACATTGTCCCTATTGAAATTTTTTAGAGGTAATGTTCCTTTTAAAAAAAATTAATAGTGAAAAGGATTATTCTTTATATAAATCTAAAATAGAAATTTTTAGAGCATTTGCAAATCCAAGTACTTCAAAGTCAGCAATAAATTTTTTTCCGTTTTCAATTTTAGAGATGTCGGAACGACTAATTTTATATCCCATAACTTGCATTCTAGCACATAAATCTTCTTGTGTTATTTTTTTTTGTTTTCTAAAATATTTAATTTTAGGTCCTATAATGTTTAAATTAGCATTAAACTTGTTTATTTTCTGCATAATATTCTCCTTTAAAAATGTTCTAAAAAAGAACAAAATTTACTTGATTTTATAATATTGTGATGATATAATTGTTCTATAGTGGAACAAAAAAGAAAAAAGGAGGATTTTATGAGAAACAAAGGAATAACTTTAATTGCTTTGGTAGTAACCATAATAGTTATATTAATTTTGTCAGGAATATCATTAAGTATTTTAACAGGGAATAATGGCATCTTAAGCAAAACACAGGAGGCTAAAGAAAAAACAGCAGAAGCGCAAAATATTGAAATAATTTCAATGGCATTATATGAAAAACAAATAGATGATAATTTTAATTCAAATGAAAACAAAAGGACATTAGAAAATTATATTTCTGAAAAAATTAATGGAACCAATATAAGTGTTTGGCAGAAAGAAGAAAATTTTTATTATGTAAGTTTAAGCAATAATAAAGAAATTTACAAGATTGATGATAATATAGTAGAAAAAATAGACATCGATTTATTTATTAACAATAAAACAGATTTAAAAAATTTTAAGAATTCAGTTAATTCTGGGAACAATTACGAAAATAAAAATATATATTTAACAAATGATATTAATTTTGATGGAGAAGAATGGACTCCTATAGGAACTGAAGAATTTGGATTCAAAGGAAATTTTTTCGGAAATAATTTTTCAGTAAAAAATATGAATATAAATAACAATAGTTCATTAATGGGACTATTCTCAGAAAATTATGGGGAAATTTTTGGAGTAAATATAATTAATTGTTCAATTTCTGCAAAAAGTTACCTTGGTGGAATTGCAGGTAAAAATTATGGAAGTATATATAATTGTACATGTACAGGAGATATTCACGGTAATGAAAGGGTAGCTGGAATTTGTGGTGCAAATGATAACGGAATAATAAAAGGATGTTATAATGAAGCCAATATAACGGCAGATGTTAATAATGGTTCAGGTATTGTGGGGCAAAACCTAGCTGGAAATATATCTCAATGTGCTAATTTAGGAACAATAAGTACGAAGGGAATACAAACAGCAGGAATTGTGGCAGGATGTGGAGATGGTGCTATTAGTTTATGTTATAATAAAGGAATAATTATCGGAGAAGGTACATACACAGGTGGCATTGTCGGTAATTTATATGGAAAAAATAACAAAATAATTGATTGTTACAATACTGGAGCAATAAGAGGAGTACAATATGTTGGTGGAATTTCTGGAGTATCTAAAGCACTTATTGAAAATTGTTATAATGCAGGAGAGGTTAAAGCAACTAAAGATAATGTAGGTGGCATAACTGGTTTAAATTATGATGGAGGAATTATAAGAAATTGTTATAATGTAGTAGATATTATATTAAATGATGTATCATGTGTTGGAGGAATAGCAGGAACTAGTGGAAATGATAATACGACAATTATAAATTGCTATAACACATCTAATATTTTCGCAAAAGATCTTTATGGTGGAATAACTAGTTCAAAAGATGGAAATCTAAAAAATTGTGGTTATTTAAAAGGAACGACTCCAAGTGAGGGGGCAACAGAATTAGATAGTATATTAAGTTTTTTAAATATAGTAAATGGAGATAGTAAATTTAAACAAAATATTGAAAATGCTAATAAAAATAAAATTCCTGTAGGAGTTTATTATTTCTCATATGCATCTAGTAAAAAAGAAGCTATTAAAGATGCAAAATGGGTATTAAAACAAATAAAAAAATATGATGTTACTCTTCCAGTAGCATTCGATTGGGAAGATTTTAGTGATTATAATTCATATAAATTAAGCTTTTATAATTTAACTTCAATGGCAGATGGATTTATAGAAGAAGTAGAAAAAAATGGATATAAAGGAATGCTTTATGGAAGTAAGAATTATTTAGAACAAATATGGTTACCTAATAATCATAATGTTTGGCTTGCACATTATACAGATAAAACAAGTTATGAAGGTAATTATAAGTTTTGGCAATTAACAGAAATAGGCAAAGTAGATGGAATTGATGGTACTGTTGATATAGATATATATTATGAAAAATAAATCTTTAAAATAGATTTATTTTTTGCATTTTTTTTATCTTTGTGATAGAATATGTGAACTAGAGAAGGGATATATATGGGAAAAATAGATTTACATATGCATTCATTATATTCTGATGGAGTATATGATGTAAGTACATTATTAAAAATGGCAGAAGAAAGAGGTTTATCAATTATATCTATTACAGACCATGATAACTGCAAAGCACATATTAAATTAATGGATGAAAATGTTAGAAATAATTTTAGTGGTGACATAAAAACAGGTATAGAAATAACAACATCTTTTCATGGTCAAAAAATAGAATTACTTGCTTATGATTTTGATAATGTAGAAACTGTTAATGAATTTTTTGTAAATAAAAGAAAAAGTGTAAACTGGAATAAAGTAGCAATAGAATCTGCTGCACATACCTTAAAAATATTTGATAAACTAAATATAAAATATCCTGACAAATATAAAGAAGATTTAACTATACCTAAATTTGAATCAAAATTATATGATGATATATTGTTACTTAATGATAAAGAAGAATTAATGAAAAAATTAGGGGATTCATATTCTTTAAATGGTAAAGAATTTTTTAGAAAATGTGTATGCATTCCAAATAATGTATTTTCATTTAATTTTTCAAAATATAGACCAAGTTTAAATGAAGTAATTACATTTATTCATGAAAATGGAGGTATATTATTTTTGGCTCATCCATATGCTTATAAAATGAAAAATACAGAAGAGTTTTTAGATAATTTATATGATGAATACAAAGACATAGATGGAATTGAATGTTATTACTATGATTTTACTAAAAAGCAAATTGATTATATAAAAGATTTTGCAAAAATGAGAAATTTATATATATCAGGTGGTAGTGATTTTCATGGTAATCCAGAAAGAAAAAATCAAATGGGAGTATGTATAAATCATGATGGATTTATACCTAAAGAATTATTATCTACGTGGAAAAAAGATAAATTAAATATAAAAAAATTAGTAAAGTAGGTGAAAAAATGACAGAAGAAGATTACAAAAAGTTAAATGATTATTTAAATGATACTTTTATTTATTTAAGTGAGTATGATGGATTTTTAATTTATAATATGCATACAATATTTAGACTTAATTCTATGCTTTATGAAAAATTAAAAAATATAGATTTAAAACATAAATTTCATGAAAATAATTTAACATTTGAAGATATATTTAATATTGCTAGAAATGAGATAGAAAAAATTAATCCAAATTATTTAGAAAAATTTGATGAGTTAATAGATTCTGGACGTCTTGAATTTTTTTTGAAAGAAAAAAATATAACTATAAAAGAAAGTAATGATTATAAAAAACTTTCAGAAATAGAAAATAGTGAAGAAGATATAAGATATGATAGTGTTTGTAGTTATACAGAAGATGATTATTTTATAGATATTGCAAGGGAATATAATTATAATGATGTACTTATGCTAATTCATGAATTTATACATTCAACAAATATATCAAAAAAAGTGGGAGAGTATAGGTACATATTGACAGAATTCTTTTCAATATATTTTGAAATGTATGCACAAAGAAATATATTAGAAAGTGGTATTAATCCTAGTGAACTTGATATATTTGATAGAATAAAATATACGGGAAGAGATTCAAAATTAATAGATAATTATTCTTTTGTATTAATGTATTACAATTTGTTTGGAAATATAAAAGAAAATTCATATAAAGATTTAATAAAATATAATATTGTTTCACTTTCAAAAGAAGAGTTTGATAATTCTTGCCAATTTTTATTAAATTATTTTGATTATAAAAAAGATGAATATAACTTCAAAAATAAAGAATTTAATTTATATGATTATAGAAAATGTATTAGTAGTTTGTTTAGTAGCGGTTATAGATATTTACTTGGAACATTTTTTTCTTGTTACTTATTAGAAAATGGTAATAAAGATAAAATTGTATGGTTAAATGATCATATTAATGATATAGCAATAAGAAAAATGAATCTTACTAGCGTACTTAAAATTATTGATATCGATTTCACAGAGGAAAATATAGATGAAAAATTAATTGAAAGTGCACAAAAATACTATGAAAATTTAAGTAAATATTCTGTTAAAGAAGAAAAGAAAAGTCTTTGACATATAATGTATAATATGATATTATATTTTTGAAATCAATTAAGAAAGACATAGTCATTAAATTAAATATAGATAGAGAGTTAGTGTTTGGTGGAAACTAATATATTATTTATTGATTCCTACTTTCTTAGAGAAATGTAAACATTTCCGGGTAATACCGTTATTTAAATTAAGTAAATAAAAGGATGGTACCGTGCATATGCACTCCTTAAAAGAGTACTATCCTTTTTTATTTTTGAAAGGGTGAATATTATGGGAAACAAAGCAATAACAGAAAGAAATAAAGATTTTGCAAAATGGTATACAGATGTTGTAAGAGCAGCAAAATTATGTGATTATTCATGCGTAAAAGGATGCATGGTAATAGAACCAAATGGATATGCTATTTGGGAAAAAATGAAAGAAATATTAGATAAAAAATTTAAAGAACTTGGACATGTAAATGTACAAATGCCACTATTAATACCAGAAAGTATGCTTGAAAAAGAAGGAGAACTTGTAAATGGATTTGCTCCAGAAGTTGCTTGGGTAACAATGGGTGGTAGTAAACAATTAGATGAAAGATTAGCAATAAGACCAACAAGTGAAACAATGTTTTCAGATTATTATTCGGCACATGTAAAAAGTTATAAAGATTTACCAATGTTATATAATCAGTGGTGTAATGTACTTAGATGGGAAAAAGAAACAAGACCATTTTTAAGAAGCAGAGAATTCTTATGGCAAGAAGGTCATACAATTCATTCAAGTGAAGAAGAAGCAAAAAATGAAGCAAATCAAATGATAGAAGTATATAATTGGTTTCATAATGAAATACTAGCAATTCCATCAATAATGGGAAGAAAAACAGAAAAAGAAAAATTCTCAGGTGCAGAATATACACTTACAAATGAAGCATTAATGTATAATGGAGTTGCACTTCAATCAGGAACATCACACTATTTTGGTCAAAAATTTTCTGAAGCATATGGTATTAAATTTACTAATAAAGAAAATAAAGAAGAATATGCATATCAAACATCATGGGGAACAACAACAAGAATGATTGGTGGGCTTATTATGGTTCATTCAGATGATTATGGACTTGTATTACCTCCAAAAATCGCACCAAAACAAGTCGCAATAATTCCAATTGGAAATGATGAAGAAGTATTAAATTTATGTAATGAATATAAAGAAAAATTAAATAAAGAAGGAATAGAAGCTTATGTAGATTTAACAGATAAATCACCAGGATTTAAATTTGCAGAAGCAGAAGTAAATGGTATTCCTGTTAGAATAGAACTTGGCAAAAGAGATTTAGAAAATAATAAAATTACATTTGCAAGAAGAGATACAAGAGAAAAGATAGAAGAAAATATTAATATTGATATAGTAAGTTATACAAAAAAATTACTAGAAACTATTCAAAAAGATATGTATGAAAGAGCAAAGAAAAGAAGAGATGAATTAACATTCGAAGCACATAATAAAGAAGAAATAGAAAAAATACTTAATACACAACCAGGATTTATTCATGCAATGTGGTGTGGAGATATTAAATGTGAAGAAGAAATAAAACAAATAAAAGGTTGTAAATCAAGATGTATTGTAAATGAAAAAGCAATTGATGAAAAATGTGTATGTTGTGGTAAAGATGCTAAATACCATGTAATATGGGGAATACAATATTAAGGAATGATTAAATTCCTTTTTTAATAGAAAAAAATTAAAAATTATAGTACAATTAAAAAGAAGGAGGGTAAAAAAATGATTTTAATAATTGCAGAGAAACCATCACTTGCTAGAAATATAGTTTCTGGTATTGGAAAAATGAATAGAAAAGATGGATATTTTGAAAATGAAAATTATTTAGTAACATGGGCTTTTGGTCATTTATTTACCCTATATGACATAGAAGATTATGATAATTTAGAAGATAGAAGATGGAAAATGGATAATCTTCCTTTTTATCCTAAAGAGTTTAAATTTAATTTAAAAAAAGATCAAAGAAAGCATATTGATGACGGAGTATTAAAACAATTTAACATAATAAAAACACTCGTAAATAGAGAAGATGTTGACACTATAGTAAATGCAGGAGACTCGGATAGAGAAGGAGAAATAATTGTAAGATTATGTATAAATAATGCACTTAATAGTGAAAAAAAACTAGTAAGATTATGGCTTCCAGATCAAACAGAAGAAACTGTAAAAAAAGCATTAACTGAAATGAAAGATGAAAAAGAATATGATAATCTAGCTAATGAAGGATTTGCTAGAACTTATGTTGACTGGCTTTATGGAGTTAATTTAACAAGATATGCAACACTTAAAACAGGAACACTTTTAAGAGTAGGAAGAGTAATTGTCCCAATAGTAAAAGCAATATATGATAGAGATAAACAAATAGAAGAATTTATTCCAGATATATATTATGGAATAGCATCTAATGAGGAAACAAATGGTGAAGTAGTAGAACTTAATTCAAAAGAAAAATTTGATAAAGAAAAGATAGAAGACGCTAAGAAATTATGTGAGTTATATAATAAAGAAAAAGCAGTAGTAACTAAAAAAACAGTAAAAAAAGATACACTTGCTCCAGGTAAATTATATTCACTTACAAAACTTCAAAACTACTTAGGTAAAAAATATAAGATGCCTATGGATCAATCATTAAAAATAGTACAAAAATTATATGAAGAAGGTTATTTAACTTATCCTAGAACAAATTCAGAGTATTTAGCAACCAATGAAAAAGATAAAATAAAAAGTATATTAGAAGTAGTATCAAAATTAGGCTATAAAGTAAAATTTAAAGATAAAAAAACTATATTTGATGATAGTAAAATAGAATCCCATTCAGCGCTTACTCCAACTTATAAAATACCTAATAAACAAAATATGAGTGAAGATGAAATAAAAGTATATACTGCTGTTATGAGAAGATTTGTTTCTGTATTTGCAGCTGAAGAATGTAAAATAGAAAAAACAGAAATAGTAATAAAACTAGGCGATAAAGAAGAGTTTACTTTAAAAGGTAATGTAATAATAGAAAAAGGTTGGACTAAATATGATGATTATAATAAAAATGATAAAGTACTTCCTTCATTAAATATTGGTGATGAAGTAAATATAAACTTTAAACCAAAAGAAAAAAAGAAGTCCGCTCCTAAACACTATACAATTGAGACACTTAATAATTATTTAAAAAATCCATTTAAAGAAGATAAAAATAAAGTAGATGAAGAAATGGATGAAAATAAAGATGATACAGAAGATTATAAAGCAATCTTTGAAGGATTAGAACTTGGAACAGAAGCAACAAGAACAGGCATTATAAATAATGCAATTAATAGTAAATATATTGCTCTTAAAAAAGATGTTTATACTATACTTCCTGATGGTAAATATTTAATTGAAGAACTTAAAAAAATGAATATAAGTATGGATAAATATAAAACTAGTGAACTTGGTAAAGGATTAAAACAAGTTTATAAAGGTAATATAAGTATTAATGATGTTGTACTTCTAACAGAAAAAGAAATAAGTGAAGTATTTAATAGTAAAAATACTGAAAATGATACAGGTTTTTATAGAGAAGTAATAGGAAAATGTCCATTATGTGGTAAAGATGTAATAAAAGGAAAATATAACTATGGATGTATTGGTTATAAAGATGGATGTAATTTTAAAATAAGTACTATGATATGCAAAAAAATAATTAATAAAAATGTTGCGAGTGAAATACTAAAAAATAAAATATCTCCAGTTATAGAGGGTTTTATTTCTAAAAATAATAAGGAGTTTAAAGCAAGACTAAAATTAGAAGATGATGGCAAATTATCATTCGTTTTTGATTAAAATAACTAATTTTTTTAAGATTAGTTATTTTTTTTAGGGGAATTTGCCTTATAAAGAGAGAATATAACTATTGAAGGAGGTTTTTTATGAATAAAAAATATTTAATAATATTCTTGTTATTTTTTATTACTTTACTTTTGACAGGTTATATTTATTGTGACTATAAGGAAAAACAAATAACAAAAAATAATGATAATGTTACTAAAGAAGAAACAAAAAAAGAAAATGATATTAGTGAAGAAAAAAATGAGGATTTTGCAGCTGAAAAAGTAGTTTTGAAAGGAGAAGAAAATGTTAAAAAGGTTGTAAAGAAAGTAACAGAAGAAATAAAAGAAGAAAAGAAAGAGGAACAAGCAGAAAAGGTAGAAACTAAGGAAAGTTATATAGTTACTTTTGATTCAAATGGTGGTGAAATAAATGAAAAGAGTAAACTAGTAACATATAATGAATATTATGGTAACCTTATTGATGCTAAAAAAGAAGGTTATACATTTATAGGTTGGTATAATAAAAAAGGTAAAAAAATAAATGAAAATAGTGTTGTTATAGAAAGAGGTAATCATACATTATATGCAAAATATAAAATAAATAGTTATATAATAAAATTTGATTATAATTATTTAGAAAATAATTTGTATAAAACCTTATTAGATAAAAAATCATATAATTTAGATTATGAAATTATAAATGATGATGAAATATTTAATAATGAGAACGTATTTAAATTTAATTTAAGTGAAAATGTTATAAAGTATAAAGAAAATATAAAATTAGAAAAAGATAAAACATATACTTTTAGTGTATATTTAAAATCTGATAGTGAAAAAGAACTTATGATAGGATTTAATGGAGAAGAAGAAAAGATAAAAGTAAATGAAAACTTTAATAAATTTACAAAAACTTTTAAAGCAGAAGATAAAAATTATGATGAATTTTTATTTAAGATAGAAGGAGATATTTCAAAAGATAGTTATTTAGAAATATATGACTTAAGTATTTCAGAAGAAGAAGAAAATATAAAAGAAGAAGAAATAAATTATAATGAAAAAATAGAAACTAAAGAGGTACCTCTAAGAGAAGGTTATACATTTGATGGATGGTATAAAGATTTATCATTAAAAGAAAAAGTAAATGATTCAGTAAAAGAAGATGCTACATATTATGCTAAATGGATTCCTAACATATATACATTAAAATTAGAAGTAAATGGGAAAGTAACAGAAGTAAAAGGAAGTTTTAATTCATTAAAAAAATTAGAAATACCAGAATCAAATTATAAGATAACATATGATGAAAGAGAAGTATTTATAAAAAAATCATTCAAAGGTTGGGTAAATGAAAATAACGAAACTGCAATAGAAAATTATATATTTAAAAAAGATGAAAAGTTAAAAGCAATATTTGAAGATACAGTAAATGTTCAGTTAGAAGATATAAATAAAGAAAATAATATATGTTCTTGGAATACTAAAAAAAGTGGTAATGGTGAGAGTTATGATGCTAAAACTACTATTAATATAAATAGTGATATTAAATTGTATAGTGTGTGTAAACAAATTATAAAACCAGAAAGACCAATAAATTCTGGTACAATAACAAGTTATTATGGTAATAGAATTCATCCAGTATCAAATGAAAATAAATTTCATTCAGGTATTGATATGTCTAGTAGTGACAAAAATATTTATCCAGTACTTCCAGGTGTTGTTGCAAAAACAGGAAGAAATTCATCAATGGGTAATTATATAATTATTTATCACACATATAATAATCAAAATTATACATCTGCATATTACCATTTAGAAGAAAAATATGTTAGAAAAAATCAAAAAGTAGATCAAAATACAGTTATAGGAAAAATGGGACAAACAGGTATTGCAACTGGAGTACATTTACACTTAACAATGTATAAAGGTCATTTAGATAGTGAAAATTCAGAAATGATTGATCCAAAAAGTGTTATTGATCTTCCAAGTAACTGGAATAGTAGGGTTTATTAATAAAAAATTCATTATATGATTAAAAGATTAAATATATTTGTAGACGAAACAGGAGAATTTGGTTATGGTGTGAAATCCTCTATGCTATATGGTATTTCATTTACATTTCATGAACAAGATAATGATATAAGTGGTGAATTGAATAATTTAAATAATAGATTAATGAAAATTGGATATACTAATATGATTCATATGTCAGATTTAATTATGCGAAGAGGTGATTATTCTAAATTTGATATTAAGATGAGAAAAAGTATATTTAATTCAATATATCAATTTTCTAGAAAAATACCTGTTAAATATCACACAATAATTATTGACAAAAGATTTATAGATAATGGAAATGTATTAAGAAAACAAATAATAAATGAAGTAAATCAGATGATAAAGAATAATGAGGGTTATTTTAATAAATTTGACAAAATAGTAATGTATTATGATAATGGACAAGAACCATTAGGTTATATATTAGATTCTTTGTTTATTAGATTTAATTCTTATGAACATAGAGTAAAGTTCGATCATGTTGAAAAAAGATTGTTTCAAGTATCTGATATGCTAACATATGTAGATAAAGCGATTTATAAACATAAAAAAAATATAAAATATGATATAATACCATGGAAGAGGGAAGAAATATGAAGAAAATAGTATTAATAACAGGTGCTTCAAGTGATATAGGTAGTGAAATAGCATTTTTACTAGGAGATTCTTATGAAGTGATATTACATTACAATAATAACTATGATGAAGTAATGAAATTAAAAGATAAATTAGATAAATTATATAATACTGATGTATTGGCAGTTAAATGTAATCTTGCTAAAGAGGAAGAAATAGATAATATGTTAAGGATTATTTATGATAGATATGATAAAATAGATATTTTAATAAATAATGCTGCTACTACATGTGATACTTTATTTGAGGATAAAACTAAAGATAATTTTATGAATACTTTAGATATAAATTTAGTGGCTCCTTTTTTATTATGTCAAAAGATTGGACCTAAAATGAAAGAAAATAGATATGGTGTAATAATAAATATTAGTTCTACTAATGGGATAGATACTCCATATATAGAAAGTGTTGATTATGATGCTTCTAAGGCTGGATTAATATCTTTATCTAATAATTTGGCTAATTATTTAGCTCCATATGTTAGAGTAAATACTATATGTCCTGGATGGATTAATACTAATATGAATAAAAATTTAGATAAAGAAAGGTTAGACTATTTATATAATAATAAATCTTTAGCAAACGTAGATGATTTGGTAAGTTTTGTTTTTGAAGATGAATTTGATAAAAAATGTTTTCTAAGACAATATTATAAAGATTTTAGTAATCCTGATTTTAAATTTTCTGATGAAAGGTCTATGCCATTTTGGAAGTAGACTTATTGCTATTTTGATAAAAAAATGATAGAATATAACTAAATTAATAAAGATGGGAGTGATAATATGTCATCAACAACTTATTTGTTTAATATTGAAAATATTAACGAAGCATTAGTTAAAGAAACAATTAAAGAAGTTTGTGAAGCTTTAGAGGAAAGAGGATATAATCCTGTAAATCAGCTTGTTGGATACTTAATGAGTGGTGATCCCGGATATATTTCTAATCATAAAGAAGCTAGAAACAAAATACTTAAGATAGATAGAGCTAAAATTCTTGAAATACTATTAAAGGAATACTTAAATTAATGAGATACATTGGTTTAGATTTGGGTACTAAAACGTTGGGTGTTGCGGTAAGTGACATGACAGGTACGATTGCAAGTGCTATAACAACTCTTAGGTTTAGTGAAAATAATCCAATCGAAATAATGGATGATTTAACTAAAATAATAGATGAATACAAGGTGGGAGCAATAGTAATTGGTCTTCCAAAAAACATGAATAATTCTCTAGGATTTGCAGCAGAAAGAACGAAGAGTTTTGTTAAAATTCTAAATGATACTTATGATATTCCTGTTTATGAGCAAGATGAAAGATTATCATCTGTTAGTGCTAATAATGTTTTACTACAAGCAGATATTTCAAGAAAAAAAAGAAAGTCCAAAGTAGATACGGTTGCGGCAACTATAATTTTGCAAAATTATTTAGATATAAGAAAGGGAAATAATAATGGAAAATAAAGAAATTACACAAGATAATACATTTACTATAGTAAATGATGAAGGAAAAGAAATTAAATGTGAAGTATTATTTACTTATGAAGATGAAAAAACTAAGAAAAATTATATAGCATATACAGATAATACATTAGATGAAGAAGGAAATACAAAAGTATATGCATCTATATTTAATCCAGAAGAAGAAAATCCAGTGCTTCTTCCAATTGAAACTGATGAAGAATGGAAACTTATAGAAGGCATTTTAACTTCTTTAACTAATTCAGAAGACGACAAAGAAGCAGAGTAATTTGCTTTTTTTTATGTCCTTTTACACAAATTTATAGACTTGACACCCGGGGGGGGGGTATATGTTATTATAAACAAGGAAGATAATAGTAGTAAGGAGAAAGTAAGGATGGAAAAAGAAAGAAGAACAAAAGCACTAGTTGTAGTAGTATTGTTAATAGTAGTTGCAGGCTTAACAGTTGCGTTTGCAGCGCTTAGTGCAACGCTAAACATAAATGGAACGGCATACTTAGATGCTGCAAAATGGGGGATTAGATTTGAAAACTTATCTAGTCCAACAAAAATAGGTAGTGCAACTACTACTGGAACTGCAAAAATAGAAGAGACAAAAGCAGCCGAAATAACAGGCATAAACGTAGGATTATCAACTCCAGGAGATAAAGTTACGTATACAGTAGACCTAGTAAATAAAGGAACAATAAATGCAAAAATAGATAATATAGAAAAAACTGTATTAACACAAGAACAACAAAGATACTTAACATTTAAAGTAACAGATCAAAATGGATATGAAATAAAACAAGGTGATATCTTAGAAAAAGGTGAAACTAAAAAAATAACAATAACAATAGAATTTATAAAAGATTTAACAAAAGAAGATTTACCTAAACAAACAAGCACAATATCATTATCGTATAAATTAAACTTTGTACAAACAGATGAAAAAGTAACTAGTGCAGGACAAGGCACGCAGCAAGCTTGCACGTCGTTTGATAAAAAAGATACATATAACGTAGGAGATGTAATAGCATTATGCAATACATCGACTAATAAATCAGAGGACTTTTATGTAATAAAAGATAATGATGATACAGTAACAGCACTTGCTAAATATAACTTACTTGTAGGAGATACTGTAGAGTGGGATTGGAATACTATGACCCCAACAAAAATAACTCCGATACCAACATCAGAAGAAGGATATGGACTTCAAAGTAGTGTTGCTGTAAATTACGAATTAGTAGATACAGAAAATGATACAACTGTTCCAAATACCAATACGGTAATTGGTGGAATAATGTTTGCAAATCCTGATAAAACAAAGAAAAAAGATAATTGTTCTGATTTATTTGGATGCTATTATGGATACTGGACAGATTCAAGTGGTAAATTTCTAAGTAAATACGGAACGGAAACCCATCCAAACGTGTTTGATAGCAACTCAAATCTTTATACTCCATTAAATAACTATAAAACATATTTAAAAAGCACGTTGGGAAAAACTAGTGTTGATACAAGATTGATGACATATAAAGATTTTGAAAATTTAAATTGTGCTGATCATCCATGTCCATCACAAATGTCTTGGTTATTTTCTGTTAACTATTGGACTTCATCTGCGTATACCAATGACTCTATGGATGCAGCATTTTCACCAAGCGTATCAAGTCGTGGAGTAGCACCTTTCGATGTGCCAGGATATTTAGGCCTTCGCCCGGTTATAACAATTTCTAAATCAGATCTTTAACAATAACACTTAAGTTATTGTTTTTTTCTTTAATTACTTGTATAATGTAAGTAGACTAGGAGATAGATGATATGAAAAAGGATAAGAAGAATTTATTTATATTAATAATTGTAATAATATGTGTTATAGTTTTAAGTTATTTACTATTCTTTTCTGGCATAACAAATAAACTTAAGGCTAGTGTAAATGGTCTTAGTGCAAGTATTAATGAAAACGTAAACCAAGGTGATTTACCAATTATAAATAATGTTATAAATTCAAGTGGTGAAGTATTAGTTAATACTGATGTTGCCATAATAATAAATGCTTCAAGTATTTATAACATAACTAAAGTGGAATATTCATTTGATTTAAAAAAATGGAAGAAAATAGATGGTAGTTATAACACAAAAAACGTAAATATTAAATTAGTATTTAAAGATGATATGGATAAAATATTATACATAAGAGCAACTAATGAAAAAGGATATCAAAGCTATGCATATAAAACTGCTATAAAAATTGATAAAACAGCTCCTAAAATAATCATTGGTAAATATAAAAATGATACTACTATTAAAGCAAGTGATTTAAATAAAGTATCATCTATTCAGTATTCTTCTGATAAATTAAACTGGGAAGATATTAATGTATCCGGCGGAGAAGTTACAATAACTAAAACTTTTGATAAAGGAACATATTTAAGAGCCGTAGATAGTGCTGGTAATATAAGCAAAATAAAAGAAGTTAAGTAACTTGCTTAACTTTTTATTTTGTGTTAAAATATTTTTTAGAAAAAGCAATGAAAAAGAGTAGTAATAAGTAAAAAGCTAATAGAGAGTTAGTGGTTGGTGGAAACTAATAGTAATAACTTATGAATTCGCTTTGGAGCTGGATAACCATAAAGTTATCACGTATATCTTACGTTACAAGAAATTAAGTGCATAGTAAATCTATGAAACAAGGTGGTACCACGGATAAGTTTATTCGCCCTTGTCTCATGGATTTTTTTATATTTAAGGAGGAATAAAAAAATGAAGGATAAAGTAAATGCTATAAAAAAAGAATATGAAGAAAAAAAATCTAGTATTACTTCGATTAAAACATTAAATGATGTAAGGGTAGAATACTTAGGAAAACAAGGTAAGATAACCGAACTTTCTAAAATGATGAAAGATGTTCCAAATGATCAAAAAAAGGAATTTGGAATGCTTGTTAATGAAGTAAGAAGCTTTGTTACTGAAAGCTTAGATGAAATAAAAGAAAAGTTAGAAAAAGAAGCTTTAAATAAAAAATTGGAAAGTGAAAAAATAGATATTACACTTCCTGGAACTAAAGTTCCTAGTGGATCAGCTAACATTTTGGAAAGAATAATAGAAGAAGTAGAAGACTTACTTATGAGTATGGGATATGATGTTGTAGATGGTCCTGAAATAGAAGAAGATCACTATAACTTTGAACTTTTAAACATTCCTAAAAATCATCCGGCACGTGATGCCCAAGATACTTTTTACGTTGAAGATGATAAGCTGCTTTTAAGAAGCCAAACATCTCCTGTACAAGCTCGCGTTATGCTTGCTAACAAGGGAGAAAAACCAATTAGAATGATATGTCCTGGTAAAACATATAGAAGAGATGATGATGATGCAACTCATTCACATCAATTTATGCAAATAGAGGGGCTTTTAATAGATGAAAAGGTAAGTTTATCAGACCTTAAGGGAACATTTGATGTTATTGCTAAGAAACTATTTGGAGAGGATTGCAAAACTCGCTTTAGACCTAGTTATTATCCGTTTACAGAGCCTTCTGTTGAAACTGATATTTCTTGCTTTAATTGTCACGGAAAAGGTTGTCCTATATGTAAAAACACAGGTTGGATAACTGTTGCAGGAGCAGGTATGGTAAATCCTAAGGTGTTAGAAGATTGCGGATATGATCCTAAAAAATGGCAAGGATTTGCATTTGGATTTGGAGCAGAGCGTCTTGCAATGTTAAAATACGGAATAAATGATATTAGAGCATTTTACAACACTGATTTAAGAGAACTTAAAAATTTTGATAGAAGGACTGGTGAATAAATATGATAAGTATGAACTGGGTTTCAGATTACGTTGATATAGCTGGCGAAGATTTAAAGAAATTGGCCGTCAAAATAACTAAATCCGGCGTAAACGTTGAAAAAGTTATTACAAATAAAATTGATAACTTAGTGGTAGGCCAAATAAAAAAAGTGACTAAACATCCTGATAGTGATCACTTAAATTTATGTATGGTAGATACTGGAAATGACGTAGTACAAATAGTATGCGGTGCAAGTAACGTAAAAGAAGGATTAAAGGTAATAGTTGCACTTCCAGGTGCAGTTTTACCAGGTAATTTTGAAATAAAAAAAGGAAAAATAAGAGGCGAAGAATCAAACGGCATGATATGTGCATTATTTGAGCTAGGCCTAGAAGAAAAAACAGAAGAAACTTATGCTAAGGGAATTACTGAATTAGCAAGTGATGCTAAAGTTGGAACAGATCCACTAGCATACTTAGGGTTAGATGATACAGTATATGAACTTGATATTCATAAGCACCGTAATAATGACTGTTTCTACCACATTGGTTTTGCCTATATTGTTGCATCAGTTTTAAATAAAAAGGTAACACTTCCATCTATAGAGTTACATGAAATAAAAGAAGATGTTAACGATTACTTTAAGTTAGATGTAAAAACAGATGCTTGTCCTTATTACACTGCTAAAATGGTAAGAGGCGTAAAAATAGGTGAGTCACCAGATTTCATTAAGAAAAGACTAATTTCTGCAGGAATGAGACCTATAAATAACGTTGTTGATATATCTAATTACGTAATGCTTGAATACGGACAACCTCTTCACTTTTTCGATAAAGATAAATTAGGTAATAAAATACTTGTTAGAATGGCTAATGATAACGAACCGATAAAGACACTTGATGGAAAAGAAAGGGTTTTAACTTCTAACGATATTGTTATAACAGATGGAGTAAAACCAGTTGCAATCGCAGGTGTTATGGGAGCTGAAAACACTGATGTTGATGATAACACTAAAAACATTTTAATAGAAAGCGCAATATTTGATGCTTACAAAATAAGAAATACCTCAGGTAAACTAAACTTAAGAAGTGAAGCATCGATAAGATATGGTAAAGGTTTAAACTATGAATATACACTTGACGCCATAAATAGAGCTTGCTCATTGCTTGAAAAATATGCTTCTGGTGAAGTATTAAGCGGAATAGTTATGCATGATAAAGTAGATAAAACACCTAAAATAGTGGAATTTAAGAGTGATGAAATAAATGATATCTTAGGAATAAAAGTTTCTGATACTGATATGGAAAAAGAACTTGATAGATTAGGTTTTACATATAAATATAAAGATGGAAAGTTTAAATGTACTATTCCTCCAAGAAGATTAGATGTTGATCCAAGGGTAAATGATATTGCAGAAGAAATAGGTAAATTATACGGATATCATAACTTAGTTTCAACACTACCAAATTGCAAGACAAAACAAGGAAAATATGTTGGTGATGTGTTAATTAGAAAAACTATTTCTAAAAGACTTAGAGCACTTGGCCTTAATGAAGTTAAAACATACACTTTAACATCAGAAGAAATGGCAAAAAAGTTTAAATATGAAGATAAAGAAAACAAATATTTACCAAACCCAATGAGTAGTGATAAATCCGTTATTAGAACAAGTATTCTTCCATCACTTATGAATACTTATGCTTATAATAAAAAGCGTCACGTAGATGACATTAACATTTATGAAATTGCTAAAACTTATGATGTAAACTATGAAGAAGATACAAAAATCGCAATGCTAATGAGTGGTTGTTATGTACAAAATAGTTGGAATAATAATAACGTAAAGGCCAATTTCTACTTAGTAAAAGGTATTATAGAAAACCTTTTAGATTTTCTAGGCTTTAAAAATAGATATAGCTATGAAGTATTAGAAAATGATGACTTTCATCCAGGCATGAGCGCTAAAGTATTAATAGATAGAGAAGTGGTCGGTGTATTTGGAAGAGTTCATCCAATGACAAATAAAGATGAAATATATGTATGTGAACTTTCTATGACTAAATTAATGAAACCGGTTAAACCACTTAAATTTAAGGAAGCTCCTAAATATCCAGAGGTTGTAAAAGACGTAGCATTTATTGTTAATAAGGATATTACTTGTGAAATGATAGAAAAAGTCATTAAAAAAGCTGGCGGAAGACTTCTTAAAGACATAAAGGTATTTGATGTTTATACTGGTGATAAAGTAGGAGAAGATGAAAAACAAATAGCATATTCATTAACGTTTAACGCAGAAGATAGAACTTTAACAGAAGAAGAAGTAATGCAAAAATTTAATGAAATAATAAAAAAAGTTACTGAAACAGTTCCAGCAACTTTAAGAGATAACTAATTTAACTGAGCTTTTAGAATTTCTAAAAGTTCTTTTTTTAATTCGTCTTTAGCATTTTTCCATATTAGTTCCATAAATACTCCAAGACCAGGCAACGCCTCTTCTAATCCTTCTTTAATAGTATCATTTATGGATTCTTCTATTTCACTTTCGTTATCTCCTTTAAAATTGTCTATAATGTATTTTCTTATGCTTACGTCTTTCATGTGAACCATCCTTTCAGTTTAGTTTTGGCATATGCTTTACATTTTATACATCATTTTATTGATAAAGTTTAATTAAAATTATATAATTAAGTAAAATAAAGGAGGAATTAAAAATGAATGAAAGTTATTATGCAGGTACTTCATATGGAGTATCAACTACTTCAGGATTAACTGGTGCAATTGCGGCGATGGGATTATTTTTTTGGATTTTGTCTATGGCACTAAGTATTTTGATGATTGTATCATTATGGAAAATATTTAAGAAAGCCGGAAAACCAGGTTGGGCATCCATAATTCCAATATATAACATATATATTATGTGTGAGATAGCAGAAAAAGAGTGGTGGTATGTTTTATTATCATGTGTTCCATTTGCAAATATATATGCAATGATAGTTTTATATAATGGTATGGCAAAGAGATTTGGAAAAAGCGGAGGATTTGTTGCTGGTATGATCTTGTTGCCGGTAATATTTTTCCCAATTCTAGCGTTTGGAAAGGATGCGGCTATAGTTAACAATCAAGCAAATACTTCAAATGAAAATAATATGGCAGATAATACGTTAGGTGCGAATGCTGCTGCAGTACCTAATATGAATGGACAGACTATGACATCAAACGAAATGGTTACACCAAATAATCCGGTTATGAGTGAACCTGTTATGAGTAACCCAGTAGGTAACGTATCTTTTGGCAACACTAGCGTGGAATCAGGTTTAAATTCACAAAATAATGAAAGCGTTCAAAATAATCATAATATTTCTGCGATGAATGAACCTGTTATGCCTCAGCCAACTGATAATGTGGTTCCATCATTTGATAACGCAAATAATAATGCAAACCAAAGTATAAATGAAGAAGTTTCACATAACGCAGAAAATACTATGAATATGTCGCCTTCTAATCAAGAAGAAATGTTAGATATTAATGACGAATCAGATGCAGCATTAGAAAATAATATAGATACTTCAAAACATACTTCATTATGGTCCAATAACAATCAAAATAATGGACAAATGTAAAAGAGCAAACAAGCTCTTTTTTCTTTTTCTAACCTTAATAAATTTCAATTTAACACTATTCATGATATAATGTACTTATAGGAGAATTGATATGAAAAAGGTAATATTAGTAGACGGAAATAATTTGTTATTTAGAAGCTATTACGCTACGGCATACCAAGGAAACTTTATGAAAAATTCTAAAGGTTTTCCGACTAATGCACTATATGGCTTTGTTAATATGATAAATAAAATAATAAACGATGAAAAACCAGAATATATGCTTGTTGCATTTGATAAAGGAAAAACGTTTAGACATGATAAATATGAGGATTATAAAGCTGGAAGAATAGAGATGCCAAACGAATTAAAACAGCAGTTTCCAGTTGCAAAAGAAATACTTACAAATTTAGGTATTAAATGGTTTGAAATAGATAACTATGAAGCAGACGATATTGTAGGTACATTATCTAAAATGATAGACGATTGTGATGATTATAGAGGATTAATCGTAAGTAGTGACAAAGACTTGCTTCAACTTATAACTGATAAAGTTATTATGAAAATGCTTAAACCTAAAGACTATGTAATGATGACTAAAGAAACTTTCTTTGACGTATATGGTCTTACACCAGAAAAAATGATTGATATAAAAGCTCTTCAAGGAGATTCATCAGACAACATTCCTGGTGTTAAAGGAGTTGGAGAGAAAACAGCCCTTAAGCTTTTACAAGAATATGGAAGCTTAGAAGCTATTTATGACAATTTGGCATATATAAAAGGAGCTGTTGCAACCAAATTGATAAATGGAAGAGACAAAGCCTTTGAAAGCAAGGATTTGGTTACTATTTACAAAGAAGTTCCACTAGGTTTTGGACTTGAAGATACAAAAATAACAAATGGAAATTTGGAATCCTTAAAGAAAATGTATGAGAACCTTGAGTTTTATTCATTTCTAAAAAACATGAAAGTTCAAAAAAGTCACGAGAAATTTTTGATAAATGAAATAGAAGATGTAAATGAGTTGGAAAACTTAAAAGCTCCAGTTTCATTTTATATAGAAATAGACAAAACAAACTATCATTTAGGACAAATACTTGGAATGTCTGTTTATGATGGTAATACGGTTTATTACATAAAAAAAGATCTTGTAGTAAGTGCAATCAAGAAGATATCAAAAGTAGAAAAATACACATATGATTTAAAGAAACACTACGTTTTACTAAAAAAACTTGGCTATCAAGTGGATAATGTTTCATTTGACCCAATGATTGCAGCTTATCTTCTAAACTATAACGTTAAAGATGACATCGCATATTTGGCAAATCAGTTTGGATATGACATACCATTTTATGAGATTATAAGTAAGACAAAAGTAATTGATGAAAATAAAGTAAAAGAACTTGTGTGTGCAAAAGCAAGGTTTATCTACGAAGTAAAAAACGAGCTTGAAGAAGAGATGAAAAAAGAAGATTGCACATACTTATTTGAAAAAATTGAGATGCCACTTTCAATTGTTTTAGGTGATATGGAATATGTTGGAATAAGAGTAGATAAGTCTGTCCTTAACAGTATGAACACCGAAATTGAAGGAAAAATTAAAGAAATAAGTGAAAAAATATACGAACTTGCAGGTGAAAAGTTTAATATATCATCCCCAAGACAACTAGGTGAAATACTATTTGTTAAACTTGAAATTGGTAAGGGAAAGAAGACAAAAAACGGTTATTCAACTGATAAATCAATTTTGGAAAAATATAGTGATAGACATCCAATTGTTCCTTTAGTGTTAGAACACAGGATGTTAACAAAACTTCAGAGTACTTACATAATTGGTTTGGAAGGAAATA
>ERZ826016.1484-NODE-1484-length-21989-cov-4.673384_pt1 | contig 21989 bp, 26 predicted proteins | sample MGYA00519872_ERZ826016 | MGnify/ENA primary metagenome ERZ826016 (study PRJEB31778, sample SAMEA3449218) | human gut metagenome | biome: human gut; feature: human-associated habitat; material: faeces | place: United Kingdom | collected 2010/2012 ... | reverse complement strand
CGCAATTATGAACCAGAAGGGCGGGATCGGCAAAACAATGACGGCGGCTTCGATCGCTTACCTGCTGGGAGAAGAACAGGGAAAGAAGGTGTTACTGGTCGATGCGGATCAGCAGGGCAATGTATCAATGCTGTATGACAGATATAAACCGGAAGGGATCGGGATGTCTGAATTATTGGAAAGACACAGAAGCGTCGGAGGATCTTACAAGACAACAGACCTGATCCAGACAACACCGTATCACAATATTGACATCATCACAGCAAATGGATACTTAATGCGGACGAACATGAATCTGCTGCTGAACGAAAAAGAAGATCAGATCCTTCGCTTTGCGGCTGCAATGCTGGAAGTGCAGGACGTATATGATTATTGCGTGGTTGATTGTGGGCTGCTGCTGGATATGACCGTGACGAATGTTTTGGTGGCGACGGATCTTGTGATCCTTCCGGTTAAGATCGGCGGATTTGAAATTGAAGCGATTGCGAATATGGATGAACAGCTGGAAGATCTGCGAAGCCTGAACGACCGGATCCGCATGAAGATTTTAATGACTATGCGACAGAAGAACCAGACAAGCCTTCAGGTGGAAGCATGGCTGAAAGAATCATCTGGACAGGATTGCTTCGTGACGGCTGTTAGAAGATCCATCATTGCGGAAAAGGCAACCATGCAGCGCGTACCGCTTCCGAAGTTTTCTAAAAATTGTATTGTTACGCAGGACTATCGAAACGTTGTGACGGAACTGCTGAAAGATATGGAGGAATAGACATGAAAGCAATAAGTTTGAACCAGACAGCAAAAGAAGAAATAAAAGGAACTGGATACGAAATACGGGTGAATGGACAGAAAGTTGTTTCTGAAAAAGGAATGCCTGACAGATTTTATGGAGAAATTCGGATCTTGAAACCAGTGATAGATCGTGACTATATGCTTGTTTCTGACGGTATGACGGAAAAAGCCATAAGAAGTTGCATGAAGAAAATATTGAAAGATATAAAAGAGGAACAGAAAAAATGGAAATTGATGGACAGGTAACAATCAGTCTGAAGACATTCAATCAGCTTCAGGACAGAGCAAAGCAGGCGGACGAACTGAAAAAGAAAATGCAGGATCTGCAAGAGGAGATCACAGACATTATTGATCAGATTGACGAATCGGAAGCAGAACCGATCTTTCGTGAAATTGATGATAGTAATATGACGGATAAACAGATACAGAAAAGGTTCGATGAAGCGATTGCGAAGTTTAGGATCATTCTGGATCCGGAGAAGACAAAGCGTTTAATTCAGAAGTACATAGAAAAAGACAGAAGTGATTCACATGCGGATGTGAAGAATGCAAGCCGGAAGGTGCTGGAACAGATAACGATCACGATGAAAGCAGAGGAGGAATAAACATGGCAGCAGGATGGAGCGTAATGGATGCCTTAAATAAAAACAGCAAGGCAGCAGCAGAAGAGAAACCGAAAGCAAGATTCCGGACACGGGACATTAGCATCCGGAAGATTTACAGCAATGACAGGAATTTTTATTCGATGCCGGGAATTGAACAGCTGGCACAGGAGATCTTGGCGGTTGGTCTGATGGAGAATATGACAGTGGCATATGCGCCGTGTGAACGCGGAGAATATAAGATCATCGCCGGGGAAAGAAGATGGCGTGCATTGAATTTGTTACTGGAAAAGGGATATGAAGATTTTGAAACGGTGACATGTCAGATCAAAAGCGCAGCTGAAGAGAACGAAGAAATGGTGCAGCTGATCATTGCGAATGCGTATCGCGATAAGACGATCGCGGACATGTTGGAAGAGGAAAAACGCCTGAAGGAATCACTTCAGTACATGAAGGATAATGGATTGACGCTTCAGGGGTACAAACTGGACAGCGGGCGTCTGCGTGACGTGATCGCTTCAATTATGAACACGACCGGAACGAAGATTGCACAGATTGAAAGTATTAACAAGCATTTGATTCCGGAATTTTCGGCAGAACTGAAAGAAGGTCGCCTGACCTTCTCAGCAGCATATGAAATTAGCGGAATGGCAGAGGATAAGCAGATGGAACTGCTGGAAAAGTACAAAGAAGGCGGGCTGTCATTAAAAGAAGTGAAACAAGCAAAGAAAGAGATCGAAGAAGCAGCAGAGAAAGCAGAAATTCCGGGACAGATGAATTTGCCGGAAGATCCGGAGGAATGGGAGCAGGAGGAAGCAGAAGAGGAGCAGGAAGAAGAATGGCAGCAGGCACATCCGGAAAGCATCACATCACTTTGCTATTCATGCCAGCGATATTCAGAATGCAACGTGAAAACAGGGACATGTCAGGACTGTGATCGTTATGTTGATAAAGCGGAAGCTGAAAAGACGCCGGAACAGCGATATGACGAGGAACAGGCGGCAATCGACAGGGAAACGGCGAAAAAGCTGACTGAAATGGAGCAGGAAGAAAAGATGCAGAACCTGCCTTCGGATGAAAAGAAAGCGCGAATGATGCGAGTGTCAGCGGAATTATTCAAAGACATCAAAGAAGGAAAGATCCGCCACATGATTGTGAAAGAAGATCAGGCAGGATACAGAGAAAAGGACATTTTGACACTGCTTGCATTCCGTGATGGAAGATCAACAGGTGAACAGATGCGTGTATGCATCACATGCGCCGACGATGCACAGACATCCAGTGCGATCATTGAAGGATATGCTGTCATCGGGATTATGGATGTCTACGATGCGGAAGCATTGGGACTGATTGACTTGGAGGATGAAGACTGATGGCAGATAAAAACAAATTTGTAAAACCGGAATTAAAGAAATACAGCGCGAAGAAGCTGTTGACACAGGATAGATTGATGAACGCTATGATCGGAATTAGAGAAATTCAGACGCAGCTATGGAAAACGATGCCGGATGATCAGTATGAAAAGCTGGAACCGGAATTTGACACAGCGATCGCTGCAATGATGGCGCATATGTGCGGGGTGATGCCCGCACACGCGCAGCCGGATCAGGAAAACAGTCAAGATGTCCTGATGCCTGCGACATAGGAAAGGAGAACGACATGGAAAAGAAATTCAATGAAGAAGCGTACAGAAACGGATCAGAAGTTGTCTGCGATGTCTGCGGATCTGTAATTGAACACATAAATGTGAAAACTAGAGTTATTGCAAGACAGGCGGAGGGCTTCAACGTAACAGAACAGTATTTTACCTGTCAGGAATGCGGAAAGAAATACACAGTGCTGATTGTAGATCATGAAATGCAGTTCTTGATTCAGAAGCGGCAGCAGGTGGAACGACAGATCAAACTGCATAGACAGATCCGAAGTCGGGCGCAGACGATCCAGCGTCTGATCACAAAGATTGAAAAGATCAAGAAGCAGCAGGAAGAAAGAATGATTATGCTGAAGGAACAATACAAGGAGGAAATCGGATCATGATGCAGATGAACATCGAAAGAATGATAAATGCAACAGGATCGTTGCTGATCTGGCTTGTGATGATACTGGCAGCGGAGATTCTTGCAGGTCTGATCATAATTGCAGCAAAGGCAATCAGTCAGGGTATTAAAGACATGGACAGGAAAGGAGAAAGGAAAGATGCAGATAACAACACTTCCGAAAGATGATGTAAAAAGAGGAGAAATCTATTATATAAGCCGGGGAGGATACAACACAGGAAGCGAACAGCAGGCAGACAGACCGGGCGTGATCGTTAGCAATGATAAAAATAATAAAAACAGTCAGACGCTGGAAGTTGTATATTTGACAACGCAGCCAAAGAATGAGCTTCCGACACATTGCACGATCCGATCAACAGGGCGTGTCAGCACTGTTTTGTGCGAACAGATCCACACAGTCGCTGTGGAGCGCATTGGAAAATACATCGGAGTGTGTACAGCGCAGGAGATGCAGAACATCGACATAGGGCTGATGATCTCGATCGGCTTAGGCGATGGGGGGGGGCGACAAAGGACAAAACAGTTGTTGCTGATCAGAAAGAAGAGAAAAAAACAGAGGAGAAAAAGACGGAAACGAAAGTCCAGATGGAAACAAACGAAGAACTGATCAAGACAAGGACGGAAAGAGATATATTCAAGAAGCTGTATGAACAGATGACCGAAAGGCTGTTAGAAAGGCGAGAATGAGCAAAACACAGATTGTACTTGCAACAGGGGAAGTATACGACGTTGAAGACAAAGGAGAAAGAAGAATACTAATTCCAGTGGGATACATAAAGCAGGAGGAAGAAAAACATGAACAAAGTGATTTTGATGGGACGTTTAACACGGGATCCGCAGGTGAGATACACACAGGGACAGGATTCAATGGCGATTGCAAGATTTACGCTTGCGGTCGATCGAAGGGGCAGAAAACAGGAAGGTCAGCAAGATGCTGATTTTCCTTCTTGCGTTGCTTTTGGGAAAAGCGCGGAATTTGTGGAAAAGTATGTGCATCAGGGAACGAAGATTGTATTGACTGGGCGGATCCGGACGGGAAGCTACACAAATAAAGACAATATCAAAGTATACACGACGGAAGTGATTGCGGAAGACATCGAATTCGCAGAAAGCAAAGCGGCAGCAGAAGGATCCGGGGGAGCAGGAGGACATCAAAAAGCGGATCAGACGGAAAATGATGGATTTATGAATATACCGGAAGGCATTGACGAAGAATTGCCTTTCAATTAAGCGAAAAGGAAGGATGTGACGATATGGGGCTGAAAGAAGCGTTTAGAAAAGTAGGACAGGCGATCGAAGAAACAAAAATGAAGATCGGAATGAAAAAATACAAAAAAGGCGGAATTCAGGTCGAAGAAAAAGACCAGAAGCCGGAAATGGTAATTCCTGTAAATGATATTCCGCTACCGGAAGAAAAAAAGGAAACAGAAGATGCAGAAATCCGAAAAATCGAAGATCTTCCGGCATATGAAGACAGAAAATTATATATTGCGGCTAAAATGCAGGTTGAACCGGAGGAAGTGGAAAAAGTGATCAGAAAAACGGAAGCGGAATGGAATCTGTCGCCGGATAAGGCAGCAGAAACATTGAAAATGATCAGTGATGCAGCTGTGAAGCTGAATATGGCATTTGCGGAAATGATGGAGAATATACGACAGGTAGCTGATAAAATATCAGAGATTTTCAGGCGTATACATGAAAATAATACGATGACAGAAACACAGATCAGAAAAAGAGAGTTATGGCGGCGATATTATGAGGAGAAAAGCCGGATGTCAAATAATGAGCGCAGAAGGCGAGGAATTCCGATGGTAAAACGACCGAAACGGCAGCAGTATAGACCGCCGAAAAAGAAGACGACAAAAGGATAATAAAGGAAGGATGGTGTGGCAAATATGGAGCAGGAAAAGGAAAAGAATGAAGAAACCTTCGTGAAGAAGGTGGTGCAGACAGCACTGGAAGCGGAAAGACAGATCCGCAGGCAGCAGGTACTGCACAACACACGGATGCTGATGGAAGAATACATCGAAATGAAAAGACATATTGAAAGCGCAGTATCAGAGGAAGAAGAACTGAAGGAAGAACAGTATGATGTATTCAGAGGAGAAGGCGCACATCTTGGAAGTGTTCGCAGATCAAAAATGAAGACAGCGATGATGATTGCGAATATTGACAGAGCAATGGAAGAACTGCGGGCAGAATATGAAATGAAAGAAATGGTATATAAATACGATGCCTTTAAAATGCATTATATTGATGGGGTATCGTATGAAGAGATTGCAGACATCCAGAACTGCGGAAAGAACACACCGTCCAGATGGTCAAAAGAATTGATTAGGAAAATGTCAGTGAAGTTATTCGGGATAGATGGCGTTGAAAAATATTAAAAAAGAAATCCTTTTTGCTTTTCTTTTTGGGGAAAAGTTGGGGAAAAGCTGGGGTTTTAATGGTGGGATGAAAGATGTAAACTGATAGCGTGGAAAGTTGCAAGAAGCGATTGTACAGAAGTGTGCAGTCGCTTTTTTATTGCCATTTCCACGCCCTTCTGAACACTGCAACGGGCATCCACAAAGATGCCTGCGTGCGGTGTGTATATAGCACGAAAGAAGGTGGTACATAGTGCTATTACACAGATGCAAATGCGGGATATTGATACCGCAGGAATTACGCCTGTGTCCGGACTGCGAAGCGAAGGAAAGCGACAAGATGTCAAGGCATATGGAATACAATCTGCGCCGAAGAAATAAGAAAGCAGCGGCTTTCTATGTGTCGGCGGAATGGCGCAAAGTACGGGCGTTTGCACTGTCTTTATATGACAGCTTGGACATGTATGCGTACTATGTTCAACACAAGATTGTTGTGGCTGACATGGTACACCACATCACGGAGATAGAAGAAGACTGGACACAACGCTTGAACGTGGAAAACCTATTCCCGTTAAGCAATGGAAACCACGGGATCATCAGTGCGCTGTACAAGAAGGATGAAGCAACGAAAAGACAGACGCAGGAGCTGCTGCGAAACATTATCCGGCAGCACTGGAAAGGGGTAGGGGGTATCGAAAAAGTTTTGACCGGGCTTGATTAGTCGCGCCCCCTCTATTCTGTGGAGAAAACTCCCCACGGAAATTTCAGATATAAGGGCAAACGGTCATGTGTCAGATTCTGACACAATCCGCAAGGGAAAGCAGCGGGAAAGGAGGTCGATATAATGGCAGGACAACGACAGCCGATCGCGCTGGTACAAGCAAAAGGAAAGAAACATCTGACAAAGGCAGAGATCGCAGAAAGAGAACGGACGGAAGTGAAAGCACCGTCGGACAGAGTGACGCCGCCGTCATACCTGACAGCTACGCAGAAAAAGGCATTCAGAAAAACGGTGAAAGAACTGCGGGCGATCGACCTGATTTCAAACTTGGACGTGGAAGCACTGGCGCGGTTAGTGATCGCGCAGGAGAAATACAGAGAAGTGACAGAAACGATCGCAAAGCAGCCGCTGATGGTAACTGTGGCATATGACACAGGGAAAAAAGATGCAGAAGGCAATCCGATCATGGCAGAACATGAGGTTGTGAACAGTCAGGTGGAACGTCTGGCGATCATTCAGGACAGGTATTTCAAACAGTGCCGACAGGGTGCAGCAGATTTTGGACTGACAGTATCATCAAGATGCCGCCTGATTATTCCAAAAGCACCGGAAGCACCGAAGACAAACAAATTTAAAGACAAGTTTGCGTGATGATGCGATGCAGGACAGAACAACACAGTACGCTGCGGATGTCCTTGCGGGAAAAATAATTGCCGGGGATCTGGTAAAACTTGCCTGCAAGCGTCATCTGGACGACATCGAAAAGTCAAAGGCTGCGCCATATAAATACTATTTTGATGTGGAGCAGGCGGAAAGAATCATTGAATTCGCTGAAACATTGACCATCGCAGAAGGCGAAGAGGAAGAACAGGTCGAATGTTACGCATTCCAGTGTTTTATTCTCGGAAATCTGAACGGATGGCGGACAAAAACAGGCGGACACAGAAGGTTCCGAACATCATATGTGCAACTTGGAAGACAGAACGGTAAATCTTTTCTGAATGGAATTCTGGCTGCATATTACGGAAATTTTGAGAAGTACAAATACGGTCAGATATACTGCACAGCAACGAAAAAAGATCAGTCGCTGATCGTATTCAATGAAATTGTGAAGTTTATCCGGTCAGATCCTGATCTGGATGAATGCTTCAACATACACGAACACAACAGCACAATAGATTGTTTGCTGACACATAGCAAAATAAAGGCACTTTCAGGAGATACGAAGTCAATCGACGGATTCCGCCCGTATCTTGGAATTGTTGATGAATACCATGCACACAAAAACGACCAGATGTACAAACTTCTGGAAGGCGGAATCAAGAAGATGAAATCTGCGCTGATCAGTGTGATCACGACAGCAGGGTTCGATCTGAAGTCACCATGTTATGCATTGTATGAATATTGCGTGAAGGTGCTGAAAGGCATTGCACACAATGATTCACAGTTCATATACATCGCACAAATGGATGAAACAGACGACATGTGGACACCGAAGAATTGGATCAAGGCGAATCCAATCCTGCAATATGATCCGGAAGCACTTGAAAACATGGTTCCGATTGCTGAAACAGCGAAAGAAATGGGCGGATCCAGTTTGCGCGATTTCATTGTGAAGCAGCTGAACATGTGGATTCAATGGACGAATGATGTCTATTTGAAAGACATGGAATTGTGGCAAAATGGCGTAACAAAGAAGACACTAGAAGATTTTCGGGGACAGAAGTGCTATGTGGGACTGGATCTTTCTGCTGGTGGAGATTTGACGTCATTGGCGATCGTATTTCCGTTCTTGAAAGATGATGTCAGAAAATATTTTGTTCATGCACACAGTTTCATACCGAAAAGAAGGGTTGAAGAACATATCAAAACAGACCGGACGGAATATGACTTATGGATCCGCGACGGACTTGTGACGGTAACAGAAACGATGGGCGGGGTAAAAACTGACTATCGGTATATTTTAACCTACTTGGAAAAAATCATCACCGATTATGAACTGGATGTGCAATTTATTCTTTACGATCCGCATAATGCGTCAGCTTTCCTGACTGATCTGGAAGCATTGGGATTCGACAGCGTGGCTGTAACACAGTCAGCAAAGGCACTGAATGATGCAACGGTTGATTTCAAACTTGAAATTGAATCCGGAAATGTGGAACACGATGGAAACGCGATGATCAAATGGTCGATCGCGAATGCAAAGACAACTTCCAACAGTTTCGGAGAAATCAAGATCGACAAAGAGTATCAGACGGAACGAATCGACGTGATAGATGCAATTATTGACGCATGGACAGCTGCAATGAAAGGCGAAGTGAAACAGAATACAGCAGAATCGGTCGAAGAATGGCTGAAACTATATGAAGCAAGCAAGAAAAAACAGGCGAGGGGGTGATGCAGGTTGAATGTATGGCAGAAGTTCAAAGGATGGATTGCGAAAAAAATGAACTTCACCGTGGAAACATCGCCAGCGATGAAGGAAGAATCATTTCTTGAATGGCTTGGTGTGAAAAGAAAAAACAAGGATGTGATGGCGGAAGTAACGTACTTCACATGCTTGAAAATGATGTCTGAAACGCTGGCAAAAATACCGTGGAAATATTATCAAAAAACAGACAAAGGGATCATTGAACCAGAACTGTCGGATGTTGCGAAACTGCTGAAAAACAGACCGAATCCATTTATGACGCCCACAGCTTTCTGGAATGCTGTGGAGATGAACCGAAACCACTTCGGAAATGCGTATGTATATGTCAGGTCGAAGTTCAAAAGAAAAAAATACGGCGGAGAATACAAAGTCATGGACTTGTGGATCATGCCGTCGAACTGCGTGCAGATCGTAGTGGATGATGAAGGATACTTCGGAGGAAGGGGAAAGATCTGGTACGTCTACAACGATAAATACAGCGGGCAGCAATATGTGTTCGGGACAGATGAAGTTCTGCATTTCAAGACATCACACAGCTTGGATGGTATTACGGGGCTTCCTGTGCAGGCAATATTGAAGACAACTGTGGAGGGCGCAGCGGCATCACAGGACTATCTGAACAGTTTATATGAAAGCGGACTGACTGGGAAAGCAACGCTGGAATACACAGGAGATCTGAACAAAGATTTGAAAGAAAAACTGGTGCAGGCATTTGAAGAATTCGGATCAGGTGCAAAAAATGCCGGAAAAATCATTCCGGTTCCACTTGGGATGAAACTGACGCCGCTGGATATTAAACTTTCGGACAGCCAGTTCATCGAATTAAAGAAATATTCAGCACTTCAGATTGCAGCTGCATTCGGAATCAAGCCGAATCAGATCAATGATTATACAAAATCTTCGTACAGCAACAGCGAAATGCAGCAGTTGTCATTCCTGACAGATACGATGCTTTTTGTGTTAAAGCAGTACGAAGAAGAAGTCAATTATAAGTTATTGACAGATGAAGAAGCTTTCAGTGAAGGAAAATATTACAAACTGAACGAAAAAGTTTTACTAAGAACTGACAGCAAGACACAGATGGAGATTTTCGCAACAGGTGTCCAGAACGGAATTCAAAAAGTGAATGAATGCCGACGAAAACTGGATCTGATGGATGCAGAAGGCGGCGATCAGCTGATCGTGAACGGAAATTATATTCCGATCACAGAAGTTGGAAAGCAGTACGAAAAAGCAGGAAATGCACAGCAGCAAAGCGTGCTTCCTATACAGCCGGAAACGGATCAGAAAACGCAGAAGGATCCGGAAGAAGGAGATCAGGCAGACACGACCGGAACAGAACCTGATGAAAAAGAATCGCAGGAAGGAGGGGAAAACGATGAAGAATAAATTCAATTTTTCACGGAGAAATCCAAAAACAAAGAAGATTGAAAATACTGGGTTTATGGAATTCAGAAATGTATCGAATAATGCAGCAGATCTGTATATATACGGCGACATTGTTTCTTCAACATGGGAAGCATGGTGCGATGAAGATACATGCCCGCAGGACATATCAGACTTTATGAATCAGATTGAACCGGGGGCAGAACTGACGGTGTACATCAATAGCGGCGGCGGTGATGTATTTGCCGGGATAGCGATTCACAGCATTTTATCACGGCATACCGGACATAAAACAGGCATCGTGGACGGAATGGCTGCGTCGATCGCATCCGTGATCCTGATGGCTTGTGATTCGATTGTAATGTCATCGGGAGCGCAGATCATGATTCACAAACCGTTGTCATGGGCGTATGGAAATGCGGATGATTTTCAGCGGCTGATCAGTGAACTGGATAAATGTCAGAAAAGCATCACGGACATATATATGGGACGGGTGAAAGAAGGTGTGACAGAAGAACAAGTCACAGATCTGATCAATGCTGAAACATGGATGACGGCAGAGGAAGCAAAGGAAATCTTCGATGTGCAGATCGAAGAACGTCCGGCGGTCGCCGCCTGTGTTGGCTGGATGATGGAGAATTTCAAAAAAGCACCGGAAGGCATTAAAACACAAAGCGCAGATGATGTGACGGCGAAGATTACAGCCGAAGAAGAAGCAATCATCGAAGAAATGGAACTTTTCGGAATCTAAGGAGGAAAACAGAATGAGCAAAGAAGCAAGGGCATTGCTGAAGAAGATCAATGACAAGAAAAATGCGATCAGAGGTCTTCAGGGACAGGGAAAAACACAGGAAATGAAGGATCAGATGGCGGAACTTCGTGGAATGCAGGAAGAATTCGACATGCTGATGGAAATGGAAGAAGACGATGACGATGGAATCAAGGATTCTTTACACAATGGGAAGGTGAAGGAAATTGAAGATGGTCAGAAGCCTAAAAAGTACAGCAAAGCGCAGGTGTGCAAAGCGTTTGTAAACAGGATCGTATGTGGTCTTCGTAAACGTGCTATGCCGGAAGAAGATCAGGAGATCATGGACAGCTTTAAAAACATGATGAAGGAAGGCGAAGACGAGGATGGAGGGTTTACGGTTCCGGAGGATGTAAGCACAGACATCATTGAACTGCGCCGTACAGAAAACGATCTGGAACAGTATGTCAATGTTGAAAAAGTAGCAACAATGAGTGGATCCCGTGTGATCGAGGTTGATGCAGACAGTACACCTTGGGGCGATGTGGATGAAGGCGGAGAATTTGAAGAGGAAGAAACACCGAACCTGAAACAGATCAAGTATGCAATCAAGAAAAAGGGCGGAATTCTGAAGACGACACGCGAACTGCTTCAGGATACAGCTGTGAATATCCTTGCATACCTGAATAAATGGATCGCAAAGAAGTCAAGAGCGACAAGAAATGCTGCAATTCTGAATGTGATTAACACGATCACAAAAGGAAAAGAAGTTGCGGTTGCGACTTTTGATGATTTCAAAGACGTATTCAACGTGAAGCTGGATCCGGCGATTGCAGTAAGTTCTATTGTATTGACGAATCAGGATGGCTTTAACTACATGGACAAGCTGAAGGATAAGGATGGCAAGTACATCATGCAGCCGGATCCGACAGATGCAACAAAGACACTTCTTTTTGGCAAGTATCCGGTAAAGGTTGTGAGCAATAAGACGCTGAAAAGCACAAATGTATTAAAAGGCGGATCGGGATCTGACAAAAACGATGTGACTGGTTACAAATATCCGGTATACATGGGAGATCTGAAGGAAGCTGTTACCCTGTTCGACCGCGAGAAAATGACGATCGAACTTTCTACTGAAGCGGGAGATCTGTGGGCGAAGGATCTGACGGGAATCAAGGTTCGTGACAGATTTGACGTTCAGCCTGTCGATGAAACTGCGGTTGTTAAAGGAGAAATCAGCGTTGCTGTGGCTGGCTAACAAAAAAGGGGCGTGATGATATGAGCCTAAAGGAATTGAAGCAGTATCTGCGCGTCGATTATACAGACGATGACAGCATGATCGAACTAATGCATGATGCTGTCATCGACGAAATGAAGGAACTGATTCCGTCATTCGATCCGGAAAAGCCAACAAATAGGCAGAAAATACTGATCTGTTCGTATGTGAAGGAATTATACGATCACAGGGATCGAATGTACAACAACGGGAAAATCACATCTGATTCAACAGAACGCATCAGGTACGCGATTCAGTCAATGATGCTGAAAGAAACGTTAAGGGGATAGCATGGCAACAGCAAGGATCAAATTTTATAAGCGAAACAAAAGTCTGGAAAACGGACGGCAGCAGGAAAAAGAACCGACACTGTTTTATGAAGCATGGTGTGAGATCAGAAACCTTTACGGGCAGGAATTATATGAAGCACTGGATGTCAGACTGGAAAATGCAATCGTATTTGAAGTGAGATATTGCAGACGCATAAAAGAGATTAAAGTACATGCAAAAGATTTCTTGATCGAATTTGAAGGCGACAGATATGACATTTATGCAACGGATTTCAAACAGAATGACAGGCAGTATGTGCAACTGAAAGCCAACAGACGCGACTGACAGGAGGAAACAGAGATGGAAATATCGTTCCGATTTGAAGGATTTGAAGAAGTACAGCGCGGCGTGGAAGCCCTGTCGTCAAGTGCTGAAATCGGAGCGATCAATAAAAAAATATTTCAGAGATCCGCCGATATTACAGAACCGAAGATGAAGGCACACATGGCAAGATCTGCTGACAATTCAAAGTCAGGACGGAATGGATACAGACCGCCGGGACATGCGCGGGATAACATTCCTAAAAAGGTAACGACCAAAAAAGGCGAAGTCGGATGGGAATTGAATGGCGACGCGCAAAACTGGTTTTACATGAAGTTTGTGGAGTGGGGGACATCGAAAATGCCGCCACGGGACTTCCTGAATAATACGAAATCGGAGTGCGAAAGCGAATATCACATGATAGCTGATCAAGAGTACCAGAAAGCATTGAACGAAAAACTGGGAGGATAAAACAGTGGATGTTATTGGATTGGCGGCGGCAGCATTGAAGCCGATTTCAGATGAAGGAACAATCGTACAGCAAGGATGGTATGACGAAAGCCTGAAACGGCTTCATGTGACACTGTGGAAGCTACAAGACACAGAAAATGCACATTCAGATGATGAATGTGAAATTGAAGCGGCAAGCATACAAGTGAATATCTGGTCACGGAGCGATCAGCAGGCACTTGTGAAAAGAATAAAAAAACTGATGAAGGAAAACGGATTTCTATTTCAGGAAGGAAATGATCAGATTGAAACAGATACGGGGATCTTCATCAATGCGATGCGATTTTTAATTTTAAAAGAAGCAGAGGAAACGGAGGAATAAACATGGCAGCAGAAAAAGAGAAGATCGTGCGAAGCAGGACTGTATCGTTCAGAGATATTCATATCGCAAAAGTTACAACGAATACAGAAACGGAATACGTGGCAGAAACGCCGTCAAAGTTGGCACGCGCGATCACAGGAAAGATCAGCGATGAATTTGAAACTGAAAAAATTTACAGTGATGATTCGGTTGAAGATGTAAACATGTCATACAAAGGGACAAGCGTGGAACTGGAAGTGAACAGTTTGGCACCACAGGATAAGTCACAGGTATTCGGGCATCTGTATGAAAAAGGATTCCTGATCAAGACGAAGGATGACAAAGCACCGGAACTTGCGCTTGGATGGCGTGCAAAGAAGCTGAACGGTAAGTATGAATTCAAATGGCTGTACTGTGGAAGATTCGGTCAAGGATTTGAAGATAATTACGAAACAGAAGGGGAAACAAAAACAACGCAGACAGCAACGTTGAAGGGTGATTTTTATGCCCGTCAGATGGATGGAAGATATGAATGCAGCGTTGATGAAAGCAATCTTCTTACGGAACATACAGAAGCGGCGGCAGCGATCAAAGACTGGTTTTCAAAAGTTCAGGAAAAACCGGATGCAGCATAAAACAGGAGGGAAAAGAAATGGCAGCAGCTAAAACAAAGAAAAGATCAATTATCATCGGCAACAAAGAATATACGATGCCGCAGAAGATGTCCACGATGGCATATTTGCACTATCTGGAAGTGCGCGACAGCATTATGGACACAGAAGCGAAACGGGCGTTGTACACAAGACAGCAGTTCATGGACATGATGGATGTTATTGTTGAAATGTACGGAAACCAGTTCACAACAGATGACATGCTGGATGCTGAAACCGGAATGACACCGGATTCGATCGTGATGGAATTTGCACTGATGGATGTGTCAGTGGGTGAAAAGGTCGATAAAAGAACGGAAGACTTCGCGAAAAATTTTACAAATGGCAAGTGATGCCGGAACTGATTCTGCCGTGTGGACACAAAGAATATGTCTGCACGACGATTTCAGTGGAAATGTATCGCAGATATACGGAAATCATGGAACGGAATGACAGTGATTCGATCAGGGATGCTTTTGAAGCGAATACGAAGATCTTAATGACGGTATTCGGGGCAAGACAGCGGGAGGTGGAAGAAGCTGATCCGGAAGATGTATTGTCAGCCGTGAAAGAAATCCATTTCATGATGCAGGATGTGATCACGAAGAAATTTCTGGATCTTAATCCAGAACATCCTGAAAAGATACAGAAAGAAAAATCTGCTTTCGACGAATATGACGAAGAAAATGGATATAACGATGAAGATCCGGGTGAAAACCTGTGGAAGATATGCAGGGAAAATGTGGATCGGATAGTGAAGATCTGTATCAATCTTATGAAAAACTCATATCAGCAGTGCATGGAAGCGGACATCATGAGCCTTTTGGATCATGCGGCATTCGAGATTAGGACGGTCGATGAGAAGTAAAGAAAGGAACGCGAAACATGGCTAAGACCTTAATTGAGATTAGGGCAGAAACGTCGCAGTATCAGCAGGCAATGCGTCAGGCAGCAGCAGAAATGAAAAACCTGACGGCACAGCATTCACTGGCTGCGGCACAAGCAAAGTTAAGCGGATCCGCGCAGGACGCCCTGCGTGCAAGAGTGACCGAACTGACATCGAAGATAGATGTTCAAAAGGGGATCGTGCAGCAGAATGGACAGCAGTATGACAACTTAAAACAGAAGTTGGAACTGCAAAAAACAGCGCACGATCAGCTGAAGACAAAGGTTGAAGCAGCAAAAAAAGCATATGAAGATAGTGCGAAAGCGACAGGCGAAGACAGCGAAGAAACACAGAAGCTGAAGGCGGAATATGAAAAACTGTCCTCACAGCTGTCTACCAGTGAAAGCCAGATCGCAAAAACAGAAACAGCGATCACGAAGCAGGAAGCGGCAGTGAATCAGTCGAAAGCTGCGCTGACTGAAATGGAAGCGGAACTGAAAAATGTGAACGCAGAACTTGCGCGTGCGCCGTTTGATGAATATGCAGCAAAAGCAGAAAAGGTTGGCGGCACATTAACAAGTGTAGGGCAGAAACTTCTTCCATTATCGACCAGTATCGCAGGGCTTGGAGTTGCGGCTGTTAAGACGACAGCAGATTTTGACAGTGAAATGTCGAAAGTATCAGCAATTTCCGGAGCAACAGGAACGGATCTTGATAAACTGCGAGGAAAAGCCCGTGAAATGGGCGCGAAAACAAAGTTCAGCGCATCAGAAGCTGCACAGGGTATGCAGTATATGGCGATGGCTGGATGGAAGACGCAGGACATGATGGACGGCTTGGAGGGCATCATGAATCTTGCGGCAGCATCAGGTGAAGATCTTGCATCGACATCTGACATCGTAACAGATGCCCTGACCGCCTTCGGACTTTCGGCAAAAGATTCCAGTCATTTTTCTGATATTTTGGCGGCAGCATCATCGAATGCAAATACCAATGTGTCGATGATGGGGGAAACGTTTAAATACGCAGCCCCGGTTCTTGGATCGTTAGGATACACAGCAGAAGATGCTGCACTTGCGATCGGGTTGATGGCGAATGCAGGTATCAAGTCCAGCCAGGCGGGAACGTCTTTGCGAGGAGCCATCACGAACCTTGCGAAACCAACAGATACTGTTGCGGCTGCGATGGATAAGTATGGAATATCATTGACAGATAGTTCCGGTAAGATGCTTTCGCTGCGTGAATTGATGGAACAGTTGCGGCAGAAACTGGGCGGACTGTCAGAAGCGGAACAGGCACAGGCAGCAGCGGCATTGTTCGGAAAGAATGCAATGTCCGGAATGCTGGCGATTATAAACGGATCAGATAAAGATTTTGAAAAGCTGGCAGGAGCGATCGACAACTGTGACGGATCATCTGAAAAGATGGCAAATACAATGAACGACAATCTTCAGGGGCAGATCACGATCCTGATGTCACAGCTTCAGGAACTTGCTATCAGCTTCGGGGAAATTCTGATGCCAAAAATCCGTGATATTGTGACACATATTCAGAACTTTGTGGACAAGCTGAACGCAATGGACGAAGGACAAAAAGAAACAATTCTTCGCATCGGAATGTTTGTGGCAGCACTTGCACCGATGCTGATGGGATTGGGAAAAGTGATCACGTTCAGCGCAAATGTATCACGCGCACTTGGAACGCTGTCAGCCGGACTTGTAAAAGCAGGCGGATTTTCAGGAGTATTCACGAAAGCACTTGGATTGATTACATCACCAGCGGCGATTGTAGTGGGAGCGATTGCAGCAATTACGGCGGTTATTATTCACTTATGGAATACGAATGAAGATTTCAGAAATACGATCACGGCGATCTGGCAGAAGATCAAAGATGCCTTCACGACATTTGCGGCAGGAATCAGTGAAAGACTGTCGGCGTTGGGAATTACATTTAGCGATGTGACGTCAGCAATAAAAACAATCTGGGACGGATTCTGTAATTTACTTGCACCAGTGATGGAAGCTGCTTTCAATACGATTGCAATCGCATTACAAACAGCTTTCAATGTCATTCTTGGAATATGGGATGTATTTTCTGCTGTATTCAGTGGCGACTGGTCTGGTGCGTGGGAAGCTGTAAAAGGAATTTTTTCAAGCGTCTGGGATGGTCTGAAAGAATATTTTTCAACAATAATCGGAGCAGTCAAAGGCGTAGCGGATGTTTTTCTTGGATGGTTTGGAACTAACTGGGAAACTGTCTGGAATGGAGTGAAAACCTTTTTTGAAGGAATCTGGAACGGAATATCTTCGTTTTTTGAAGGAATCTGGAATGGGATTTCAACATTCTGCACAACGGTGTGGAATGGAATTGTTACAAACGTGACGGCGTTCTGCACGACCGTACACGATACGATCAGCACAATCTTTAATGCTGTGAAAGATGTCGTGTCTAATGTGTGGGAAACAATAAAGAATGTGGTTCAGGTTGCGATCATGTTCATAGTGGAAGTTATCAAAGCCGCATTTGAATTGATAACCGTACCGTTCCGGTTTATCTGGGAAAATTGTCGAGATACGATCATAAGCGTATGGGAAACAATCAAAAGCGCGGTACAGACAGCAATCAATTTTGTGAAAGATAATATCATCACGCCAGTGATGAATGCGATCAGCACAACGATCACGACGGTATGGAATGCGATTCAGACGACATTCACAACGGTGATAAATGCAATAAAGTCTGCGGTACAGACGGCATGGAATTTCATGAAGGATAATGTGATCACACCAGTGATGAATGCGATCAGCACAACGATCACGACGGTATGGAATACCATCAAAACAACATTCACGACAGTGATAAATGCAATAAAGTCCGCGGTACAGACGGCATGGAATTTCATGAAAAACAGCGTGATCACGCCTGTAATGAATGGAATAAAAACAGTCATCACAACAGTGTGGAATGCGATCAAAACGGCGGTGCAGACTGTCGTAAATGCGATCAAAACGACGGTGCAGACTGTATTCAACGCAGTAAAGACAATAGTGACAACAATCTGGAATGCGATCAAAACAGGAACATCGACGGCATGGAATGCAGTGAAGACAGCGGTGACAACACCGATCAATGCCGCAAAGTCAGCAGTGACATCTGCGATTAACGGGATTAAGTCAACGATAAGTTCTGTATGGAATAGCGTGAAATCAGCAACGTCTTCAACATGGAACGCAATCAAGACAGCGATCACAACACCGATCAATGCTGCAAAAACTGCGGTAGGAAATGCGATCAGTGCGATCCGATCAAAATTCAACTTCAGCTGGTCGTTACCGCATTTGAAACTGCCGCATCCGTCTATCAGCGGATCATTCAGTTTGAATCCGCCATCAGTTCCACATTTCAGCATTAGCTGGTATAAGAACGGCGGTATCATGACGAAACCGACCGCATTCGGGGCAGCAGGCGACACATTGCTGGCAGGAGGAGAAGCGGGAGCAGAAGCCATCCTTCCATTGAAACAGTTCTATGACAGACTGGGCGACATGCTGGATAAAAAGCTGGATGCAATTATGACAGGAACAACGGTATATGTCTATGTAACAATGGACGGCGAAGTCGTGGCAACGAAAGTATATTCAAAAGTGGAAGAAAAATTCACAGATGAAATAAAACGGAGGAGGTAAAGCATGATCATAAACGGGATTGACGTCAGAAGATACGGGGCGACATTGCTGACGGCAGAAACAAAGCCCCCGAAGATGACGGCAAACTATGAAATGATGTCAAAAGCACTTCTTCCGACAGAGTACGACACAGATATTCCGCTGGGTTCTATGACAATGACCATATACTTCAGGGGAAAGAACAGGGCGACACTGGAAAGAACAATGTCATCTTTTATGCAGAATTTCAGGTCGTCCTGCATTATGGAAGAAATCAGAGGATTCAAAGGAAAATATAAAGGGTTTCTGACTGGCGATGATTACGAAAAAACGCTTGAAAAGGAAAAAAGAATTCTGACATTAGAATTTGATGGATTCTTTTTTGACGACGAAGCGGAAGCGTTATTTGATCAGAAACTGGAAGGAAAGCTGTACGCAGAAGGAAGCCGGGACACACCTTGCATTATTGAAGTGACAGCAAAAGCGGATCTGACAAACTATAAGATAACACTAAACGGGGAACCGTACACTATTGAAAGCCTGATGAATGGCGAAACGATTGTGATTAACGGGAAGACCGGGAAAATAACAAAGGAAGGGGGCAACGCTTTCGGATCCGTGGATCTGTGGGCGTTCCCTAAACTGCAAACGGGAAGAAATGACCTTGCGTTTTCAACGAATGGCGCAAGGGTGACAGTTAGGTATTCCCCGATGTGGTTATAAAGGGGGATGATATATGCTTCAAATATATGATGATCAGCACCGGAGAATTGCAGGAATAGATGATCCGGATGATCTGAAAATTGAAAAAACATTATCATCCGGAGATAAGCAGATTTCATTCAGTTATCCGAAAACAGGATCAGAAATTGAAAATCTGCGGGCTGAATATTATATCAGGACAAAAGATGATGAATATGTTCTGAAGGAAATAAACACAGGAGAAAATAAAAACAGTTATGTAGCACAGCTGAATATAGAAGAACTGGAATCACAGGAATTTCTGTATGGATTTGAGAGCGTAACACAGACGGCGCGTGCCTGCTTGGAATTCGCTTTTGATGGAACGGGTTGGACAGTTGGAAATTGCACAGTAACAAAGCGAAGAACAGTCAGCATTGATGAAACGTGCAATGCTTGGGATGTACTTCAGGAGGTTATGGACACATACAGATGCGAATGCAAGATCGACAACATCCAGAAGAGAATAGACCTATATGAAGCGATCGGAATGGATCGCGGAGCGTATTTCATAGAAGGATTAAACCTGCGGAAGTTGACACTGAAATCAGATACATATGATTTCTACACAAGAATTTATCCAGTGGGAAAAGATGGGATCACACCGGAAATTATGCTGGGGGTTCCGTATATTGACAATCATCAGTATTCAGATAAAGTGATTCCGCGCTATTGGAAAGATGAACGATACACTATCACTGAAAATCTGATCGAAGATGCAACTGCGAAGCTGGACACAGCATCGAAGCCGTATACAGCATATACTGCTGACGTTGCGGATCTGGCATCGCAGAAAAAGGAATACAGCATTTTGGAATATGACATCGGTGATACAGTGCATCTAATTTCAAAAACGGAAGCTACAAAAGAAAAACAGCGGATCGTGAAGATGACGGAATATCCGCAGCATCCGGATAAAAACACCTGTGAACTTTCTAATGTGACAAAGAGTTTTGCGCAGCTTCAGGAAGAAACAGAAGAAAAAATGAAGTCCGATGCAGTGGATCAGGCACAGGCAAGGACGAAGAAAACGCTGAATGAAGGATACTGGACAATCGAACAGGCACAGGCTGCAATTAAATCTTCAGAAAGCGGGATCATGACATCGGTTCAACAGGTCAGAACAGAACAAAGGGATCTGACCTATGCAGCAGAACAGGAAGCGAAAGACTATGCTTCGCAGCTGAATGAAAAGACCATTGAAAGAATGACAAATGAATATTCAACAGCACTGAATCAGACTGCAAATTCATTTGATATGTCTATTAAGTCGGTCGAAGAAACTGTGACATCGCAGGGCGACGAACTGGAAGAATTCAGAAGAGAGAATGAAACGTATTTCCATTACACGGATGATGGAATGGAGATCGGAAAAAAGCAAGATGGCGGGGTACTGCCGTTTTCGACATTGCTATCCGACAAAAGACTGGAATTCAGGCAGGAAGGCATTCCGGTGGCATATGTGCAGTACAACAAGCTACACATTGAAAATGTCGAAGCGGTGCGAAGGTGGTCAGTCGGAGCAGCAGACGACGGCGGATACTTTGATTTCATATCCACACAGTACGGGATGGGTGTGAAATGGAGAGAAGCGGAGCAGGTGGAAGAAACGGCAACACAGAGCGTCAAAAGGCAAAAACGGAAACAGGAATACAGACAGCTGATCGACGATGATGGAATATTCGAGGTAGTAAAAGTATGAGTACGACAAGAAGAGAAGTACCAGTCACAAGTATATATGCGAAGGCTGTCTTCACCGGGAATGTCAGCGGAGATGTAACAACAATCACATCAGTAACATTCACGCAAAATGAAGATGATTGGCTACTGGGCGTAAAAAAAGAAGATATGCCATCAGTCATGATCATTGATGGAAAACAATACAGATGGACAGTGAATTCCTACTTTACATTAAATACCATCGTAGCACAAGGAACATGGGTAAAAAAAGCAACACTGAACATTGGAACAAAGCTGACAATCAGAAAACCATTCTTCAAAATTGTATACGGTCAGAATCCGACACAAGAAGGAACAGAAATGACCTTTTCATTTTACGATCTGGGATCATTTACACCATACGGATTTAATCCGGGGGCTTCGGAATTTGAAATTGATGGAAAGACGGCAGTTCCTATCAATATAGAAAATGCAAATGAAGATTCACTGTTTTCTGTGAAACTATCATCTGATGCAACGTACAGATTCAAGTGGGCGATTGGATCAAAGTCGTATACGCTGGAAAAAAAAACGTCCGGAGCGACAA
>ERZ826016.1458-NODE-1458-length-22293-cov-3.144303_pt1 | contig 22293 bp, 20 predicted proteins | sample MGYA00519872_ERZ826016 | MGnify/ENA primary metagenome ERZ826016 (study PRJEB31778, sample SAMEA3449218) | human gut metagenome | biome: human gut; feature: human-associated habitat; material: faeces | place: United Kingdom | collected 2010/2012 ... | reverse complement strand
GTCAGAGCGTGGAAAGCATCTGAAAAAGTATATTCGGGTAATTGTAGCTGTTGAACTCGACACAGTAGGTGCAAAACAAACGCCTACGTCGACACAGTAGGTGCAAAGCCTGAACCTGTTAGATAAAACAAAATAAGAATCGTCGGAAGACGCTTAGCTTACAGCATTTCCTGTGAGTTAAGCGTCTTTTTTTATTTCTGCAAAACAAAAGTTACACACTGATGAATTGGAAAAGATGTTAGTCAATGCTGCTCACTTACCAAATATTACACAGAATGATATTATCGTCACGAATGTCCGGCATTATGAAGCTTTAACCAAGGCATTGGAAGCAATACACCGAGTACAAGAAGGATTAGATATGCAGATTTCCGGTGATTTCCTAAGTCAGGATATTCGGGAGGTAATCTTTCATATTTCGGATATCGCGGGAGAAGTTACGAATGATATGGTGTTGCAGAATATATTTATGAATTTCTGCATCGGGAAATAAAAAAAAGAGTCATCTCTCATCCCCGTTTTAGACTAGCTTTATCACAACCTACCAATATCAAAGACCAACAATAAATATATCCAAACAATATTATACTTTTTAAACTCCATTATTTGTTTCTTATTTATCTATTATAGCCACCTTCATAACACCATCCAACTTATTTTCAAACATATGGTAAGCTACCCCAATATCGCTCAATGGAAACTTATGTGTAATAAGAGGAGTCGTATTTATTTTACCTTTCTCTATTAGACTAAGAATTTCGGCACAATCACAACCATCTACTCCACCTGTTTTAAATATCAAGTTTTTACCATACATATCAGGTAAAGGGAGAAGTTGGGTTTTATCATAAAGAGCCACAATTGTGACAACAGCATTAGGACGAGCACATTCCCATGCTAAGCGAAAAGTTTCCTCACTACCAGCTACCTCCAATACAACATCCGCTCCCCCATGATTACTATTATTCAATACAACATCTTTGCATTTTTCCGGATCTACGACCAATACATCAGGATAATGTTCACGAACAAATTGAATTCTTTCAGGTGACTTTTCACAAATGATAATACAGGATGGTTTCTTCAACATCACACACAACAAAGTACAAATCCCTGTAGGACCGGCACCGATAATAAGAACCGTATCATTCTCTGAAATCTCCGAAATACGAGTTGCCCAAAATCCTGTTGCAAGCACATCGCCTACAAATAAAGCCTGTTCATCACTAACTATATTAGGAATACGATTTAATCCCTGATCTGCATATGGGACTCTGACATATTCCGCCTGACCACCATCAATACGGCATCCTAATGCCCAACCACCATTTGGATCTGTACAATTATTAACGTAACCTCTTTTACAAAAAAACATTCTCCACAAAAAGTTTCGACATTTACTGTCCCCTATCTCCAGGTCTTACTAAAGTGACATCTGATCCTACTTCTTCTACAACACCTACCATCTCATGTCCAACCGTTATTCCCGGAACCGCACGTGGTACACTACCATGCTTAATATGAAGGTCGCTAGTACAGATACTACTAAGCGTTACACGTACAATTGCATCCCGCGAGTTCTGTATCTCTGGTTTTATTTTTTCCTGTAATTCAAATTTTCCATGTTCAACGTATGTATATGCAAGCACAATATCTTCCTTGTTTATTAAACCAATATGTTATACAATTACAAACGTACACAAAAATTTCCATTCCTACGTATATTTATACGTAGATACAATGATCTTTCATATCACTCTCCAGATATCACAACCAGACGCTCTGTGAAAAATCATCCCATTGCATATACAGAAAGAAATTATTCCGCAATAACAAGGCTATCATACTATAAATTAACAGTAAGAACATACCTATTATTCTATATATCAACATAGAACCTATCCAAATACCGCAACCAACTATATAGCTAAAAATTGGTCAAAGTTTCCTTTTCATTGATAAAAGAGTAACAGGTTTATCAGCCTACTATTGTATATTCTCCTCTTTTCCGTATATTAGCGCCCGCATTTTCTTCTATACGATAAGCTTTGTTCAAAAAATCAATAAACCGATAAAACCGATGCAGACAATCAATGCCGTAATCACAGGAATCGGAGGATATGTACCCGATTACATCTTAACCAATGATGAAATCTCTAAAATGGTAGATACCACTGACGAATGGATCATGGGACGCATTGGTATAAAAGAAAGACATATTCTGAAAGACAAAGGAGTTGGCACTTCATACATAGCACGTAAAGCAGTAAAACAATTACTTCAACGTACACAAACTCGTCCGGATGATATTGATTTAGTCATTGTAGCTACAACCACTCCCGACTATCGTTTACCTTCAACAGCCTCTATTTTGTGCGACAAATTAGAATTGAGACATGCTTTTGCCTTTGATATGCAAGCTGTTTGTAGCGGATTCCTTTACGCTTTAGAAACTGGAGCAAATTTCATACGCTCAGGAAAATATAAGAAAGTGATCGTAGTAGGAGCTGATAAAATGTCGTCAATTATAGACTATACAGATCGAGCAACTTGTCCAATTTTCGCTGACGGAGGTGCTGCTTTTATGCTTGAACCTACTACTGAAAATTTAGGTATCATGGATTCTGTACTGAGGACAGATGGAAAAGGTTTACCTTTTTTACATATAAAAGCGGGAGGATCCGTATGTGAGTCGTCGCATTATACACTGGATAACCGTATGCACTATATCTATCAGGAAGGACGTACAGTTTTCAAGTATGCCGTTGCTAATATGTCTGATGCTTGTGAAGCAATCATTGAAAGAAATCATTTGAGTAAATACGACATTGACTGGATTATTCCTCATCAAGCAAACCAACGGATTATCAGTGCTGTGACCCAGCGTTTGGAAGTTCCATCTGAAAAAATCATGGTTAATATCGAACGTTACGGCAACACAAGCGCCGGAACACTTCCCCTCTGTATCTGGGATTTTGAGAACAAGCTCAAAAAAGGGGATAATCTGATTTTCACTGCCTTCGGAGCAGGCTTTGCTTGGGGAGCTATTTATGTAAAATGGGGATATGATGGACAGGAGAACGAAAAGTAGTTCCTGAAAAGACGTATACAACCAACAATAATCACTCCTCTCTGTACCCTTTTAAATGTTTTCTCATCTGCCAAAAGCGAACAAATCCAAAGAAAAATAATATAATACCTGATACAACACATACCCACGCAAGACCATCCAAACGTGAAATACTTTGAATTTGAAGTATTCCAATTCCTGCGGTAAGGAGATAAAGAGAAGTACGGATATATGCAAACAAAGTCCTTTCATTGGCAAGCCTAGTCCTCTCGAGTGCTAAATGATCACGAAGTATCAGCTCCTTGTCATTCATAAATTTATCAGTTGTTTTTGACATAGTGTTATATTAGTATATATGTTCTTCTATTATTAGAAACAACTAAATTATGCAGAATGTTTTCTAATTTAACTACATTCAAAAATCTCCCTACTCTTCTTAAATAATGAAACTAAATTTTCTTATTTCGACTCTAAACAAGAAATCGGCCAATGTCAACTTATCATACCCTATATGGTCTTCCATTATAAGTTTTACATTTGGCCGAAATAATAATATTTTTAATCTCTTCTTATACACTCTCTCTGTTCATAGCCGCGTTTATAACAACAAATTATTTCAACAATAAATTCTAAACATTTGTCAGCAACAGTCCTATTTTTATAGCGGTCATATTGGATATTATAAAGCAACCGATTGCTATTCTCTATTCTTTTTTCTACATTCACAGGAATAAAAAACTCAGCACGATCACTTAGATATGAATAATATTCCGTCAGGAAGATAGGCACACCAGCTAAATCAAAATCTCCAAATGAATATAACAATTAGGTATCACCTGTAACCATGAACGCAAATCATTCGATTGGGCATAACGGAATACAAGATCTATATATTATTATGGAGTTATAACAAAAAGAAGCCTTATGGTTAAGTAAATAGAAATATTCAAAACACTTTCTTCAGATGAAAAACAATTACCATTGAACAGTCTCAGCATTCCAGTTTGTTACGTTCGGAGTATATGTAACAAATCAAAGTAACTGTGTAATAGTGATGGCATATTTAATGCGTTGATTAGGCTGCCAGGCATTTCCACTTAAAGTAACGTTTTTAGTTGCACCCAGAGTTACTAAACCGAGTAACGTCGTATAATCATAAGTAATACGGATGACTATACCTGATACACTTTGGGGAATTAGCAAAAGTCGATTTGAAAACTCATATGCAGGATCTGAAGGAGCAAGTAAGGTTCCCGTCGCGTTATCATAAACATTAAAAGTAGAGTTGCTATCTTCTGTTTTAGTCCAGGTAGGCGTTGGTAAAGCCTTAAAACTTCCTCCATTACAAACATTCAGCACATCTATTTTCTTGATTTTACATGAAGCAAGACCTAATACGGCTTGTATCTTAATAGTAAAATATAACTGAGTTAGTGCATGTTTAAATGTTAGTCCAACAGAACCACTTGTTAAGTCATTAGCAGATTCGGCATACATCAAATCTATAGGAGTTGCGCTCTGCCGGAAGCTAGGAAACTGAATGCCATTGGTTGAATCATAGCTCGGAGTTACCGCACCATATGGACTGGTAGCTATAAATTTCAATGCTCCTAGAGGCGGCCAATAATAAGTCCCCCCCGTACTTTTCCAGAAACTACCAGTAGTAACATAACTTATTTGCATATTATCAAAGTATTTTCCCGCATTTGCAAAATTATATAAGCCTCCTGATGGTTTGTAATAGGCAGTGACGTTAAAACTCTCTGTAGTAGGATAAGTCGTACCACTAATGATAGTCCGTGTATTTTGTTCTATCAAGGGTGTAAAAATGATAGGAGTCTGCCGCTGTTTTTCCTCAAAATCAGACTTGGAACAACTTATGATAAGGGTTGCTGTTATGGCAACCCCTAATAGCTTCTTTTTCATAATCGTCTAAATTATCCATTCGATTACACATCTTTCAATCACCCACTTAATGCAAAATACCCATTATTTTCATTTAGTTCGCGGTCACAGGTATATTGGTATCAGCTGCCCAATCAGTAACTGTAGGTGTATAAGTAATTTCGGTCAAACCGTTACGTGAAATAGTTATTGCATATTTTACACGTTGATTAGGAGCCCAAGTTCCGGTTAATGCCACATCTTTTACTTGATCCGCTTCTACCACTGCATTACCTATCTTCAAATCGAACTTAAGGTGAATCTTAACTCCAGCGGCGCTCTGTGGTATAACAGCCAATCGTTTTGTAAACTCATAAGGAGTACTTGTAGCTGCATTAACAGCAATACCAGTTGCATCAGAATAAACAGGGAAAACTGGATCTGTAGTACCCGATGTTGTCCATGTAGGTGTGCTCAACGTTTTAAAACTACCTGTATTATATAAGGTAGTAAGAGACAACTCTTTTATCTGGAAAGTAAATCCTTTCTGCGCTGTTGCTATAGTAAAATAAAGTTGTGTCAGTGCATGTTTAAAAGTCAATGCAACGGAACCACTAGTCAAGTCTACAGCCGACTCAGCATACATTAAATCTATTGGAGTTGAAAGATTCTGACTAAAACCTGTAAACTGTGATCCATTTGTTGCATCATAGGCATATGTCGCCGAGCCGTAAGGGCTGTAAGCGGCAAATCTAAGGCTACCTGTAGGAGGCCAATAATATGGATCTGATGAATTTTTCCAAGTACCGCTTACATTACTAATCTGTAAGTTATCAAAATACTTTCCATTGGCGGTATAATCATACGAACCTGTAGTTGTCTTATAAAAAGCGGTGACACCGAAAATCTCCGTAGTAGGATATACAGTTCCATTAATAATAGCACGGTTAGATTTACCAACCGAAGTATCAAATGAGATTGGATTCTTACTTAACTCATCAAGAGAATCCGTTTCCGTGCAACTGATGGTTGCGAAAGCTGCAATAGCAGTCCAAAATAAAATCTTTTTCATAATTTCTGGAGTTTAGTTTTCTTTATATTAATTCATACATCAAGCAGGAACAGGAATTTCAATATCCTCCCAATCAACTACCCCAGGATTAAAATCACTCCCTTGTTCACTGCCCCCATTGTCTTTGATAACAATCTTTTGTTTAATGACAAACTCCCCACCACGCGTTAAACTCTTAATAGGAGTGGTAAGATCATCTAGTTCCACAACTTTGGTTTCATCATTAGTTAAGGCTATTGATATGTGATGTTTTACATCTTTCCGCTGATGAGGACCAAATGAGCGAAACTCTCCATATAAATACCCTTCATTCTTTTCTGGATTCACTTCTGTTTTCTTCAATACCACATTCATGGCCCCTTCTTCATCTTCCCGATGGTGCCCATCCATCAAAAAAGCAGATGTGTACATCCCTGTTACCGTTGCCGTTGCCGACTGCAAATATTGTATCCCTTCCACTGCAATTTTAAACCGATAGGTGAATACTCGCGGACGAAGAGTGACAGACAGTTTTTCGAAAGACTCTTCTGGATTATAATTTTCAACGTACGAACTAAACAAGGGGTCCGGTTCATCCACATAGATTATCCCATTTTCAGTCTGCTGACGTACATAAGATTCCGCAGTTTCAGGATACTCCATACCCCGGTAATAATTGGCATCTAATTCAAAGAAATCCGATGTATAGATTAACAGAGAGTAAAAGTCGCAAGGCAAACTAATCTTCCCATTTTCACCGGGCAAAGTCTCTGAGAACGAAGACTTTCCGAAGGAAGGATAAAAAAACAGACTTACTGTACGCATATTCAGATCCTCAAATGTAGCCAGGGAGTCAGGGAGTAAGCCAGTGATTACAACATCAACAGTTTCTTTCTTCTCACATTCATCACAAAGCTCATTATCTCGGATGCAACTTACAACACAAAGCTGGAAGATGACAGCCAATATTATTGTTATCCTATTTTTCCATCCCATATTGCAACTATATCTGTCGTGAGAACAAAAGGAGTCAAGAATAGTTTTATAATTTATCCATTTTCTTTTGAAACAACGAAATCAGATATTTATCTTATTATAATAACGTATTAAATACCGCAATTACATATATAGGCCAAGATTTCTCACTATTACCATCTTACTCAAACTTCTTTCAACAAAGATACCCCATTATATTTCTCTTTTTAATTAAAAATCCTACCTTTGTAAAAAATAATATTTCACATAAAATGAAACAAGAAACTAACCAATCAGCTCCTTATAGCTTTGCCCGTTGTTTCAACGCCCAATGTTTACAAGCTTCCAAATGTCTGCGTTATTTAATTACAGAAAATGATACGCCTAACATTCCTTTCATCACTGCTGTAAGTCCAGTCTGTTATCCGGAAGACACCAACAAATGCCCATACTTTCACACTGCCGAAAGAGTTCAAGTAGCTTGGGGAATCAAGCGATTATTGAAAAGACTGCCTTACGAAGATGCAGTCAGTATCCGTAAACATCTAATCTGGCACTTTGGCAAAACATGCTACTACCGGTTCTACAGAGAAGAACGGTATCTGTCGCCTAATGATCAAAAGTACATCCAACAAGTATTCCATAACAAAGGAATTGCTGATAAGCCAACTTTTGATCGCTACACAGAAGAATACATTTGGTAAATTTCCATCACCCGTCACATGAAAGAAGATAACTAATTAAGAATAAGCCAGTAAGCCGGTGACGAATAAGTGTGATGGCACTGTGACGAAAAAGTTACCGTCACAGTGCCATCACATCAGTCAAGAAACTTAACTACATGATATACAACGCCTTTTCGTGTATGTTTAGCAGGAATCTCTTGTTTTCTCAATATCCTTCCAAACACATTCACTCTCTTAAATGATATCGAGATTCCACTATTTCTCTGAATATGCTCCATTATTTCTGCCGGAGCCAGCCACTCTCCTTCTTCTTTCGGTTCTGCTGCACGAAAATAACGGAAGAAAAGTTGTTCTTCGGGAGGAACCTGCTCAAACTCGCGGTTATTTTCAATCATAATCTTCTCATCTGCCTGATCAAACCAATAACGCTCTCCATGCTCCAACTCGTACATAGCCTGAGCATATAGTTGCTCATAATCAATCGGACGATTGGTATCAATCACTCCCGTCACTTCCACACAAATAAATCTGCGGCTCCCCGAAGGATCGGTCAAGAGATCTTTCTGATTACTGGTAGCAATAAATGAAGCATAACGGCGCATTTCATGAACTGCGGTTGCATAAGGCTTACGCACATTCACCACTGGCTTTTGCAAAATATGCTTCAAAAAACCTTGTTGAGTAGTACTTACCTGATCAAACTCGTCAATGTTAATCAACGCAAAGCGATTCAGGTAAAGTTCAGCGTCCTTCTTTCGTGAAAAATCGATACTATCTGTATAATAAGAACGTTCCGAAGGCGGCATGATACTACGGCAAAAGGTAGATTTACGTGTTCCCTGTACACCTACCAGTAAAGGCGAAACACTATTAGCATATTTCTTATCCATTCCACGCCAATGTGCTACCATATTTAAAAACCACCGATAAAACAAGTCCGCCCAATGTGGATTTGCACAAGGAACAGTATTAGCTAACACACGAATACGATTTACTCCATCCCATTTTGGAAGCCTATATAAAAATTCCTCCAACGGATTAAATACTGGTATGCGATTGGAATAAATATAGCGACTAATATCTCTGTCCCACAATGGAATCCCCTCCATCTGTGCATCCAAAGCAATGCTATTCAAGGCACTTTTACTAACAGGATTAAAGCGGAAATGAAAAGAATGTCTCTCACGATATTCCACCTCCCCGATTTGTGTGTTAAAGCGAAACTCATAACGGCGCTTCATAAATTCTTCAGTCTGCAATGCCAGCCTTTGTTCTTTAGTCAAACTGACTTTCTTGCCGAAACCTCTGGATTCCGTATATATATTATTTATCATCTTTCGGATAAGCACTTCCTCCCTACATTTATAAAAATGAAAAACAGTACGTTTCACCACTTCTTCTTCCGGAATCCCCGAAGAGAAACAGTTCCTTGCCAGTTGAACAGTCAATGGTTGCCAATCGTCAGCATTCAGTTCACAGTCCGCTTCCTCCAGATCAGCATATGCTTTTCCCAATGCAGCTTCAAATAGCATCGAAAATGCATCTTCCGAATCAAAACCAGGTATGGCCCGAGCCAATGGAGATTTTTCGGATTGTACAGCTTCACGATAAGTAAGTTCGTCTGGCATTGCCATCGGTTGAGATAAATAGAATTGTACGGAGTTGGGACGAACCATCATATCCGGATCATAAGACAAACGTGAATACTGTTCCAAAGTAGGTTCTTTAGGCAAAATATCAAATGGTAACTGAGGTTGATAGCATTTCACAGCCAACCGATAGGCATGAGCATGGAATATTTCCGCGTCTTCCCGCGTCTTTGGCAGTGAATTGTCCGGACGAGTGAAGGTAGTCCATATTTTAACCGTTTTTCCACTTGATCCCATAAAAGCACAACGAGTCTGAGGTTGCTCACTTGCCTTTTGTTTCACTAATGCTACTTCGGCTTTGTTGGATAACGGTCCGACAGTCAGTTCTACAATACCGTTGTAAGTTTTCATTTGTCTCACGCCACCCACTTTCCTGAACTCAGCAGCAGGAATGATCTTAGGAAGTTTGTCAGCACAATCACAGCGATCACCGGGCAATGCATATCTTAGATATTCTCGAAAAGTAGAAACAGGACGGGATTTTATTTCAGTCTTTACTTTATTTATCAGCGTTTCGAAGTCCACCGCGCTAAGTGTTATAATGTCTCCGTTGTTACGAAGTTGAGTTATTTTCATTGATTCAAAATAAATTAGTTGTTTTTTGTAGCGTCTTTGGACGTTGAACCAGCTAATGTAGATATAACTTTTCAACTTGGCAATATAATCATAGAAATAATGTACGAATTTATCCAACTTATATTCATAAGAAAAAAACAACCTACTATTCAATCAGTTTCATAACAGTGAAACCATTGGTTTCATAGGGTGAAACTATTAGTTTTACTATGTGAAACTAAAGGTATCATCTACTTGAAACTATTGGTTTCAGTATATGGAACTAAAAGTTTCACCGTATATAAAACCCATTTCAACTACATAATATAATGATTTGAACTGTATAGGAAGACATTACGTATATAGTAGAGAAAGTTTTTCTTCTATTACCTTACAATAAACTGTAGATAATAGTTGTAAGCTCCAGGACTACTTTAGTTCATATCCATATAATTTCATTAACAGTAAACAAGCAAACCCTACACGTATGGATATCTATGACTTAAATACATACTTAAAAACAAATTCATTTACCCAAAACGTAGAAATTTATATAGAAAAATAAGAAAAAAGAGAATATTATTTGTTTAACAAAAATATAGTATTATTTTTGTAGTTGAAAGTTAAAATGAATTGAGGTTTGGAAATGATGCGGCAACCCTAATAGACTATGTATGCAGATTTTTAAGAAATTCTCATCTTTCTATTACGTCAATCCTATTATATATAAATCAATAGATGACTTATCATATAATAAATTTGATACTGCCTATAAACTATATATAATCTAGTAGATTATTTCAATAGTGCGCCTTATCCTCTTACCAATGATATCCTAAAAGAACGTATTTGATACGCCTTTGGAAAGTTTTATGATGATAGTGATACCTGAGTGTATGAATGAATCAAATAAATTGAAGTCATTTTAAATAAGTAGATAATAGCAAAAAGTCTTCTTCAATCAATTGTATTGGAGAGTATAACTATAAATAAGACTTAGAATACTTTCCCGTTTCTCTCCCCCAGAGAGGGTGCCTTCCCCCCGGGCATCCTCTTTTTTTATAAATTACACTGATATACAATATATCACATTAAATTTTGTGACGCGTGACGGATATTTTCCACTTTTCAACATCCAAGAGAAACAGATTTTTATATCTGATGCCCTGATTATTTTCATATATTGTTATGTATATCAAGTTTTTTTATATCTTTGCCCTCCGGTAAGCTGCATCCGGAAAATCAACAAAGTATCTCTGTCATGAATGCATGCTTCGTATAAAAAGACAAAACTGAAATCATCTTACTATTACTAACAAGAATACTCAAACAAAAATGAAACGCATTGTTTTTTTGGATTATGTACGCGTATTTGCATGCTTTCTCGTCATGCTTGTCCACGCTAGTGAAAACTTTTATGGTGCTCCTGGTTCCACAGACATGGCAGGTCCGCAATCTTTTTTAGCCAATGAGGCAGATCGGTTGTGGGTATCTTTGTATGACGGTTTTTCCCGCATGTCAGTACCATTGTTTATAATTGTCTCCGCCTTTCTTCTTGCTCCCATGAAGGAGGGACAGACCACATGGCAATTCTATGGTAAGCGTTGCCTCCGTATTCTGCCACCATTTTTCATATTCATGATATTATACAGTACCCTACCATTATTGTGGGGACAAATAGATGGAGCAACATCAATACAGGATTTATCACGATTATTACTGAACTTCCCGTCACAAGCCGGACATTTCTGGTTCATGTATCCGTTGATCAGTATTTATCTGTTCATACCTATTATATCACCATGGCTGAAAAAAGCTACGGCAAAAGAAGAGCGTTTCTTCATAGGGTTATTCCTGTTATCAACATGTATGCCGTATCTCAACCGTTGGTGCGGTGAATTGTGGGGACAATGTTTTTGGAATGAATATCACATGTTGTGGTACTTCTCTGGTTACTTGGGGTACCTTGTACTTGCACATTACATACATGTACACCTTACATGGAACCGTTCCAAACGTCTCACTATAGGAGCCATTTTAATGATTGTCGGTGCTGCATGGACCATCTACTCATTCTATGTTCAGGCTATACCTGGAATAACTCATTCCACCCCTATAATAGAGATTGGGTGGGCTTTCTGCACAATCAACTGTGTGCTTCTCACTGCAGGAACATTCCTTATGTTTACATGTATAAACAGTCCGAAGTCTCCACGAATCATAACAGAATTATCAAAACTCAGCTATGGTATGTACCTTATGCACATATTCTGGCTCGGATTTTGGGTAACAGTATTCAAAGGCACACTGGCATTACCAACCGTTGCTGCCATTCCATGTATTGCAGTAAGTACATTCATTAGCTGTTATGTAACTGCAAAGATTATCTCATTCATACCAGGCAGTAAATGGATAATAGGATAATTATCTAAATTAATAAAAATCATAGCTGTGTCAAGCAATCTGCGTTTTGCGTTGCTTGACACAGTTTAATTTACATCCTCGAAATGATAGCATCACCAACTCTCCATACAGAACGTTTGTTATTACGCCCCTTCTCCGAAAGTGATGCAGAGCAATTTTTTATCTCTTGCCATAATCCCAATTTAGGAAACAATGCAGGATGGAAGCCGCACGAAACTTTTGAAGAGTCTCTTACTATTCTTCAAACTGTTTTCATCGGACAAGAAAATGTTTGGGCAATCACGCTCAAAGACACACAGCATTTGATCGGTTCCATCGGGCTTGTTCCCGATCCGAAACGGGAAAATCCACAAACCCGAATGTTGGGTTATTGGATTGACGAATCGCATTGGGAACATGGATATGCAACTGAGGCTACACAAGCAGTACTTCAATATGGTTTTGAAGAACTGAAACTCCAACTCATATCTGCCAATTGCTATCCACACAATGAACGTTCACAAAAAGTTCTTAAAAAGAACGGATTCATCTATGAAGGAATACTTCATCAAGCAGAACAGATTTATAACGGACAGATATATGACCATCTGTGTTATTATTTACTCGCTTGATAAAAGGGTATTTTTATAAATCTGTCCGCCTTTCATAATCAAAAGTATATTCTTTTCCGGATTCTCCAGAAGGGTGACGTTTTCCAAAGCGTTGCCTTCTACCAGAATCAGATCAGCCAAAGCCCCTTCTTCAATGACTCCCAACTTACCCGGATAAGGATTTCGTGAACCGGAGAGAGCAAGTAACTCCGCATTATCATGAGTAACCATTTTCAAGATTTCAAAGTTGCTGAACCATTTTTGTAATTTGCCAATTCCTTTATTCTCATTGACTGTATTAGCCGGATTAAACAATAAATCGGTTCCCCATGCCAAATTTACCTTGTATTTCTTTGCCAACTGATAAGTACTATCCGTACCATGAACCACCATTTCATGCTTAGCTTGTTGTTCTTTTGTCGGATATTGATTATCTTCCAAAGTAAATGGTTGCATACTTAGCCATACGTCTTTTTCTGCAATCAGTGCCATCGTTGGTTCATCAATCAAATGACCATGTTCAATACTTTTCACTCCTGCATGAATAGCTCGGGAAATTGCTCTCGGCACATATACATGAACCATCACGTAAGTACCGACATCTTCCGCAGCTTTTACTGCTGCATTAATCTCTTCTTCAAAATATTGGGTATCTTCCAAACGGTCATAAAGTGAAGCAACTCCCCCACCCGTCATCAACTTTATCTGACTGGCCCCCAAACGAAGATTGTTACGGGCAGCCACAGTAACAGCATCTACCCCATCCGCAATGATCGCAGCTCCGATTTCTTCGGTATGTGTCAGTCCACAACAATCAAACGGACGAGGTTCTTCATAAACTGCCCGAAAGTCACCATGCCCACCAGTCTGCGAGATGATGGAACCACTCGGATAAATCCTTGGTCCGGATAATATCCCTTCATCAATCGCACGCTTTAATCCGAAAACCGGACCGCCTGCATCTCGAATGGTAGTAAATCCCCGTAATAATGTCTTTCCGGCTTCATGTCCCGCTTTAAACTGAGTATAAGCATCGTCCGCTGTCAGCAAATCCATCATAGTATTGCATGACATATACGAATGCCAATGAGCGTCAATCAATCCCGGCATGAGAAACTTACCTTTTCCATCTATCACTGTTACTCCTTCAGCAGAAATCGGCAACTCAGAGATCTTCTGAATACGTCCTTCTTCCACTAGAACATTCCCTTTGATAACCTTCTCATTAATTCCGTCGAAGATTAATACTCCATTAATTAATACAGACTGATTCATAACTACTTTAATTTGATTTCAAGCAATTACAACCTATCTATCCGCATTTTGTTCGTCCCTTTAAGGATGATTGACTGATTCCGGCATTGAATATCTCCATAAAAAACTATCTTTGCATGAATAAATAATAAAGACTTGATACAATCACATGATTTCTCAACCCACTCTGCAAGATTATAAGGAGCTGACTCTGTTATGGGAAGCTTCAGTTCGTAATACGCATCATTTCTTGACGGAAGAGAATATTCAGTATTACAAACCATTGGTACGGGAACAATATCTACCGGCTGTAGATTTGTACATCATACGTCGTGAAGATAACCGAATCGTTGCTTTCATGGGATTAAGCGATGAATTAATTGAAATGCTGTTTGTTCATCCTGATGCACAAGGGAAAGGATATGGCAAACAATTGATTGACTTTGCCGTAAACAAAAAACAGATAATTAAAGTAGATGTAAATGAACAGAACGAAAAAGCTTTGCAGTTTTATTTAAACAGAGGATTTGATGTAATCGGACGCGACGCAACGGACTCTTCCGGCAAACCTTTTCCTATTTTACACATGGAAATAACGGCTCCTTTCGTCAATCAGTTATCCAAACGTTTCCATATCGAGGATATTCACTCTCTCATATATCAAATAAAATACAACAGTTCACGTAAAGAAGAGCTTTACCAACTGATCTTTGACAAAGACAATTATATCTCCTATCAGGCTCTTTGGACATGCAGTCATTTTCCTTCTTCGGAAAGAAAATGGCTGGAAAGCAAACAGGAAGGGCTTATTGATGAAGTTCTCCATTGTCCCCATTCCGGAAAAAGACGGATTCTTTTGCAATTATTGGAAAAACAGTCTTTTAAAGATACCACCAGAGTAGATTTTCTAGACTTCTGCCTGAACCACATGCTTTCTAAACAAGAACCACCAGGCATACAAAGCCTTTGTATCAAACTGGCTTATAAGCTTTGCCAACCGATTCCGGAATTATTGCAAGAGTTTTGGATGATGATAGAAATAGCTAAAGAAGAACAAGGATCAGCAGCTGTGAAATCGGTAATACGAAATCTATCGAAAAAGAAGAAACAAAAAGAATGAATGGGATAAATGAAGAAAATAAGGCAAAGGCATATTGACAAGTGGTTTGCTTAATAACATTACATCAGCTATCTATTACGCAAATGATGCGATTTTGAAATATCAGAATCGCATCATCTATTTATTCCGCAAGAGAAAAATTAGTATCAATAAAAGGTAAAGACCTACTTATCAATTGAAATAATACAAGAATACTGCTATTCCTTCTAATGCTTTCTTAGGTTGGTCTTTTATCTCAATAGCAAACTTGATCTCTGCTTTTGCCACACCACGTAAGTTCGTCAATGAATGCAACGTAGTTACCAAACGTATACTCTGACCTGACAACACAGCCTGACCAAATTTCATTTTGTCCATACCGTAATTGATCATCATTTTCAAATTATTCACCTGAATGATCTGGTTCCACAAATAAGGAAGCATAGACAAGGTCAAATAACCATGAGCGATGGTGCTTTTATAAGGACTTTCTACTTTAGCACGCTCTGTGTCCACATGAATCCATTGATGATCCAGAGTTGCATCAGCAAAAAGGTTAATACGTTCCTGAGAAAGTTCTACATAATCGGAAACGCCGATTTGTTGTCCAACCAGTTTTTCAAATTCTTCATACGAGTTAATAATTACTTGAGCCATAGTTTTATTGTTTTATGGAGATTATACATTAATTATTGGCTGCAAAAATAGGAAAAATAAATGATATGGCTCTCAATAAAGAATAAAAGCTATTTTTTACAAAGAGGACTCGTTGGATCTGAGCACAGCTTGTTTCAAAGTATCTGATAATATACTGTATCCTCTTCCATTCAGATGCAAATCATCGATAGTCATTTCCGGATTCAATCGTCCATCCGACAATAGCCGATTGAATACATCCAGATAAACAATATTCGTTCCTGCCAGTTTACGTTGTATTTTCTGATTAAGAATACGTATAAAGCGATTCACTGTTGTACTATAATCATCATAATCATTACGAGGAAAAATACAGAACAGAAATGTTTTCAAGGAAGGAATAGCAAGTACAGCTTTCACATATCGTTCCACATAATCATCCACATTTTCCTCATTCAACTGATAAATATCATTCGTACCAAACTGAATAACGACCTGACAATCAGAAGTATCTTTATCAAATGATTCCACATAGGACAATCCTCCACCGGGAGCACCATAATTGAAACTCTCCCACTGCGGGAAATAGACATTCAAAGCCCAGAATGCCATATGACTGTTGCCTACAAAGGCAAATTTCGGTTTATTCTCCATACGATTCTTCGATACCTTTTAAACTCTAAAACAAATATAGAACAAATTTCGCAGATTTAGTTTACTTTTGTATCCGTAAAGATAGCTATATACGAACTGATGAAACATTTTTTCAGCCAATCGATTTCTCACATTCCGTTACCGGAGAAATTCACATATCCTTTTCATTATACGCCTCATCCATTATGCGTGTTAGCCACAGAAGAGGTAAAAGCATTTATTGAGACGCAAGTGAAATGGCAAGAAGAATTATCTTTGGGTAAAATGTTCGGTGTTCTAATTGTACAGGACAATAAAGAAGTGATAAGTTATCTGGCAGCTTTCTCCGGCAATCTGGCAGGAAAAAATCTACATCCTTTTTTTGTCCCTCCTGTCTATGATCTATTGCAACCACAAGGTTTCTTCAAGATAGAAGAAGAACAAATCTCTACTATTAATTCACGAATAAAAGAATTGGAAGCCGACGCCACCTATCTGACTTTAAAACAAAGACTAAAAACAGAAACTGAACAGGCAACCGTTGCATTAACCAAAGCCAAAGCCGAACTGAAAGCAAACAAAGAAGCAAGGGAGCTCCGACGTCGATCCGTAGCTTCTCTTTCTGAGGAAGAACAAACAGCTCTTATTAAAGAAAGCCAATTTCAGAAAGCCAATTTTAAGAGATTGGAACGGGAATGGAAAAAATTATTAGAAAAACGAAAGGCAGAAGTTGTAGCATTCGAGACAGCCATAGAAGATTTAAAGATGGAGAGGAAAGAACGTTCCGCTGCCTTACAACAGAAACTTTTCCAACAGTTCCGAATGCTAAATGCCAAAGGAGAAGTAAAAAACCTATGTACTATTTTTAAAGAAACGGTACATAAGACTCCTCCCGGAGGAGCTGGTGAATGCGCATTACCTAAATTATTACAATATGCTTATCTCCACCAATTGAAACCTTTAGCAATGGCTGAATTTTGGTGGGGAAACTCACCTAAAACAGAAGTACGACATCATGGTTATTATTATCCTTCCTGTAAAGGTAAATGTGAGCCCATCTTGAAACATATGCTACAAGGATTGGAAGTAGACGAAAATCCTCTCACCGCTAACATACGTCCACACATGGAGCTAGAAATTGTTTATGAGGATGAATGGTTACTAGTAGTCAATAAGCCCTCCGGAATGCTATCTGTACCGGGTAAAATTGAAACAGTAGATTCTGTTTTTCAACGTGTGCGAAAAAAATATCCAAATGCAACTGGACCAATGATTGTCCATCGCCTGGATATGGCAACTTCCGGATTATTACTCATTGCTAAAACTAAAGAAGTGCATCAATATTTACAAGCACAATTTGAAAATCATACAATCAAGAAACGATATATTGCTCTACTCGATGGAAGCAAACTTGAAAAACCAATAAAGAAAAACGGAAGGATCGAACTTCCTCTTTGCTTGAATCCATTAGACCGCCCCCGGCAAATGGTCAGCGAAGAATATGGTAAAACTGCAATCACTGAATATCAGGTATTGGAAAGTTCGGGAAAATATATCCGTATCCTCTTTTTTCCAAAAACCGGACGCACACACCAGTTACGCATACATGCTGCCCATCCGCAAGGTCTAGGTTGTCCCATCGTAGGAGATGAACTTTATGGAATGAAAGCCAACAGACTTTATTTGCATGCCGAATATATTGAGTTCTGCCATCCTGTTTATGGCGAAACAATCTGTCTGCAAAAAGAGGCGGAATTCTAAAAACGTTCTTTTGTAGTGAACTAAATTCTTTTTGAAATGTATATAAAGACAATTACTAATTTTCAAAAAGAACCTAACTATGAACATCCAGTTTCGACTTACAAAGCATTTTGCTGTATCAGCTTTAGTGATACTACTATTAGGATCATGTTCCAAAAACAATATCTACATTGACGTTACCGTCCCAAATGGAAGTGAAAATAACGGAGACAACGGCAGTGACAATAATAATGACAACGGAGATCCGACCAAAGATAAAACGTTGGTAACATTCAGTGCTTCTGTGGAAAGCAGAAACATGACACGAGCTATGTCTCCCATGGGTAAAGGTCTACAGAGCTGGTTGTCTGCATACAAATCCAATACCAGAGACACAATCAACGGTGCTCCTGTCGAAGAGGGAGATTACATTACTTCTTCTCCCGGAGTATTGTCTGGAATTCAAGGATATAAAATGTATTTGAGCAACGACATCTACAGTTTTTATGCTGTATCCTGTAACACTAAAAATCCTGCTCCTGTCTTTACGAAAGGAATATCCGAACCTTTATCTAACGGAGTAGATTACCTTTGGTGGAGTGCTTTACATCAGGATGTAACAAGCTCTCAAATAAATATTCCGATTTCTTTTCAACATGCAGCTACACAAGTAGTTATTACAATAGACGGAGGCGAAAATATTACGCTCAATAAAATAATCTCGGCCACTATCACTCCAACAAAACCCGGAGCTATTATGGATCTATCAACCGGAATTATTTCCTCCGAAACAACTTATGCTCAAGCAGCAACAATGGGTATCAATAACTTTACCATTCAGTATATTATGCTTCCTTTGAAAAGTTCCGATCCTATGACTTTAACTCTGGAACTACTGGTGAACGGAGAAAACACCATACGTACTTATATCGCTTCCGTCACCCCACCCGATAATAACCTAAAAGGAGGAAATTCTTATTTATTCAGAGCGATCATCAATGAAAACTCTGTTTCATTTGCTAATGTCAGCGTAAAAGAATGGACCGATGTAGACGAAAGTGGTAACCCCATTTATCCAATACAAAATTAAATGGAGGACCCAAAAAGTTTGAAAAATCTTTATTTACACGAAACCGCCTCCAAAAGATTAACAATCTAATTTTACACCTTTTCCAAAAAATGAAATGTCCTCCTAAAGTTTTGTGTTTTGCTTTAGGAGGACATTTCATTATCTATAGATAGGGATTCGTAAAAGCTCTTTCTTTTAAATCAATTCGGATATCTGTTATTAATTGGATGGAACAGAATATTCCAGTTCCTCTTCTTTGGAAGAAGATATAGGTGTGAGACAACTTTTCTTTAACCTGCGATAGACATAAATAAATGCAGGAATTAAAAATAAATCCGCTGCGATCCACGCGGTAGGGTCACCAAAACAGACGGCTATGAAACCGAAAGCCGGCACTGCATAAATACTGACTAGTATACGAGCAATCATTTCCGAAACACCGGAAAACATAGCAAGATTCGTATATCCCACTCCCTGAATGGTATAACGGAGAATACAAAGCAATCCGAGTACAGGGAAAAAGCAGCAAGCAACATGAAGGAAGAGTTCTGTATTTTTCAGAATTTCCGTCTCCGAAGGATCTACAAAGATCAAAGCAAAATACTTAGATCCCACCATCAACAGTACAAAAGTCAATGCTGTATAAATTAACATCATCAGTACACTGGCTTTAATTCCTAACCAAACACGTTCCGGTTTACCGGCTCCGTAATTCTGTCCGCTGTAAGTTGCCATGGCAATGCCCAAACTCTCAAATGTACAGATAAAGAACATTTTGATACGCATAGCCGATGTAAATGCCGCTACACAAGCCGTTCCCAATGCATTGTTAGCACTCTGAAGCATTATACTGCCAATTGCAGTAATGGAAAACTGCAATCCCATAGGTATACCTATATAAAGCAATGTCTTAGCCAATTTCGGTTGGAATCGCCGTTCTTTTGGAGAACTCTGTAATATTTCAAACTTCCTGCGCATATAAATATAGCATAGAACCGCCGAAAGTCCTTGCGAGACGACAGTGGCAATGGCAGCCCCCGCCACTCCCCAATTAAGTACTAGAATGCAGAATAAATCGAGAACGATATTTAATACGGTAGATAAGAGCAAAAACCAGAAAGGTGTTTTACTATCCCCTAATGCACGAATAATACTCGAAAGAAGATTATAAAAAAAAGTTGCCGGGATGCCGATAAAGGTAACAAACAGATAATCATAAGCTCCGTCAAAAATAATTTCCGGTGTACGCATTATCCGAAGTATATCGGCACAATAGATACTGGTAATAACAGCAATGACCAAAGACATTCCGACAGCCAGTTTCAGGCTGACGGCAACATAACTACGCATCGTACTATAATCTCGTGCACCAAACTTCTGCGCTACGGGAATCCCAAATCCGCCGCAACAACCATTACAAAAGCCTAGAATAAGAAAGACAACCGATGTACTTGCTCCAACAGAAGCTAATGAGTTTATTCCCAGAAACTTTCCAACTATTGCTGCATCAACAAGTGAATATGTTTGTTGCAATAGATTGCCAAGTAATAACGGCAATGTAAACTTTAAAATTAGAGGTAATGCCGGCCCTGCCGTCATTTCTTTAGAAGTTGCCATACGTCTGTGTTCTAAAATCAGGAGCAAAGATAAAAAGAATTCAACGAATTAAATTTAGTTTTCTTCGTCTCTTTCATTGACTTAAATCAAAAAAAAGAACGAAGCATAGATATATTATCTCTTTACCAATCTTTTAGGAGAACCATGCCAGGAGCAACCTAAACAATAGACCTCTGTCAAATCGTAACCTTCCATAGAAATTCCTTGCTGTTTTGGAACAATCTCTCCATTCTCCATTACATAAACCAGTAATCTTTCTCCCAAATCATTCTTCACATACATAGCAGCAATCTTACACTGCGGACATAATAGCTTTTTCATGCTACAAAGATACAATAGTTTTCTGTCAGTTTATTATCTTTACTCCCATATTCAGTTATGGAGAAAAGAAAGAAATCGCGTATTGAACAAGAAAAAAGAACAGTTGAGATAATGATACGCCTCTACTGTCGGAAAAAGGAGAAGAATATCACGCTTTGCCCGAAGTGTGAAGAATTGCTCCGGTATGCACATACCCGTCTTGAACATTGTCCTTTTGGAGAAACCAAAAGTTCATGTAAACAGTGCACTGTCCATTGCTACAAACCCATTATGCGAGAACGAATGCGACAAGTAATGCATTTCTCCGGTCCGAGAATGCTTATATATGCTCCTTTGGAAGCTATCCGACATTTATTAAGATAAGACTAACAATTCTTCCTGAACTCCGAATAAAAGAATAATACATCAACTTAATATTTAACAACATGAAACGAGCAATTATCATAGGAGCCACCTCGGGTATCGGACAAGAAGTAGCAAAAACACTTTTACTGGAAGGTTGGAAGCTGGGAGTAGCTGGCAGACGTCGATTTTCACTTGAAATCTTTCAGCAAATAGCACCGGATCAGATAGAAATCGAGGAATTAGACATTACCCAAGAAGAAGCGACTGATAAATTGCAAATACTTATCAATAAGTTAGGAGGTATGGACTTATTCTTGCTTAGTTCCGGCATAGGTTATCAAAATATAAATTTAGATAGCAAGATAGAGTTGGACACAGCACGCACCAATGTGGAGGGATTTATCCGGATGGTAGACAGTGCTTTTACTTACTTCAAAGAAAACGGTGGCGGTCATTTGGCTGTTATAAGTTCTATAGCAGGAACAAAAGGACTGGGAGTGGCTCCCGCCTATTCTGCAACCAAACGTTTTCAGAACACTTATATCGATGCACTCGAACAACTGGTTCACCTACAAAGACTAAATATTTATTTCACAGATATCCGTCCGGGATTCGTTGCTACGGCTTTGTTGAACGACGGAAAACATTATCCAATGCTAATGAAGGCGGACAAAGTAGGATATAGTATTGTTAAG
>ERZ826016.1452-NODE-1452-length-22347-cov-11.043648_pt1 | contig 22347 bp, 20 predicted proteins | sample MGYA00519872_ERZ826016 | MGnify/ENA primary metagenome ERZ826016 (study PRJEB31778, sample SAMEA3449218) | human gut metagenome | biome: human gut; feature: human-associated habitat; material: faeces | place: United Kingdom | collected 2010/2012 ... | reverse complement strand
CTTGCATGTGTTAAGCACGCCGCCAGCGTTCGTCCTGAGCCAGGATCAAACTCTCTATAAATTGTATCTAAACGGCCATGCCGCTTAAATCTTTACAGAGCTATTTGTCATAGCTTCAAAAACTTTTTATACTTGCCTTCCCGGGTAATTGACTTAACCCCGTTCCGGCAAGTTTCTCAGTTGCGCTCCGGTCTGTTTTCACAGCCCCTTGCGCTCCCGTCTGGTGCTTTTCGTTTCGTTCGTTGTTTAATTTACAAGGTACACGTCCCATAACCGCGGAACAGTTGATATGATACTACTTGCGGCCGGATTTGTCAACACTATTTTTAAATTTTTTCGAATTTTTTGTATACGGCAATGTAATGACTTTTAACGCAAGTCATGCTATACTTTAAATAATATTTTATGAACTTTTAAAGGAGGATGACTCCGTGGATATTCTGCACCTGACCGGCACCTTCGGCCGCCTGGATCACAGCGAATTATCGCTCTCACCGGGGCTGAACGTGCTGTACGCTCCCAACGAAACCGGCAAGTCCACCTGGGGCGCCTTTATCCGCACCATGCTGTACGGCCTGTCCACCCGCGAGCGCGGGCCGCTGGCGGACAAGAACCGCTACGCCCCCTGGACCGGCGCGACCATGCAGGGCCGCATGGACCTGACGACGCACGGGGATGCCTGCACCCTGCTGCGGGAGACACGCCGCGCCGCATCACCGCTGGGCGAGTTTTCCTGCACCTATACCGGTACCGGCACGCCCGTTCCGGGCATTACCGGCCAGAACGCCGGCGAGGTGCTGCTGGGCGTGCCCCGGGAGGTGTTTGAGCGCAGCGCCTTTATCGGCCAGAACGCTCTGGCCGTGGACCAGGACGCTGAGCTGGAGCGCCGCATTGCCGCCCTCATCACCACCGGCGAGGAGGACACCTCCTACACCGAGTCCTACGACCGCCTGAAAAAGCAGCTGAACCGCCGCAGGCACAACAAGACAGGGCTCATCCCTGCGCTGGAGCGGGAGACCGACCAGCTGCGCGCCGCGCTGGCGGAGCTGGACGCGCTGAACGACCAGGCGCAGCAGTCGCGCCGGGAGCTGGATGCTCTGGAGCGCCGCGCCGCCGACCTGCGGCAGCAAACGGCCCAGTGGCAGGCGCTGGCTGCTCAGGAGCAGGCCGACGCCTGTCAGCAGGCGGCGCAGGCGGCACTGACTGCCCAAGCCCGGGCCGACACGCTGGCGGCCGACTGCGCCGCCCTGCCGGACGATGCTTCGCTGACGCTGCTGGAGGGGCAGGCCGCCGCACTTCCCGGTGAGCTGTCTACTCTGACGGAAAAGCGCAGCGCCGCGGAGGAGGCCGCGCAAGCCGCGCTGCAAGCCAAGAAAGCTCTGGAACAGCACCCCCTTTACCCCGCCGCAGAACCGGAGCTGCGGCAGCGCGCCGAAGCCATCCAGCCCGATAGGACTCCCTCTCTACTCCTGGTCCTCTTCCCCGCGTCGCTGATCGTGGTCGCCGCTGCGCTGGCATTTCTGTTCCGGGCGCAGCAGCCGCTGCCCTTTTGGCTGTTCATCGGCATGGCGGGGCTGGGCATGATCGCCACGCTCTTCGCTGCAAGGTCCCGCCGTCAGGCCATCGTGGAACGGCATAAATACGCCGAAACACAGCGCGCCGCGCTGGAGACCCAAATCGCAGAATATCTCCCCCTGCGGCAGCAGGCAGATGAGGCCGCCGAGGCTGCCCGCCGGGCGGAAGTCTCCGCCGCGGACAGCGAAGATGCCTGCCGCCGCCGGCTGCGGAATCTGCTGACCCAGGTATGCGTCTTCGCCCCCGCCGCTGCCGATCTGTCCGGCGTACAGCTGGCCCTGTCAGACGCCCGGCGCCGCAAGACCGCGCTGGCCGACGCCCGGCAGACGGCCCGGGAAGCCGCCCTGTACCGGGATGCCCTGCGGGCGCAGCTGCCGGAACAGCCGGCTGCCGAAAGCTCTATCCAGCGCCCTGCGCTCTCACGCGAGGAGGCCTCCGCGGAATTGGCGCGCACACAGACGCTGCTGGCGCAGGAGCGCACCCGGTTCGACACCCTCACCGGCCGCATCCGCGCGCTGGATCGCTCCAGCGATCTGGAGGCCCAGCTGGCGCAGAAGCAGGAGCAGCTGACCGCCCTGCAGGATGAATATGATGCCATCGCGCTGGCCATGGACACTCTGTCACAGGCCAACACCGTGCTGCAGAACCGCTTTTCCCCGGCGCTGGGCGCACGGGCGGCGGAGATCTTCTCCGCCATCACCGGCGGGCGCTATGACCGTGTGCTGCTGAGCCGGGACTTCTCCCTGTCCGCCGAGCCCGTCGGCGACCCGGTGGGACGCAGCGTCCGCCTGCTGAGTCAGGGTGCCGCCGACCAGCTGTATCTGGCGGTGCGGCTGGCCATCTGCGACATGGTGCTGCCCGCCGACAAGCGTGTGCCCCTCATTCTGGATGACGCGCTGGTGACCTTCGACGACGAACGGCTCCACGCAGCGCTGGACTATCTGCTGGAGGAAAGCCAAAGGCGCCAGATATTGCTGTTCACCTGCCAGAAGCGGGAGATGGCCTATCTGCAGGGCAAGGAAAACGTGACCGTCACGAAGCTGTGAGGTCGGGATATGCATATTTGGACAATTACTGATTGGGAAAAGAACCTTCCAGATAATTCCCTCAGAAGAACCGGCTTGCGATTTCGATACGACAGGAATACGCACCCCGAAGTAAAACGTGCGTGCTTACAATTCGCGATTTGGCTGAGAACCCAATATTACTTTCCGCTAAGAGTCGTTGTTTATGTCAAAGGAGCAAAAACCATTCGCACAAAAGATGGCGATCATGTAGTAGGAAGCTTTTTTGAACCTTTTTCATACTTGGATGAGCCGTATATCCGAATTGCAGCGGGTGATTATAATGAATTGGCGAACCATTTAGGGAAAGACAATGCCCTAGCGTCGATCCTTCTTTCCTTGGCCCATGAATTGACGCATTACTATCAATGGATCAATAACATCCAATTAACACCTATGGGCAGAGAGCGGCAAGCCACCAAATACGCGAACTATATCATAGATGAATATGCGTCAACCAGAGAACATCCTTAGGGCGCGCAGGGGCGGCGTCCCGCATAAAAATGCGTAGGGGCGGACGACTCTGTCCGCCCCTACGAAAGGGCAAACGGATGCCCCCTACAACGCACTCAAGAGGGCACCGCACTCCGTCCCCCCCCTTGCAAATCCCCTCAAATCGTGCTATACCATATACAACAGATCGAAAGGAGTCTGCCATGCCTGACTTTGACTGTCTCCGCTGCGGCACGGCCATGCAGTTCGTCGGCCAGCACAAGCTGCAACTGGGCAAGACCAGCTGGATATTCGGCGACCTGCCCAACCTGATGGCCGGCGCGCTGGACGTGTCCATTATGGCGTGCCCCGCCTGCGGCAAGCTGGAATTCTTCACCGGCGGCGTTCCCCAGCCCAGCGGCAACGACCCCGGCCTGCACCAGCGCCGATGCCCGAAATGCGGCTTTGCCCACGATTTCGACTACCCCAAATGTCCCCTGTGCGGCTATGTCTACACCGCCGGGGACGAGCTGTAAGAATTTTTAAAAGGAGAACCTGTTATGAGCGAATGTACCCATGATTGCAGCACCTGCGGCGAAAGCTGCGGTGAGCGCAAGGAAGTAAACGTATTTGAGAAAAAGCCCCTCCGCCCCGGCTGCCGCGTGGGTAAGGTCTACGGCGTGGTGTCCGGCAAGGGCGGCGTAGGCAAGTCCATGGTCACCAGCCAACTGGCGGTGGCGCTGCGGCGGGAGGGCTACCGCACCGCCATTCTGGACGCGGACATCACCGGCCCCTCCATTCCCAAGGCCTTCGGCATCCACGGCCGGGCCGTGGCGCAGGGCGACGCCATCGTGCCTGTGACCACCGCCACCGGCATACAGCTGATGTCCGTGAACCTGCTGCTGGAGCACGAGACGGACCCGGTCATCTGGCGCGGGCCGGTCATCGGCGGCGTGGTGCAGCAGTTCTGGGGCGACACCCTGTGGAACGATGTGGATTATATGTTCGTGGATATGCCTCCCGGCACCGGCGACGTGGCACTGAACGTGTTTCAGTCGCTGCCGGTGGATGGCGTCATCATTGTGGCCAGCCCCCAGGACCTGGTATCCATGGTGGTGCAGAAGGCCGTGAAGATGGCGCAAATGATGAACATCCCCATCGTGGGCCTGGTGGAGAACATGAGTTACGTCCAGTGTCCCGACTGCGGCAAAAAGCTCTACATCTTCGGCGAGGGCAAGACCGAGGAGGCCGCGAAGGAATACCATATTCCCCTGCTGGCGAAAATGCCCATCGACCCGGCACTGGCCAAGCTGACCGACGACGGCTGCATTGAGCAGTTCGAGGGGCACTGGCTGGACAGCGTTGTGGAGACGCTTCTCCGGAAATAAGCAAAAAAGAAGCGGCGCGGTGCGCCGCTTCTTTTTTGATCTTATTTCATCAGCTCCTGCACCAGCGTCACCAGGCCGCTGACGCCCACGCCGATGTACACCACCTGCCGGGCCACGTCGCCGGACATCTTCCGGCTCAGCCGTGTACCGATCCACAGCCCCAGCAGGATACACGCCATACCCAGCCCCGCCATAGGCAGCAGTGCCGCGCTGAAATAGCCCCGCACCGTCCGCATGGTGAAGTTGATGAGGTTGGTGGTAAAGAACAGGAACTGCATATTGCCTACATACGTCTCCTTGCTCCGGGCGATGGCGACGAAATACAGCGCCATCATAGGCCCGCCGATGGTGAACGCCCCGGCGCAGCACCCGGAGAAGGCGCTGCACACCAGCCCCGCCGCCAGGCCGGGCTGGTCCAGCTTCACCCGCTTGGCAAAAAGCAGGAAGTACGCCGCCAGCGCGATCAGGAACGCCCCGAACAACGCCGTCAGCACGTGCAGGTCGAAATTCCCCAGCAGATTGATGATGACCAGACTGCACACGGTGTACAGCCCGATGGGCAGCGCGATCTGCTTTACATCGATGTGCTTGCGGTACATCCACGTCATGGTGCCGGACTGGGCCATGCAGATCAGCGCCACGATGGTGGGCGCGATGGTCATGTCGTAAAACGCGCTGGCCGCCACCATCATAATGACCGCCGCGCCAAAGCCCGTCAGTGGCTGGATCACACCGCCCGCCAGCGCCGCCAGCCCCATCATTGCATATGCCATTGCATACACCGCCTTCTCTGTCATATTCCCGGCTATTATAACAACTTCACGCAGGAAAGGCAATCCGCAAAATGAACATCCCCCGGCCTGACGGCCGGGGGATGTTTGTTCAGCTCTTCTTTTTGCCCAGGTAGGCTTCCTTGATGGACTCGTCCGCCAGCAGCTCCGCGCCGGTGCCGGACTTGGTGATGTTGCCCGTCTCCAGCACATAGGCGTAGTCCGCGATCTTCAGCGCCATGTTGGCGTTCTGCTCGATCAGCAGCACGGTGACGCCCTGCTCGTTGACGGTGCGGATGATATCAAAGATGCCCTGCACCACCAGCGGCGCCAGACCCAGCGACGGCTCATCCAGCATCAGCAGCTTGGGGCGGCTCATCAGCGCGCGGCCCACGGCCAGCATCTGCTGCTCGCCGCCGGACAGCGTACCGGCCAGCTGCCAGTTGCGCTCCTCCAGCCGGGGGAACAGCTCATACACCCACTTGAGGTCCTTCTCGATGCCGTCCTTGTCTTTCCGCAGGTACGCGCCGGCCTTCAGGTTCTCCAACACGGTCAGGTTGGCGAACACCCGCCGGCCCTCCGGGGACTGGGCGATGCCCGCCTCCAGGATCTTGTTGATGGGCTTGCCCAGCAGTTCCTGTCCGTCATAGGTGATGGAGCCGCTGTCCGCCTTTACCAGGCCGGAGATGGTCCGCAGCGTGGTGGACTTACCGGCGCCGTTGGCGCCGATCAGGGTGACGATCTTGCCGTCGGGTACCTCAAGGCTGATGCCGCGCAGCGCCTTGATGCCGCCGTAAGACACACACAAATTCTCAATCTTCAGCATCTTCTGCCACCCCCAAGTATGCGTCGATGACGCGCTCGTTGTTCTGTATCTCCTCCGGTGTGCCCTTGGCGATCAGCTTGCCGAAATCCAGCACATAAATGCGGTCGGCGATACCCATGACCAGGTCCATGTGGTGCTCGATCAGCAGGATCGTCTTGTGGAAGTGATCCCGGATCTCCTTGATGAACTCCGCCAGCTCCAGCGTCTCCTGTGGGTTCATGCCGGCGGCCGGCTCATCCAGCAGCAGCAGGGTCGGGTCGGTGGCCAACGCGCGGGCGATCTCCAGCCGGCGCTGCTTGCCGTAGGGCAGGCTGGTAGCCAGCTCGTTCTGCACATCCTCCAGGCCCACCACCTTCAGAAGCTCCAGCACCTCGGCGCGCTGCTGCGCCTCCTCCTTGGCGTTCAGGTGGAACGCCGCGGTAAACAGATTGCTGGTGCGCCGCATATGCTTGGCGATAAGCACATTGTCAAACACCGTCTGGGTCTTCCACAGACGGATATTCTGGAAGGTACGGGCCATACCCAGCGCCGTGATCTTATCCGGCGTAGGGGCCAGCACATGGTCAGTAAATGCGTAGCTGTCCAACGCCTTCTGGCCCTCTTTCCAGGCCTTCAGCGCCTCGTCGTCCAGCGCCTCCTCCGGGGCGAACTGGGCGGTGTACATATCCGCGTGCTCACCCTTATACTGCTTCTTCATCTTTCCGGAGGGATGGTTCCGCACGATGCACGCCTCATTGAAGCGCACCCGCCCGTTGGTGGGGGCGTACACACCGGTGATGACATTGAACGCTGTGGTCTTGCCAGCGCCGTTGGGGCCAATCAGCGCCACGATCTCGCCCTCGTTGACCTCCAGATTCAGATTGTCCACGGCTACCACGCCGCCAAACTGCATAGTGACATTTTCAACAGATAGAACGCTCTTGCTCATTTAGACGCCACCTCCTTCGCCGCTTTATCCTTCTTTTTGAACAGCTTCCCGAAGAAGTTGATGATGGCATCCCACGAGAACTCCCTGTCGCCCATGATGCCCTTGCGGAAGAACAGCACCACGATCATAATGATCACCGAGAACACCAGCATACGGAAGCCGCCGCGCATGAATGGGATGTTCACACCCAGATAGGGCATGGGGTCATCCAGGAAACGCAGCCACCATTCGGAGCAGGCGATGTACAGGAAAGAGCCCAGAATGGAGCCGGTCACGGAGCCAATACCGCCAATGACCACAATCAGCAGTATCTCATAGGTCATGGTGGAGGTGAAGGCGTTGGCCTGGATACTGGCCTGGAACATGGCCAGCAGCGCGCCGCTGATACCGGCAAAGAAGGAGCTGATCAGGAACGCCTGCATCTTATGCTTGGCCAGATTGATACCCATAGCTTCTGCCGCCACCTCATCATCGCGAATCGCCTTGAAGGCACGACCGTAGGTAGAGTTGATGATCAGCACGATAATAGCGATGCAGATGCCGGAAACAATGAACGGGAACAGCACGCTGTCGAAGTTGGCGAACTGCCGCAGCAGGTTAGAGGAGTTGGTCAGCGGGCCCACCTTGTTCCACTGAATGATAGCGCGCATGATCTCAGCGAAGCCCAGCGTGGCAATGGCCAGATAATCGGACTTTAGCTTCAGCACTGGCAGGCCGATAAGCCACGCAAACAGCGTCGGCACCACGCCGGCCAGGATCAGACCCACCACCATGGGCAGGCAGAACTGCACGATACCACCGTCAAAATATTGATACACGGCAGCGCGGGAAGCCACGGGAATAGTCAGGATTGCATAAGTATACGCACCGATCATCATAAAGCCCGCCTGTCCCAAAGAGAACAGACCCGTAAAGCCGTTCAGCAAGTTCAACGACACTGCCACCAGGGAGTAGATCGCGCCCTTTTTCAGCACGGTCGCCAACATGGAATAGTGCTGGAACTTGTCCACATACAGCAGGAAAGCAAGGCAGACGGCGGCGAGGATCAGAGACAGCAACAGATTTCTTTTCTTATTGTTCTTCATATCTCACACCTTCTCCGTCAGTTTTTCGCCGAACAAGCCGTTGGGCTTGCACAGCAGGATCACGATCAACAGTGCAAACGTAAAGGCATTGCTGAACACGGCCATATCGGCGTTGGACTTGATAAGCGACTCGCAGATACCGATGATAAACGCACCGATCACCGCACCGGGGATCGAGCCGATACCGCCGAACACCGCCGCTACAAAGGCTTTCAGGCCAGGCATAGCGCCGATCATGGGGCTGACCTGACCATAGTTGGAGAAGTACAGAATAGAGGCCACGCCCGCCAGCAGCGAACCGATAACAAAAGTCACGGAAATAACGCTGTTGATCTTGATGCCCATGAGCTGCGCCGTCTCAAAGTCGCGGGATACCGCACGCATGGCCATGCCGATCTTAGTCTTCTGGATAAGAATGACCAACACCACCACCAGCAAGATAGTCAAAATGGGGGTGATAATGGTGATACGTTTGACATTCAGACTGCCCACCTGCATCACCTGGGTCAGGAACGGGATGTCGGGATACGCACGGGCGATACCGCCGGTGATATAGGTGGCCAGATTCTGCAGCAGATAGCTGACGCCGATGGCCGATATCATCACTGACATGCGGGGCGCGGTACGCAGGGGGCTGTATGCCGCCTTTTCGATCAGAACACCCAACGCCACTGTGGCAATAAGTACCAGGGGAATACACACTGCCATCGGCATCCAGGTGGCGGCATACACCATAAAGAAGCCCGCCATCATAAAGATGTCACCGTGTGCGAAGTTGATCAGACGCAGTATGCCATACACCATCGTATAGCCGATAGCGATCAGCGCATACAGGCTGCCCACCGTTACGCCGGAGAGCAGCAAGTCGATATAATACGCTGCGTCATGCATAAGTAAAGCATCCTCCTTATATGAATCTTGCGCTTTCGGAGACCGGGGACGATGCCATCGGCATCCAAAAACGCAAGAGTCATGAAAGTTGCATTGTGAGGGGAGCGCACGCTCCCCCCACAATGGCTGTTATCCTACAATGAGGTTCGTCTCAGACTCGACGTATGCCGTCTTTTACTCCAAACCGTTGAAGGTGCTGAAGTACACAATCTCACCGTTCTCGATGGTCTTGATAACCGCGTAGTTCTTGATAGCGTCGCCGTTCTCGTCGAACTTCAGGTCACCGGTGATGAGGCCAGAGATCTCCAGAGTTGCCAGCGCATCGCGGATGGTGGCGCCGTCAGTGGACTGGGCCGCCTCGATCGCGCCCACAGCTGCCATGTAAGCGTCATAGCCGCAGGGGGTCACGCTGGAGATAACGTCGGACACACCGCCGTTGTTCTCCACGCGGGTCGCATCCTCAGCCACCCACTTGGTGAAACCGTCCACGAAAGCCTTACCGGCCTCATTGGTGGTATCGGCGGCATCGAAGAAAGCGGAGAAGTAAATATCGGTAGCCTTGCTGCCGGTACGCTGGGCGATGGAGATGTCATCCCAGGTGTCGCCAGCCATGATGGGGCAGGTGATGCCGGCATCGCGGGCCTGAGAGATAATCATAGCCGCGGTCTCGATGGAAACAGGAGCAAAGATGCCGTCGTAACCCTCGGACTTGATGGAAGCCATGATAGTGGAGAAGTCAGCCTCGCCCTTCTGGAACTCCAGAGTGGTAGCCTTGCCGCCCAGACGCTCCATCTCCTGACGGAAGTAGTTGCCGAAACCAGCGGAGTAGTCATCGCCGGACTCGATGATCAGGGCACAGTTGCTGCTACCCTTCTCATTGAACGCAAAGTTGGCCATCACAGCGCCCTGGAACGGATCAATGTAGCCGACACGGAAGTAGTAGTCATTGCCCGCAGTCACCTGGGGGTTGGTGCAGGAAGTGCCGATGGCAGGGATCTTAGCGCTCTCGAACAGAGGGCCGGCAGCAATCGCGCAAGCAGAACCATATGTACCGATCACCACAGACACACCCTGGGAAATCAGGGTCTGCGCGGCAGTGGGTGCCTTAGCCTGGTCGGAAGCATTGTCCGCATAGACCAACTGCACACTGTACTCCTCGCCGTTGATGGTAACGGTGGGCTTCAGGGAGTGGGCATACTCAATACCCAGGATCTCCTTCTTGCCGCCGCCGCCGTTCTGACCGGAAGTGGGCTCAAACACGCCGATCTTGACGACCTTGTCGCCGGAAGCGGAATCATCACCCTTCTGACTGTCGCCCTGCTCACCGCAGGCCACCAGAGACAGAGCCATGACCAGCGCCAGCATCATTGCTAAAAACTTTTTCATGGTAATTCCTCCTAAATTCACCTTGCAGCGGTCAAGCCTGTTGACCGCTCACAGAATATGTGTATTTTAGCGAAAATATTTGGCAAAAACAATTGTAACAACCTCTAAAAATCACAGCTTTTGCATCAGCGACATGGCGTTAAGAATCCGTAATGATCGCCAGCATGTCCTTGTTCAGAGGACAAACGCCCTGTGTTGGTAAACTTTCCCCCTTGATTGTCTCCCTATGGCGGACGGTCTGTCCCGTCATTGTGCACAAAACCGGTGCCGCTTTTTGCGCAAAAACCGGCGGGCGCAGATGCGCCTGCCGGTTCCGCATATCGTTATATCACTCTTACTGACGGCTTTCGCCGCTTTGCGTGAAATATGTCTTGAACGTATCGCCGTCCATGGTCTCGTGCTCCAGCAGGTACTCCGCCACCGCCGTCAGCTCCGTCTTATACCGGGCCAGTATCTCACGGCATTTTTCGTAGGCCTCGTCGATGATGGCGCGGATCTCCGCGTCCATCTCCGCCGCCGTCTTTTCGGAGTAGGGGCGGGTGTGGGCCATGGACTTGCCGATGAACACCTCGTCGGTGCCGGCGTCAAAGGCCACGTTGCCCAGCCTGGACGACATACCGTAGGTGCCTACCATCTTGCGGGCGATGGCCGTGGCCCGCTGAATGTCGCTGGAAGCACCGGTGGAGATATCGCCCAGCATCATCTCCTCGGCGGCGCGGCCGCCCAGCAGACCGGCCACCCGGTCCAGCATATAGCGGCGGGACAGGTAGGAACGGTCCTCCTCCGGCAGATAGATGGTCATGCCGCCGGCCTGACCGCGGGGGACGATGGTGATCTGGTGTACGGGGTCCAGGTCCGGCAGGGCCTGCATGACCACGGCGTGGCCGGCCTCGTGATAGGCAGTGAGCCGGCGCTCGGACTCGGGCACCACGCGGCTGTGCTTCTCCGGGCCGGCGATGACCTTGATGACCGATTGGTGGATGGCCTCCTCGGTGATGAAGCGCTGGCCGCGGCGGCCGGTCAGCAGCGCCGCCTCGTTCAGCAGGTTTTCCAGATCCGCGCCGGTAAAGCCGGAGGTGGTACGGGCCACGGAGCCCAGGTCCACATCCTCCGCCAGGGGCTTGCCCTTGGCGTGTATCTTCAGTATCTCCTCGCGGCCCTTGATATCCGGCAGTCCCACGAACACCTGGCGGTCGAACCGGCCGGGGCGCAGCAGCGCCGGGTCCAGAATGTCCACGCGGTTGGTAGCCGCCAGGACCACCACGCCCTCGTTGGCGGCGAAGCCGTCCATCTCCACCAGCAGCTGGTTCAGGGTCTGCTCGCGCTCGTCATGGCCGCCGCCCAGGCCGCTGCCCCGCTGACGGCCCACGGCGTCGATCTCGTCAATGAAAACGATGGCCGGGGCCTGCTTCTTGGCCTGCTCGAACAGGTCACGGACGCGGCTGGCACCCACGCCCACATACATCTCCACAAAGTCGGAGCCGGAGATGGACAGGAAGGCGGTGTCCGCCTCGCCGGCCACGGCCTTGGCCAGCAGCGTCTTGCCGGTGCCCGGAGGGCCCACCAGCAGCACGCCCTTGGGAATGTGCGCGCCCAGCTCGGTATAGCGCTGGGGATCGCGCAAGAACTGGACGATCTCCTCCAGCTCCTCCTTCTCCTCGTCGGCACCGGCCACGTCCTTGAACGTGACCTTCTTGCCGTCAGAGGGGATATCCTGGATACGGGCCTCGCCGAAGCGGGCCATTTTATCGTTGACGGCGCCGCCGCCCATGCCGCCCATACGGGCGATCAGGTTCATCAGCAGGATGAAGGCCATGGCCGCCAGCACATAGGGCAGCAGGGTACGCAGCCAGCTGTTCTCGTTGCCGGCGGCGTAGTCATAGCTGGTGATGACGCCCTTTTCCGCCTGGGACACCACCAGATCGTTCATGTCGTTATAAAACGTGTCGAAGCTGTGGAGGGTGCAGCTGACGCTGGAGCCGTCCTGCAGCTTCGCCACCAGGCGCGTGTCGGTGGCGGTGAAGGACTTGACCTTCTCCGCCGTGAAATAGGCGCGCATATCGCTGTAGCTCACGTCGCCGGAACGACCGAGGTTGCCCACCACCTGGGTGATGAGCACCACCGCCAGCACGATGAACAGCAGCATGACGCCGCTGAAACGTTTTCTTTCCATGTCTCCCCGTCTCCCTTCTCAGCCGATCCAGCGGACGCCCTGCCAGCTCTGGTCACTACCCACGGAGATGGCCACCAGCATCCGCGCCTGGGCGGCCTCCACCGGGATATAGGGCTCGCCCAGCAGGCGGCTGTCATTAGAGCCGGTACGGTTGTCGCCCATGACGAACATACAGCCCTCCGGCACGGTGAAGGTCTTTTCGGCCATGCTGTCCGGCAGGGTGGTGATGCCTTGGGTGGGCAAATAGCTCTCGTCCAGCTTCTCGCCGTTGACGTAGGTATAGCCGTTCTTGAAGGAGAGCGTCTCGCCGGGCAGGCCGACGACGCGCTTCACCAGGACCTTGTTCAGCTCCTCGTCCCAGAAGGTGACGATGTCGCCGCGCTCCGGCACCGGATCGGACACCACATAGGGCAGCCGCCAGCCGATCAGCAGGCACTTGGTGGGGATGGTGGTCTCCATGGAGCCGCTGGGCACATAGGCCAGCTGCAGCAGCACCTTGAACAGCACGAATACCGCCGCCAGCGTCACCAGCAGGTAGCCGTAGTCGTCCCACAGTCTGCGGCCACGGCTTTTGGCGGGCTTGGCCGCAGGGGCCGCCGTCTCCGCCGGGGCGGGTGCGGCGCTCTCCGCGGGGGCGGGCTGCTCCGCGGGGGTCTTTACCTCGTCGGCCGCGGTGGCCGGAGGTGTGGTTTTCACCGGCTCGCCGGTGGGGGCCAGGCGCTTTCCGCCTTTGTTTTCCATATACTTCACTTCCTATTCTCAAATGCTAAGAGGGATGTTCCGCGCCCTCCCGGCGCGTGCTCTTCTTCCGCCTGCGGCGCGGGGAGAAACCGGATTTTTCGCCAAGACGAGGCGCGGCGACGACGGCGTACCGTGTGTACGTCGAGGAGCCGTAACGAAGTATTGGCGGAAAAGACACCTCTCCCCCCCTAAAACCGCCGGATCTTTCGTTCTGCCGATGACGGGGCGGTGCCGCTGTACTTTGTGTACAGCAAGCCGACCCGGCGATGGCAGAACGGAAGAGACGCGGTTTTACTTGCTGTAGACCTCGGGCTTGAGGACCCCAATATAGGGCATATTCCGGTACTGCTGGCAGTAGTCCAGGCCGTAGCCCACCACAAACTCGTCGGGGACCTCGAAGCCGGCATAGTCGGCGGTGATGGGCTTTTCGCGGCGGGCGGGCTTATCCAGCAGGGTAGCGATGGTAACGGAGGCGGCGCCCTTGGTCTTCAGGTACTCCGTCAGGAAATACAGGGTATTGCCGGAGTCCAGAATATCCTCGACGATGATGATGTCGCGGCCGCTGATGTCGCGCTGGAGGTCGCGGGTGATCTGCACCACGCCGGAGGACTTGGTGGCGTTCTTATAGGACGAAAGGCCGATGAACTCCACCTCGCTTTTCAGCTGGGCGGCGCGGACCAGGTCCGCCATGAAAATGAAGCAGCCGTTGAGGACGCCCACAAACATGGGGTTCTTGTCCTTGAAAGCGTCATAAAGCTGGTCGCCCAGCGCCTGGACGCGGGCCTTGATCTCCTCTTCAGACAGCAGGACCTTCAGGATATCCTGATCCATATTACTCTTTGCCATTGCTTGTTATCCTCCGTTGTTTTTTGTGATGGTGATGTATATGGTGTTGCCGGAACACTCCGGCAGGGCTTTCTGGTCAATGCCCACACGCCAGACGGCGGCGGGACGGCCCGCCAGACAGAGGACGGGCCAGGTATCGCGCTCCGGCGGGGCGATTCCGCGCTCGGCGAACAGGCGCTTGAGGCTGCGGCTGCCGCGGCTGCCGGGCAGGGTCAGGCGGTCATCGCGGCGCCAGGGTCGAACGGTCCAGGGGCCGGACCGCAGTGCCAGGGCGTCGGGGGCGGGCGCGTCGGAGAGGGTGATGCGCCAGGGGCCGGCGAGGTTATCGCCGGGGCGGAGCGCCGCCTCATCCAGTGGGGCGGGCGCGTCGGAGAGGGTCAGGGTGCCGTCACGGCAGACGGCGGACGCGCCGCCGGGCAGAGAAAGGGCGCCGCCGGTGCGGCAGAGGTCCTCCAGCGCCCGGTAGTGGGCGGCGGTGAAGTCCTTTTTGCCCGCGCCGAGACGGTCCGTCAGCAGGCGGAGCATACGGGGACGCAGAGCCTCCGGCGCGGAGAGGAGCGCGGCGCAGGGGAACGTCGTGCCCTCCGGCGGCAGGAGGGCGGCGGCCTGGGCGTCCAGGAGGTCGTTCTCGGCGCGCAGGATGTCCGCCGTGCGGGCGATGTGCGCCGCGGCGGCGGGGTTGATCGCCCGCAGCTGGGGCATGATGTCCAGCCGGAGGCGGTTGCGGGCGTAGTGGGTGTCCAGGTTCGTCTCGTCAGTGACGTAGGGAAGGCCATGCGCCGCGATGTAGTCGTCGATGGCGGCACGGGGCGTATCCAGTAGGGGGCGGATGATGCCGTCACGGACCGGGGGAATGCCGGTAAGGCCCTGGGGACCGGTGCCGCGAAGCAATTGCAGCAGGACCGTTTCGGCCTGGTCGTCGCGGTGGTGGGCGGTGGCGATAAAATCCGCAGCAAGGGCATCCGCCGTGCGGCGGAGGAAGTCATAGCGGGCGCGGCGGCCCGTCTCCTCCACCGTCAGGCGCCAGACGGCGCACAGGGCGTAGACGTCCACCGTTTCGGTGCAGAAGGGAATGTTCCGTTCGGCGCAGAGGGCGCGGACCAGGTCCTCGTCACGCTGGGCCGTGGGACGCATACCGTGGTTCAGGTGGGCGGCGGCCACGCGGAAATCGCGGGCCCGGCCCAGCTTCCACAGGCAGTCCAGCAGGCAAACGGAGTCGCGGCCGCCGGACACGGCGCAGAGGATCAGCCCTCCGGGAGGTGGGAACATCTGCCAGCGCGTCATCCACGCGGTCAGGTCCAGGGGCTCACTCATCCTCGTCATAGCGGGTCTCCAGCGTGCCGAAGGCGGTGTACTCGGGCATCCAGCGGAGCTCTACCTTGCCGGTCTCGCCGTGGCGGTTCTTGGCTACGATGCACTCAGCCACGTTGCGCTTCTCGGCATCGCTGTTATAGTAGTCGTCCCGGTAGAGGAACATGACGATGTCGGCGTCCTGCTCGATGGCACCGGATTCGCGCAGGTCGGACAGCATGGGGCGCTTGTCCTCGCGCTTTTCATTGGCACGGCTCAGCTGGCTCAGGCACAGCACGGGCACCTGCAGTTCCTTGGCCATGATCTTCAGCATACGGCTGATGTCGGACACCGCCTGCTGGCGGTTCTCGCCGGAATAGCCCTTACCGCCGGCGGAGGTCATCAGCTGAAGATAGTCGATGACCACCAGGCCCAGATTTTCCAGGCGGCGGCACTTGGCGTTCATATCCGCCACGGTCAGCAGTGGGTTATCATCGATACGGATGTCCATGCGGCTGAGGGCGGAGGCGGCCTCAGCGATGCGCTGCCAGTCGCTCTCCCGCAGGTTGCCGGTGATCAAGCGCTGGTTCTCCACCAGGCCCTCGCTGGCGATGAGGCGGGTGACCAGCTGCTCCTTGGACATTTCCAGGGAAAAGATGGCCACGGTCTTGCCGGACTCGCGGGCGGCGGACAGAGCCACATTCAGGGCCATACTGGTCTTGCCCATACCGGGACGGGCGGCCAGTAAGAGCAGGTCGGACTTGTTCATGCCGTTGATCTTGGCATCCACAGCGGAGAGTCCTGTGGACAGGCCCGGCACGGTCCGGCCTCCGTTAGCGGACAGCTCGGCCAACTGGCTCATCACGTCGCCCAGCACCATGCCCACCGTCACCATGCCCTGGGCGCTGCGGCCACGGCGGATGGCGTAGATCTGCTGCTCGGCGGCTTCCAGCATATCGCCGGCGGCGCCGCCGCCCTCCTGCACCATGGCGGTGATGTTGCCGGCGGCCTGGGCCACCTGGCGCATGAGCGACTTGTCCTGCACGATGCGGACGTACTCCATGACGTTAGCGCTGGTGGGAGTGACCTCCATCAGCTGCAGCAGATAGGAACGGGTATTGTCGTTATACAGTCCGTTCTTCTCCAGCTCGCCGGCCACGGTGACGCCGTCGATGGGCTGGGAGTAGACGAACATATGGTAGATCGTCTCGAAGATCTCCCGGTTGGTCCGCAGATAGAAATCCTGGGCCTGCAGCTTGTCCATCACGTCCTTGACGCAGTCGGCGTCGATGAGCATGGAGCCCAGCACCGCCTGCTCCGCCTGAGGGGAATGGGGCATGGACGGCGTCAGCAGGGCGTCGGTGTTGTTGGCCATGGGAAGACCTCCTTTCAAAATTACGGTAATAGCCGCGCCTGCGGCGCGGTGCTTTCCCCGCTTATTTCTCTTCGATGACGTGGACGTACACGGTGCCGGAGACCTCGTAGCCCAGCCTGGCCTTGACCTCATAGCTGCCGAAGCTCTTGATGGGCTGGTCCAGCACCAGCTTCTTGCCGTCGATGGTCAGGCCGTGCTGGGTCTGAAGGGCATCGGCGATGGCGGCGCCGGTGATGGCGCCAAACAGCTTGCCGCCCTCGCCGCCCTTGGCGGCGATCTTCACCTGGCAGGCCTTCAGCTTTTCGGCGATGGCCAGTGCCTCGGCCTTGGCCTCGGCGTCGGCTTTGGCCTTGGCCTTGGCCTGGAGGTTCATGGTGTTGACGGCGTCGGCAGTGGCCTCCACAGCCATGCCCTTGGGGATCAGAAAGTTGCGGGCATAGCCCTCGGCGGCCTCGATCATCTGGCCCTTCTTGCCCTTGCCTTTGATGTCCTGCTTGAGAATGACTTTCATATCTGTATCTCCTTTACCTTAATTTTCAAAGTACTTGTCGATGGCCTCCAGCAGCTTTGCCTTGGCCTCGGCCACGGTGATGTTGTCCGCCTGGCCGCCGGCGGTGGTGGAGTTGCCGCCGCCGCCCAAGGCCTCCAGGATCACCTGGACGTTGACCTCGCCCAAAGAACGGGCAGACATATACACGCCGTCACCTTTTTTATACAGCACAAAGCTGGCACGGATGCCCTTGAGGGTCAGCAGCTCATCGGCCGCCTTGGCGGCGGTGACGCGGTCGCACTCCTCATCCAGGGCCACCACGGCGATATCGTCGCGGTACAGCTCTGCCTGACGGATAATGTCATAGCGGGCGATCATGGAGTTCAGGTCCCCCTGGAACATCCGCTGGACATCCTGGGTGTCGGCCCCCAGACGGCGGAGGTAGGCCGCCGCCTCGAAGGTACGGCCGCCGGTGCGGTTGGTAAAATTCTTGGTATCCAGCACGATGCCGGAGAGCAGGGCCTCGGCCTCGCATTTCAGCACGTCAGACGGCTCCACCAGATACTGCATCAGCTCCGCCACCAACTCGCTGGCAGAGGAGGCGTAGGGCTCATGGTAGTTCAGGGCCATCTTCTCAATGTAGCTGCTGCCGCGGCGGTGGTGGTCAATGACGGCCACACGGTTGCACGTCTCCAGCATTTCCTCGGACTCCACGCTCTCGGGGCGGTTGGTGTCTACCACCACCAGCAGGGAGCCGGGCTGGCACTTGATAAAGGCATCCTGGCCGGAAATGGCGGTATTGGCGTATTCAGGCTGCTCGGAGAGACGCCGCAGGATGGGGTGAGCGGCGTTGTTCTCGGTGTCGATGATGATCTGGCAGGGCTTGCCGCGCTTGCGGGCGATACAGCAGATGCCCACGGCGGCGCCCAGGGAGTCCATATCCGCGTATTTGTGACCCATGACGTACACCTGCTTGGCATCGTCGATCAGCTCACCCAGAGCGTTGGCCATGACGCGGGACTTGACTTTGGTACGTTTTTCGGTAGACTTGCTGCGGCCGCCGTAGAACTCGAAGTTCACACGGTCCTTGACCACGGCTTGATCGCCGCCGCGGGAGAGGGCCATCTCCAACGCCAGGGAGGCGTTCTTGAACAGCTGCTCGAAGCTGTCCTCGTCCCGGCCCACGCCGATGGACAGCGTGGCGGACACACCCTCGCCGGCCTGGACCTGACGGACCTTTTCCAGCACGTCGAACTTGCTTTCGGTGTAGCCGGTGTAGTCCTTCTCCTCGAAGAGGTAGAGGTAACGGTCGCGGTCGTAGCCCAGCAGCAGCCCGCCGGAGCCGGCGGCCCAGTTATTCAGCTGTTCCTCCAGCGCGGCCAGCAGCGCCGAGCGCTTATTCTCGGGGCAGGCCTTCATCAGCTCCTCATAGTTATCCACCATGAGGATGGCCATAAGGGGCTTGGTCAGCTCCAGGGTCTGGCGCATCTGCTCAGCCTCAGTGATGTCCATCCAGTAGGTGGTGGCCAGGGTGGGCTGGTCGCCGCCCTCCGGCTCCGGGCGGCTCAGGGCGCCGAAGACGCGGTAGATACGGTCGTTCCAGCGGAACTGCTCGGGATATTCACGCTTGCCGTCCAGCAGCCAGCGGTAGGTGAAGTCGGGGATCACGGCGTCTACCGCCGTTTCAAAGATCTTATCCTTCAGGCCGGTCAGGTCCGTGAACATATCGTTGCACCACAGGATCTCGCCGGTGGCTACATCGAACACCAGCATGGGCAGCGGCGCGTAGAGCATATTGCTGGACCGGGCGGTATCCATACCGCCGGAGACACGGTCCATGTACTGGCGGACAGAGGCCTGGGCCATCTTGTTGCGGCGGCGGCCCACCAGAATGACCAGAAGCGCCACCAGACCCTCCGCCGCCGCCAGCAGCGGCTGGAAGGGCACCGTCACCGCCACAAAGGCGATGAGGCACAGGCTGTACAGCGTCATATTGGTACGAAATCCGCGTATGATCTTCTTGCTCAAGGGAACGCGCCTCCTTCCCGCCGGGGATACTACTCCATACTGAGAGTAGTTTATTATAGCACGAAAGCCGGGCGGGGACAATACGCTTTTCGGGAAATCGGCGGGGAATTTTCCCGGCGGGGCGGCGGGTGTCAAATACCATCAAATGCCGTCGGCAAGTTGGGGGTGTACAAATAGGAAAAACTGTGGTATACTTTGTGAAAAGTGCTGAATACGGCACGTATTTTTTGGTTGTTTCGCGGTGCGTGGATGCCGCGGTCAATATAGCAAACGAGGGCGTTCCCCTCTATATCGAGTGCTGACGACGGGCGACAGACTGTTCCCTCCCCCTGCGATGCAGGGCAGGCGGGCGGGGCAGAACGCCTTTGTTTCCGTGCGGTCATTTTTACCCGCCGCGACGCGCTCTATCTTATCTGAAAAGGAGCATTTATTCTTTTATGGCAGAAAAATTCAAGATCATTCCCCTTGGCGGTCTGAATGAGATCGGCAAGAACATGACCGTCTATGAGTACGGCGGCGACATCATCGTGGTGGACTGTGGCATGGCCTTCCCCGGCGACGATATGTACGGCATCGACTGCGTCATTCCCGACGTCAGCTATCTGGTGAAAAACCGCAGCCGGCTGCGGGGTCTGTTCATCACCCACGGGCATGAGGATCACATCGGGGCCATCCCTTATGTGCTCAAGCAGATCAATATGCCCATCTACTGCACGCGGTTCACCGCGGGGCTGATCAAGCTGAAGCTGCAGGAGCATGGGCTGGCCAGCTCTACGAAGCTGATCACCGTGGAGCCGGGTCAGACGGTGCGGGCAGGCAAGTTCCAGGTGGAGTTCATCCACGTGAACCACTCCATCGCCGACTCGGTGGCCTTCGCCATCCACACGCGGATGGGCGCAGTCGTACACACCGGCGACTTCAAGATCGACTCCACGCCCATCGACGGGGAGGTCATCGACCTGGCGCGCTTCGGTGAGCTGGGCAAGCAGGGCGTGCTGGCGCTGCTGGCGGACTCCACTAATGTGGAGCGCCCGGGCTATACCATGAGTGAGCGCGCCGTAGGCGCCACGTTCAAGCGGCAGTTCACCGGCTGCGACAAGCGGATCATCGTGACCACCTTCGCCAGCAACGTGCACCGCATCCAGCAGGTGCTGGACGCTGCGGCGGCCTGCGGACGGAAGGTGGCCGTTACCGGCCGGAGCATGGAGAACATCATGAAGGTCTCCACGGAGCTGGGGTACATGAAGGTGCCCAAGAACACGCTGATGGACATCAACCGCATCAAGGGACTGCCCCTGAACCAGCAGGTCATCGTGACCACCGGCTCCCAGGGTGAGGAAATGAGCGCCCTGTACCGCATGGCGTTCTCCACCCACAAGCAGGTGGACATCGGCCCCGGCGACAAGGTCATCATCTCCGCCAGCGCCATACCCGGCAACGAAGTGACGGTGGGGCGGGTCATCAATGAGCTGTTCCGCAAGGGCGCGGACGTGGTGTATGACAAGGCGGATATGCTGCACGTGTCCGGCCACGCCTGCCAGGAGGAGCTGAAGATCATCCACGCGCTGACGAAGCCCAGGTTCTTTATCCCCCTGCATGGCGAGCAGCGGATGCTGCAGATCCACAAGCGTGTGGCGGAGAGCATGGGCATGGCTCCCACCAGCATCGTGGTGGCCGACAACGGCAGCGTCATCGAGCTGACCACCAAGCACATCAAGTGCGAGACCACCGTGCCCGCCGGCGAGGTGTTCGTGGACGGCGGCGGCGTGGGCGAAGTGGGCGCCGTGGTGCTGAACGACCGGAAGCTGCTGGCGGAGGACGGCATGGTGGTCATCGTGCTGCCCATGTCCAGCCACGACCACCAGCTGCTGTGCCCGCCGGAGATCGTCACCCGAGGCTTCGTGTACGTGAAGGAGTCCGAGGAGCTACTGGAGGATATGCGCCGGGTGGCCACGGAGGCGGTGGATGGAATGTCCGCCAAGAAGCGCCCGCTGGGGTCCTGCTGCCGCGCCATAAGATACTCTTTTACGATCTGCCCAACCTGCTCCTGCGGCTGGATGTATATAAGGCTTTCCTGATAACCCATTGTGTCACGTCATCTCCTACAAATAGATTCATCCCATCGGATGCTCTTTTCGGAACGCCTCGGTCTGGCGCTTGAGATAGATGCGCCGCGTCTCGCGACGCACAGCCCTGCGCAGCGCGTCGATGTGCGAATATTCTGTTTTCAGCCACAGGCGGTAAAGGAAATCCAGCGGCCTGCGCTGCGGCGTCAAAACAGAAAGCTGCTGGTGGGTAAGCGGCGTTTCCCGTAAAACGGAAAGCAGGTCCTGCTTGATGACATATTCATATGCCCTGTTCATCACCTTTGCGGGCACGCTGCCCTCCAAAAGGTCCCGCAGGCAAAACATCTCATGCTCCGCCTGCGCAATCACTTTCATCTGCTGTTTTGTCATGTTCTGTATCCTCCGTTTTTTCTATCGGGCTTCGCCCGCAATTCTTTCCCGGTTTCTTTTTCGCTGCCGTCCGGCTTCCTCTGCCGCCGCATCCTGCATATGGTCGATCAGAACATTGGAAAGGCCCGTGTCCTTTTTCAGATACTCCTGATACAGATATTCCAGCGGCATGCGCATGCCCAAAAGCGCCTTTGTTTCCTTTGGGCCAAGGAACGCTTCTTCCACCAGCAGCGCCATATCTGTTTTCACCGCAATTTCGCCAGCCTTTTCGATCACATCCTGTACGGGCAGACGCTCCAGCCCGGCCACAAAAGCCGCCAGCTCATCATTCATTTTTCCGATCAATCGTTCCGTCAGGATTTAAAATTTCTTTTCCAAACGTCTCCACGACCTTCTGATAACATTTTTCTCCCGGAAGCTGTACCTGATGTGCCACCAGATCTGACTGGCAGATCACCGCACCGCACACTTCACTTAAAAAGTCGAGTACTTTGCTCTTCCCGGAACCAATGCCTCCTGTTATTCCTATTTTTCTCATACCTGTTTCCTTCTATTTTGCCTCATACCAGGTCGTTCCCTGCTTCACATCGGCGATCAACGGCA